>Ga0307380_10005826_pt1 | contig 16322 bp, 8 predicted proteins | sample UN3MG_FD_202239 | JGI IMG/M metagenome (GOLD analysis project Ga0307380, IMG submission 202239) | Soil microbial communities from Risofladan, Vaasa, Finland - UN-3 | ecosystem: Environmental > Terrestrial > Soil > Coastal area > Acid sulfate soil | place: Finland: Risofladan, Vaasa | collected...
ATTTCCGTCATATCTTAGGCTGGGATGATGTGCCGACCAAAGTAATTGCGGCAGGTAATCGATTTGCCTGGGACGACAACGGCGAAACGCCCAACATGCATTTTTCACTGTTTGATTATAATGGCTTGCCAGTGGTTGTTGATATTCGCAACCTTCCTCACCCCGGACAACGTGGCGGTGACAAAAAGGGTGCGACATATCTCGGTCGCGGGGGCGGCAATCACATCCAGTGCGAGCATGCTGCGATTAAGATTTCGCGTGGCGGCGGCGGCGCCTATGATAAAAACGACAAGCGTATCCACCAATACAAAGGAGACGGTGGATCGGCGCATGCCCAGAACTTTATAGACTGTGTTCGCAGCGGCCGTCGTCAGGACCTTGCGGCGGATATCGAAGTCGGGCATCTCGGTACTGCCGTCTGTCATCAGGCCAATATCGCCTGGCGGGCCGGGGCCGAGGCCTCCATTGATGAGGTTCGTGAGAGTATGAAGACACACGAAGACGCCCTGGACACGCTCTATCACATGCTGGGGCAGTTGGGTGCCAATGGAGTCGATCCCGCAAAGGATAAATTTATTCTTGGCCCGGCGTTGACCTACGACCGCAAGAAGGAGCATTTTGTTGGGCCGAATGCGAACAAGGCAAACAAGTACATTACGTGTTCTTACCGCAAACCTTTCGTCGTGCGGGATAATGTCTGATTCAATAAGATAGAAAAAAGCAGAAGGCACAATTGCGATAAAACGTGCCTTCTAATTATTCCTTTTCGCCGCCAATTGAAATAAGATGTGAATATGTACGCAGGTACATCCTGCCGTCTGCAACAGCGGGGGTGGCCTGGCTCTTTTCACCTAATGAATTAATAGCCAGCAGCTCATATTTTGGGGATGCCTTAATTACGATGACGTTACCTTCTCTATTGATGCAGTATAGTAAACCGTTGACCCAGACTGGAGAACCGTAGAACCTGCCGCCCGGTTTTGCACACCAGAGCGCTTTGCCCGTCTCAAGACGCAGACAGGAAACATCGCCCTGGTCGTGATAAGTAAAGAGCAGGCCGTCTTTAACCAGAGAGGTAGGAACATAGGGAGCGGACTTGCCGGTGCAGATATAAACCAGTTCCGGCTTTTTGGAATTATCTCGGGAGCCGGCCCGGACTGCTGATAACTGTTTTCCGGCCCCGCCTTTGCCACAGGCGCCGATTAGCAAATCACCGGCAATAACGGGAGAACTAACAACTCGAGCCGGGAGCGCAGACTGTAATTCCCATATTACTGTTCCCGTAGAGGGGTCCACGCCGGATATTCCATGGGACCAACTGGTGAAAATCAATTGAGGTTCGCCACTTTTAGGGGAGTAAACACAAGGCGTCGAATAGGATATCTCGCTGTTATTTCGCTCTTTTGTCCAGAGCGTTTGGCCTGTTTTTCGGTCGAGAGCAATCCAGGCACTTTGGTATTCTTTACGGCCTTTCCAATGCTCATGAGTAAATACGACGATATCATTGAAAAGCACGGGTGATGTTCCCGGGCCAAAGCGTGAATATATTCCGGGGAAATTGCGTTGCCAGACATCATGGCCGCTATGGTCAACCGCAGCCAGAATCACCTCCTTACTTGTTTGCCACAGGACGTAAACGTGATCGGCATTTACAACAGGCGTAGCGGTAGCATAGGTGTTGTCTGCATGGTGTTTGTAGGCGGTGAGCTTATATTGCTTTTTCCATAAAGTACGGCCGTCGGAAATATCAAGGGCCAAAAGCATGCCTCCAGCCGACTTGGGATTCTCACAGGTTATGAACAGCTTATCATTCCAGATAACCGGTGAGCTGTGGCCTCCTGCCGGAAGTTTCACCTTCCAGTTGAAATCCTTTTCCGTCCATTTGACCGGCATCGACTGGGCCTGGCTTATCCCCTGGCCATTCGGGCCGCGGAAGCGAGTCCACTGCTGAGCCTGTACCGCACAAGCCGGTAATATAATACAAAGCAAAGAAATATTTCGTTGTGTTGATTTGTTTATCATGTCCAACCCTTTTCCTATTTCATAGTTGACTCAATATAAGAGTGGAATTCATATTCTCCGGAGCCAACTTTGAAGATAGTATATCTGATACTCTTTATCAATTCAAGAGCGGTTACCTGTGGCTGCATTCAGTATGACAAGAATGCCTTTTGGCACCAAGGGGTATATAGCATTTCTGCCTGAGGCCAGCAAGAGCATCGTACAATCACGCAAACACGAAGTGTTGGAGTGATTACAATTAGTGCGAACCGCAGGTAGAAATGCCACTATTAGAGTAAACGACACTCTAACGGGGCAAGTTTCTTTCTTGAAAAAGACAAACATTTTCTGTATCTTATGGGGGTAGTGCATCGGCCGGGATTAATTTGAAAGATGAGATTTTTAGGGATGTTATGCGGAAGCCATAATAAGGGACAAATAAAAGGGAGCAAGATAGCCATGTCAGACCTTGATATTATAAAAAAGATAGAAAATGAATTAAAAATTAAGTTTGGGAAATTAGAGGAAATTAAATGGGACAGCAAAGGCTACACACTGAACCGGAACAGTAAGGTTACAGGATTAGGTTTATCCGGGTGTGAAATAAAAGATCTTAATCGTATTATTTCCCCGCTGAAAGATTTAACGGACTTAACGGAATTAAATTTAAGCTCTAATCAACTCAGCGATATTTCCCCGCTGAAAGATTTAACGAACTTAACGGTATTAGATTTAAGATCAAATCAACTCAGCGATATTTCCCCACTGAAAGATTTGAAAAAGTTAAATATATTGGATGTTAGGAACAATCCAATAGAAGAGCTGCCCGCCTGGATTACTGATTTCAATATGGATTTCCAATTGAAAGAATATGGAGCTGATGAGGGATATGTTAATTTTTATGATAATCCTCTAAAAAGCCCGCCTGTTGAAATTGTGAGGCAGGGGAAAGAGGCGGTAAGGAATTATTTCGAGCAATTAGAGAGACAGGGCAAGGACAAGATTTATGAGGCAAAGTTAATGCTTGTTGGCGAGCCGGGCTCGGGCAAAACCACGTTAATGAACTTGTTATTCGATAAAAAATTTCCTGTACCCAATAACAAACAAAAATCAACACTCGGTATTGAGGTTCGTCAAAACTGGACTTTCAACGTTGATGATAAAAAGGACTTCAGGGCGCATATATGGGATTTTGGCGGGCAGCAAATTCAATACATGCTTCACCAGTTTTTTCTTACTTCGGATTGTGTGTATGTTTTAATGGCGGAAAAGCGCAGGGAGCTTGCCAACTTCGATTACTGGCTGAATATCATCAACATCCTCGGGAAAAACAGTCCTGTGGTTACCTTGTTCAATGAAACTAATATCGAATTTGTCGCCTCGTTCATTTATGACGAAAAAAAATATCGAAACCTCTTTTCCGAACTTAGCCTGGAAAGACTGGATGTTAACCTTGCCAACATTAAGGACGGCAGGTTCGATGTTCTTTTAAATACGATAAAGAATAAGCTCAGAAATCTTGAACTCATCGGAAACGAAGTCCCTGCTCGCTGGGTGGATATCCGCAAGGAACTGGAACAAAGGAGAGAAAAAAAACATATCCACATTAATGAGTATTTCGAGATCTGCAGAAATTTCGAAATAGAAAAAGAAGCAGACCAAACGTTGATATTGCGGTATTTTCATCTTCTTGGTATTGTCCTGCATTTCTGTGAGGACGAGAACCTATGCGATACGTTGTTTTTGGATCCAAACTGGACTGTTGATGCGGTCTATTCCGTGCTTGCCAATAAAGATATTGAAAAAAGACACGGCTTTATCGAAAAATCCGATATAGACAAAATCTGGAGCGGAAAAAAGTATGGTTTCGAAGAGAGAGCCAAGCTGCTGCAACTGATGTTAAAGGACAATTTCGAGCTTTGTTTTAAACTACCGGGCACTAAAGATAAATATATCGTTCCTTTACTGTTATCCCCTCAAAAGCCGGAATACGACTGGGATGACAACAATAATTTGCATTTCAGGTTTCAATATCCGTTTATGCCGAAAGGCATCGTCAGCCGGCTTATCGTACGGATGCACGAATATATTGACCAAGGCAGGGTATGGAAACAAGGGGTTGTATTCAGGAAAAACGGGGCATCGGCACAGGTAATCGAAGAAAAAACCGTGAAGGAAGGATTAAAAATCATTGAAATTCGTTTACGAGGAACACCAAACAGCAGAAAGGATTTTTTAACAGTAATTCGTGAGGAAATAAACAAGATACAAAAAAGTTCGTTTCCAAACCTTCCGCATTCCGAAATGATACCCTGTTGCTGCAAGGTGTGTGAAACGGCAGAGACACCTTACTTTTTCGATTACCGCTATATCGAAACCTATCTACAAAAAGGAAAAACGGAAATTGACTGCCGTAAGAGCACGGAGGATGTTTCAATCGCAGATTTAGTCGGCAGCGTATTTAATATTAAAGAAATAGAAGAGAGGTATAAAAAAATGATGGAAGAAAATAGAATTAATATTCATTTAAGTGATTTCGGCAAAGCAAGTGTAAAATCAGATATTCAAGCGAAATTGACAGCAACACAACAACAGGCGGTGACTATACATCAGGAAGTAAAAAATGTACAGGGCTTATTTAAGAATCTCAAAGAAGATATTCTTAGTGAAGCTGAAATAGAAATCGAAGACGATAAAGAGAAGAAACGGATAAAAAATGAGCTGGGCAAGGTTGAAAGTGCATTTTCTGAATTAGAGAAGGCGGCATCAGAAGGTAAAAAAGAAATTGATGAAGGAACAAAAAGCCGAATAGGAGAATTTATTGATAATCTTTCGGATGAAAACTCTCGAATCAACAAAGCACTCAAACTCGTTTCAAAAGGAGCAAAAAAAGTCCAAAAACTTGGTGGAGTATATAATAAACTTGCGCCTTATTTTGCCTTGCCTTCAATACCGCCGGCACTTCTTGGGAAAGAAAATAAGGATTAATTTAATAATAAATTACTTGAATATAAAACAAATATTTTCAAGTTTTAAAAGAAGACTATCAGGCATAACAAATCTTCGCACCTGAGATTTTTTTCGCTTTGCTCCAAAATGCAGGTGAACTCAAACGTTACGCGCGGTTCAACAGAATTCAAAGGAATACACGAAGTTCCCTGCTGATTAGGGGAAAAAGCGAGTCATAAAAAATCATGTTTTCGTGCAAGTTTTCAACAAAGTGGCTTTGAAAGTGGAACCTCTTGATATTTCAAGGTGAATTTCATAAGATTATTGGTGTCGTACGGCGAAAATTGTACCTTACTATCTTGATATCCGAATACATCTATGGTACTATGAGTGACCGAAGATACGGGATTCATTGACGAACGAACCGAATGAAAAACTTCAACTTAAATAGTGTCCCGGAACAGCCGGGAGCAAGTAGGGAGGTTTTAGAATGAGTGATAAACTAACACGTCGTCAGTTCATTCGAGACAGCGCGGTGGCCGGTGCTGCTATTGGTGCCGGGATTTCTCTTTCAGACAGTTTCGGTGCGGTAGATTCCCGCAAGATACTTAATTACAACTCCGACATGGAATACCGCCGCTGCGGCAGAACCGGCCTTATGATTTCCGCTGTTTGTCTCGGCGGTCACTGGAAGCGTCTCGTTAAAATAATCGGCGGCAGCGAACCGGAAGGCTGGATGACCACAGACATCGATAATAAGGACTTCCAGAAAAACCGCTATGATGTAGTTTTCCGCTGTATCGATCGCGGCATTAACTACGTTGATGCATGCTGCCGTGAAGAAATTCTCGCCTATGCCAAGGCCCTTAAAGGCCGCCGGGACAAGATGTACTTCGGTTATTCATGGCACATCAAGGAAAGCCGCTTCAAAGAATGGCGCTCGGCCGAAAAGCTCAAGCAGGGCCTTGATGAAGGAATGAAGGAGGCTGGCCTTGACTATGTCGATATCTGGCGAATCAGCCTTCTTGTTGACAGCAGCCTTCATACCGAAGCAGAGGTTGAAGAAGCTGCTAAGGCCCTCGATTGGGCGAAAAAGACCGGCCGTGCCCGCTTTATTGGTTTCTCGTCGCACAACAGGCCCAATCTTAAGAAAATCATCGAAAAACATTCCGAACAGGTCGAGGTCATCCTGACACCATATACCGCAAACAGCAAACTCGTCACCGATGAATCAGGCCTTTGGGCAACTCTAAGGAAATATGACATTGGATGGTTCGGCATTAAACCATTTGCCAGCAACTCTCTTTTCAAGGGTGACAGCTCGCCAGATAGTCCATATTATGAAAAAGACAATAATCTCGCACGTCTGGCCCTTCGCTATATCCTTTGTAACCCGGCCATAACTGCACCTATGCCGGGGCTTATCAGCGTCCAGCAGGTTGACAACGCCGCGCGTGCCGTTAAGGAACGTCGCGAACTCGACTTGAAGGAAAAAGCCGAACTCGACAAGGCTATGCAGAGTGCCTGGGCTTCACTGCCGAACAACTATCAATGGCTTAAAGACTGGGAATACGTTTGATAATCAGTGCTTTTCTTTGTCTCATTGAATCATTCCTTTAGGAAAAGGATTGCAGTCTGACTTGTTTATGGTTTCGTTAGATGTGGACATTCTCACAAGGACAGTAAATGAAAAGAGATAATGGTTTCTTAAAAATATTTGCAATACTTCTGATGTTTTCGATTGCACTTCTTCTGAGCTGCACACGCACAACCGAATCTGAGCCGGCTGATTTCAAAACTGTTCCTGTGGCTGAAAATGAAGCTAAAACCACAGGAGGGCTTCCACCGCTTGTTATCGATACGAGTGCTCCATTACTCCTTGATGAACCGAACGAAGAGGAACAAGCTTTTACTGCTGCAACCACCCAGGCTGCAAATGATAACACTGCCTGCTTTGTCTGTCATGCAAACTACAAAACCGAATTTCTCGCTAATAGCCATGCCAAAGTTAATATCGGCTGCTTCAATTGTCACGGCGAATCTTCAGCACATCAAAACGACGAAAACAATACAACTGCCCCCGAGACCTTATATTCAGCCGACAAAATAGAACCCTTCTGTCGAAGCTGTCATAAGGTCCATGATATTTCACCCAGGAAGATTATCGCTAACTGGCTGAAAAAGAAATTAGAAGGGGCGAATACTTCCTGTAAAGGCTGCCATGAGTCTGATGATGTCCCGCCCCAAAAGGTGGTTGATCGCTGGAAAGAGCTGGCCCTCGACAAAACCGATCCCGATAAAATAGTTTGCACGGATTGCCACGGTGACCACCGAATGAAGGTTCGCACCATCATCTGGGACAAGAAAAGCGGCAAACTTCTTCGCACAAACAAAGGCGACTAATTGAGTATGTGGAAGAAACTTCTCTACTCGATTATAGAAATACATCCTTGTTGAAATATCCTAAAGCGAAGTTGCGTAATCACTGAGCATTAACTTCTACAGGCGCAAAATCGATGAGCGCGCTGTTTATGACATATCCTACGTGAGTGATGGATTGCATGGGGCGTTGTATTTCGGCCTCTATAGTCACTCCGTCGGCGGTGTAAAGAATCTTTTGGGTTCTTAGATTGACTTTTACGACGATTTCCACGCTTTGATTGTCGGCAGTCTCAATTTTGGCGCTTTTAGGTTTACCTTTGAGTAACGGCCCCTGGACAATCGATGCTTGCTGAGTCCTGAGACGCGCGCCGCACTTGATAAGTTTGGTGTCCGTAGTGCCGTTGCCGAAAGCGAGATATCCGTTACTGAGCAATCCATCGGCACTTGGAACAGCCTTCATGCGGGTCCTGAAAGTGACTGAGCCGGTGATTGGCCTGTCCAGTTCCTTTAATGCTATGCCAACCTGCTTTTTACCTGTACTCCGCAGGCGATAGCCCAGCTTTGAGGAGACAATCTGACAGCGCGCCACTTTAGCGAAGTCACCTTCCTTATTTTCCTCAGGGGCAAGCAGGTAGCTGGGGTCTTCGGGTTTGTCCCAGATGACCTGAGAGGGCTTATCACCCACCTTACGCAGAGGAGCGCCTTGCTTTCCGGTAAGGCACATCACGCGTCCATCTACGGTGGTCATGTAGAGGCTGTCTCCCGCGGCGGCCATGCCGTCGAAAACAGGGATAGTATCCAAAGCATAGCGACTAAGCAGTGCGCCATCGGCTTTGGTGAGGACCCATAGCTGCCCACCGGCCCGGCCGTCAAGAGCTTCGGCCTGCCGTTTTAACTTAGCTTGAACTTCGGGGTCATCTGGGGAATGGAAAGCTTGCCGTTCATCGAGCAGGTCAGGAGGGCCGGCAATAAAGAGTTTATCTGAAACCGCTGTCATGGCGCGGGCTATGAGCGCCGGTTGATCCAGAGTCCATTGGAAGGTTGCGGCACTCAGGTCCTTGTCCGGGAAGAAAAAGCGCAAACGCCAGTCGGATGAGTTAGCGTTCTTCTGGCTTGAGCGTGTGTTCATGGCTCGCTCGGCCTTGCCCAGTTGTTCGATAGTCTGTCGCGTCACTACCTTGTCGGCGGAAAAAATCCGGTATTCGAGCACGGACGAGTTGACCATGTACTCCGGTTTGCGTCCATATCCATAAACTCGCTTCTCATCGAAACAGAGGATGCGACCCGAGGGTACGAGGCGTCCGGCCTTGTACCATCCGCCGTACCCGCCGGTAACGCGGCGCCCGAAGGTCCAGTAAGAACGGAAGAAGTAGGAGTCGTCCAAAAAGCCGTTCTGGCAGAAGATATGAAAGTCTTCCGGATTCTGTTCTTCTACGTTCTCGAGGCCAATCTCAAGCCTCTTGCCATCGAAAGTGATTTTTTGTGAGCGCATCCAGATGTGCTGTCCGTTACAAGTCAAAATGTCGGAATGGGCTACCGGCATGTTGTTTCCCTGCGTCTTCTTCAGGTAAGCTAAGTGCATATCTTCACCGGTTTCGGGATCTTTGTCATTCATGACCGTTTCGCCCAATAGATTACCGGTGGCGGGGTCGAGACGCAGGAAACGAATCCCGCCCTCGACGTACATGTTTCGACCGGCCGTGCAGTAGAGTACGTTGTTGTGGACCAATACGCTGCCATGGACCGGCCAGGCGGATTCGAGCTGTTCCCAAGCCATCATGCGGCGGTCAACCGGGGCGGCGCGGAAACGCCAGGCCAGGATACCGTCGCCAGCACGCATGGCATAAACATATCCATCTGCCGAGCCAAAGAGGGTAAGCCCTTTGTAATAGGTTGGCGGTGAGTCGATTCGTCCACCGGTGGTATAAGACCAGAGCTTACGACCAGTTTGTGCGTCCAGAGCATACAGGGTATGAGTATCAATGGAGGCTACGAATATTTTGCCGGCGGCAATGGTCGGCGCACTGAGGCGACCTGGTAATTTTGCTTGCCATTTTTGCTTCAATTCGCTGGAAACGGTAGCGGAAGTAGCGCCGCTACGACTTTCATCGTGACGATATGTAGGCCAGTCGGCAGTCCCCGCAGAAATACCGGTTGGTTTGCCGTATGCAGGCCCCTGTTCCAGACGGTTCCGGGTTAGAAGAACGGCTTTTGTTATCTGTGGGCCGGGGCCGGAGGCAAGAGCTTTAAAACCCGTGAGTTTGGCTTCCAACTGACAACCGCAGGAGTCCATTGGCGCATAGGTCATTCCATTACACGGCATCACGCCGTAAATACAGCCACCGCGTACCCAGTGGTGCGGTTTCCAGTGTTGGGCTGTCAGATCAATGAACTCAGTACCGTTACGTGCAGTAATCAAATAATCGCCTGCGGCTTTGGACGGATAGCAGCGGTGGTGGAACCAGTGCACTTTTACGTCAGCCGGGAATTCTCTGGCCAGTTTTCCGGTGAGGGGATCGTATCCGGCAAAGGCACCATCGTTTTGATTGCCTGCGATGGAACCTGTCCAGGCCAGACCATTGACTACGAGCAAGTCTTTTAAGGATTGATGACCACTGGGCCGATGTGTCTGCTCCCAGAGCTTTTTTCCATCCTTCGCTGAGAAGCCGGACATCTTGCCGGTATTGCCGGCCAGAAGCACAACATCTTTGTAGATCAACACTCGCGGTCCTGTATTGGTATGAACGGGTAATCCGGTTGGTGTCGGCTCACTTTCCCAGAGGGTGTTGCCGTTGCGTCGGTCCAGACAAACCAGTTTATTTGCATCGTGGAAGACGAGACGTTCGGCGTCCACTGCCATTGAACAGGGAGCTACGGGAGCTTCGGCCTGCCATAAAAGATGGCCGGAGTCGGCTTCGTAAGCGAGTATCTTGCGCGGAGTTCCCTTCCAGCCCCAGCCCGGGTTAGCCTTTTGTGTGTTGGCCCAGACATAAGTATCGTTGCGGCGCCAGTCGGGAAGTATGGATCGTGAAGTATCGGTAACAAAGAAGGCGACACCTTCGGAAACCACGATCTCCCGGGTGTGTTCACTGTCTTGATAAGTAAGTATCGTCTTTCCGCTTGCGACGTCAAGTGCCGTTACCGGTGCGTCGATGCCGAGAGTAACATAGACTCGCTGGCCAACAGCCACGAGACGACGCAGAAGATGAGCCGGGCCGCTCTTGAGAGGATACTGCTGAGTGTTCCACTGGTTGATCTTGCGTTTCCAAAGGATGACCCCGTTAAACGCATCACGTGCAATGAGCCGCCATTGGGACGGAAGCTGAATCGAAGCTGTAGGACCTTCGTCAAAGATGTAAAAGAGGCGTCCTCCGGTTGAAACAAGAGAGGTCATGCTGGCCATATGGTCATGGTGACGCGACCAACGGGGGCTTCCAACCCACTGAAGTCTCTCGGGCGGGCCGACAATGGAATCCTGAGCTACCGGATTACCGTCCGGGCCGTGGAAGTAGTGTGTCCATTCGTCCATTTCTGCCGGCCGGGGCTTGATCACTTTTTTCCATTGTCCATTTTGCCGGAGCAGAGCGACGCCCATAGGAGCCAGCGCCCGAAGCAATTCAGCTTCAGAGATATTTTCAGGTTTATCGGCTATAATAAGATTAACAAGATTGTCGGCGTAAGGCAGGTGCTCCCCATCCCATTGATCGACGCTCACAGGACCGTAGATACCTTGCTTAATAAGATTGTTTCGAGCCGTGGCGATTTCTGCCGTGTCCGTATCAAGGCCGTGGACAAAGTATTGTTCACCGGCGCGTAACTGGGCTGTCAGTGTTCCGTTTCCACAACCAAGATGTACTATCAAACCACCCTTAATACCACTTGTGTCGAGGATTTCTTTTGCCGTTTCGCCCTTCAAAATTCCCACAGGAAACAGGCACAAACAAATAATAAGCCCGGCGAGCCAGGCTGTGTGCACTTTCATTTGTCCTTGGTTCATTTTGTGCTCCTTTACCATCCCTTTTTATTTGAAAACTCATATGGTATGCGGCTTTTTTCAACTGCCTTGTTCATGTAAAAAGATTAGCATAAAAACCTTTGTTTTTCAAATATAAAATGATTGAGTTGAGGTTAGATTCATAGGATTTCTATTTGCGTTGATTTGCGAATTAAGTAAGCGTACAATATGCACCTTAGTCAGGAGACATCATTATGGACCAACAAAAGAAAATCAAGACAGGCTTAACTTTATTAGTACTGTTAATTATCGGCGTCACAAGCAATCCAATATATGCGGAGGGGAAACTTTCTCCGATCAATATTGACCAGGTGAAAATTGACGGTGAAATCGGCCGTAGGATTGATATTACCATAATCCATAATGCGTTAGTACTCGATGCGGAAAAAGACTTTCTTCTTCCCTTTAGGCAGAGAAACCGTCAGGGCGGATATATAGGTTTAGGCAAATTCATTGACAGCCTCGTTAGGTTCGCGGCACATACCAAAAATGAGAAGGTACTCAATCTAAAGAAACATATTGTTTATGAAACTATTAAGACTCAGGAAGAAGATGGATATATAGGTATATGTGAGCCTCAAAAGCGAATGTGGCAATTGTGGGACATTCATGAAATGGCTTATATCGTATTGGGTATGACCAGCGACTATAAGTATTTCAAAGAAAAATCCTCTCTTGAAGCTGCCAAAAAACTGGCGGACTATATAATCAGGTGCTGGTCTGTTGAGCCGTATCGACAAACGAATGGCTGGATTTCAGTTTATGTCGCTACTACGGGCCTGGAAGAAGCGATGCTTGCTTTATACGAGCAAACCGGTGAAAAGCGATATTTGGATTTCTGCATAATCAGTAGGAAATTGCCGGACTGGAATACAGAGCTAATTCAAGGGCGATGGGGAAATCTCGAAGGTCACGCATATTATCATTTGTGCCATTGTCTTGCGCAATTAAGGTTACATAAGTTGCAACCGAATTCGGAATTAATGAACCAATCGCGAAAGACCTTCGAATTTTTAGTTCGACAAGATGGGCTGCTGGTACCGGGGCTATGCGGTTATCATGAATGCTGGCATAGTAATCAACAGGGATTTTTTAAGTTGGGGGAGACGTGTGCAACTGCCTATCTGGTTCGATGGCTGGATACTATGTTTCAGATTGAAGGTGAATCCATCTATGGTGATATAATGGAGCGAACGATATACAATGGGCTGTTTGCTGCGCAGTCTCCCGATGGCCGTCGTCTTAGATATTACGCACCTTTTGAGGGGCCGCGTGTGTATTTCGACGGCGATACTTATTGTTGTCCGTGCAATTTCAGGCGAATTATAGCTGAACTGCCGGGTATGATTTACTATCACAGGAACGAGGGTTTGGCGATAAATATGTATGCCAAGTCTTCAGCCGTTTTAGATATCAGAAAAGGCCTCTCCCTTGAAGTTCATCAAGTCACAGATTATCCGAATTCGGGAAACGTGGTTATTCACCTCAAGCCATCAAAGCCAACTCGTTTTCCGTTGTATTTGCGGATTCCACGTTGGTGCGAGAAAGCAAATATTACGATTAATGGAGATACAACCAAGATGACTGCCGGGGGCGGTTCATTCTTTATGGTTAGCCGGAAGTGGAAAGCCGGCGATGAAGTCAGGCTGCAAATGCCGATGTCGTTGCGGCTGGTGAAAGGAAGAAAGAGTCAGGCGGGGCGTGTTGCTGTTATGCGTGGACCTATGTTATTTTGTCTGAATCCTGAACGTCAAAAAGATTTTGATCCTGAAATAATGAGGCTCATGTGGCTTGACCCGTCTTCTCTTAAACTGTCCGGCAAAGATGATTCTATTCGCCCCAATGGCTTGACCTGTGAGGCTAAATTCTGGAATCCCAATAATTACAACGCTGCGAGCAAAGCCAATATAAAACTGACCCTTACAGAATATGCCGACCCAGGCTGCAAGGCAACGTATTTTCTCGTACCAAATCCGGAGGTAGATGTTTTAACGGATGATGAGTTGGTTGGATTTGGCATTTAATGTTTTATATCATTTAAGGATTGGCTGCTCTTTTCTTTTTCTGTCTTTTTTTCCTTTTTTCCGATGCTTGTTTGAGATTTGAAGGGGATTGTTTACTTTTTGAAGGCATGTTTTTGGCCTGGTGCTCAAGTGCTTCGAGTTCGGTCTGCTGACCTTTGTCGCTCATGGCTTCCATCCATTCCTGCAGACGTCTTCTTAATCCTGTTTTGACTCTTGCATATTTCGGGTCATCGGCCAGATTATTCCACTCATATTGGTCCTTCGTGATGTCATATAGTTCTTCCGCCGGTCTGTGTTCGTAACGGCGAACTTTGTCCGCAGCATCAGCATCGGCTGCCGCTTTATCCTGCCAGGACTTGAAGATGTTCGAATTAGTGCAGGCGTTCTGAAAATTTGTATCCGGCGTGAAATTCCAGACGTATTTAAATCTGCTTGAGCGAATCGAACGAATACCGAAATAATCAGAGCCATTGATAATGCCCCGTGTCGTCATTTCACCGAAAACATATCTCTTATGTTCTTTTGCTTTTCCAAGCAGAACCGGCAACAGACTCTTTCCGTCGAGTACCGACGGCGGTGTTCCGCCCGCCGCCTCTATATATGTCGGCAGGACGTCAACGTATTCTATCAATGCGTTGTTTACTGTTCCGGGCTTGATTTTGCCTGGCCAGCGGGCAATAAAGGCGGATTGCAGTCCCGTATCGTAACAAGTCCATTTTCCAAATGGAAAACTCGAGCCCTGCTCGCTGACTACTATCACCAGGGTATTATCTGCAAGGTTGTATTTATCCAGAAGTTCAAGGGTATCACCAACCTGCCCATCATAATATGTAATCTCCGCCAGATACCTTGTCATATTCTCACGTGTCTCTTTAGTATCAACAAAGTAGGGGGGCAGTTTCAATTTGGCAGCATCGTAGCGTGAGGCATCGCCTTTGTTCCATGGTGAATGCGGCTCGTTGGAACAGGCGAAAAGGCAGAAGGGCGTTTCACTTTCTTTGCATTCGCTTATGAACTTATCGATGGCTGCAAAGTCGGGATTATTTTCTTTGCCTGAATACTCGAAGGGAAATATTTCATCAGGCTTAATATGGCGTTTACCGCTCAATGCCACACGGTAGCCGAGCGGTTTTAAGTAGTGGACAACGCTTTTGGTGCCTTCTTTGGCAAAGGTATGATTAGGATACGCGCCGCTTTTAACCGGGTACAGGCCGGTATAGATGTTGTGACGTGTCGGTGAGCACATCGGTGCCGCCTGGAAACATTGTGTAAAACGCATCCCTTCGGATGCCAGTTTGTCTATGTTTGGCGTAAAGGCTTGCCCACCATAGCAGCCAACGTCCCGGAAAGTGCAATCATCGGCAATGATGAAAACGAAATTGGGTTTCCTGGTTTTCCCGGCACTTAATGAAACTCCGCTCATACCCGCCAAAGCTCCCATAGCTGCCATCTTCAAAAAATCACGTCTTTTAATATCTTTCATCAATTTTAACTCCCAAGTATGGTTTCCTAATTAAGGATGACTTGTTCAAGTTAAGAACATTATTTCCGGCAAATTCATATCAAATATAATATCAAATTTGTCTTAGTAATTCGAGCTTTTCGCCTGATTTCCGAAGGTATTTTTTTGACTCCGGGTGATATGTCATGTACCTGGATATCCATATCATTTGAAAACATGGCTATTAAACTTGCCGGGAATTTGATAGAATCGGTGAAAATGATAGAGATTCGACAAATGACAATCGACGATTTTCAGCTTGGGCTTAAATTAAACCGGCAGGCAGGATGGAACCAAACCGAATCGGATATGCTGCGTTTTCTAAAGCTGGAACCCGAAGGCTGTTTTGTGGCCGAACATGCCGGGCGTTCTGTGGGGACTACTAATACATGTGTATTTGACGATATAGCCTGGATAGCCATGGTCCTTGTAGATGTGGATTTTCGCGGCAAAGGGATTGGCACAAAACTGTTGAAGTATTCTCTAAATTATCTTGATGAGAGAAAAGTAAAAACAGTTCGTCTTGATGCAACTTCTGCAGGTCAGCCTATCTACGAGAAGTTGGGTTTTGTGCCGGAATACCGATTAGCTCGGTTCGAAGGTATAGCACCATCAGGCAAAAGGGGGACGCTCGTAAGCAAAGCTACTCCGGCTTTGTATGCAAGTATAATTGAGTTTGACAAGTTGATTACAGGCACAAATCGCGGGAAAATGCTTAGCAGGTTTTTCGAGGAATTTCCTGAAGATATACGTATCATTCGGGATGGTGACAAAATAGAGGGATTTATCTTAACACGTCCCGGAGCAAATGCCATTCAGATAGGTCCGTGTATTGCTACCATAGATGCCGGCTCAGTTTTATTGCCCGATGCTTTGAGCCGTTGTGCGGCAGAGCCGGTATTTATCGACATACCTGTCGATAATGCGAATGCGGTGAAAGTCGCTGAGTCGAGCAGATTGAAAGTTCAACGATATTTTATGAGAATGTATCGCGGCGAGCGGATTAAGGACAATATCAAAGCAATATGGAGCAGTTCAGGCCCTGAGAAAGGATGAAACTGAAGGGCTGGAGGTTTTTGTATTCGAACGGTAACAGGAGTCTATTATACCGGTTGCTATCAGATTAAGGAATGAAGATAATAGACTATGCTGGCTATTGTGGCGCCAATAGAGATAAGCATCGCGATATTCCAAACCAGCGATTTTACGCCTGTTGGTTTGTCTTTGCCAAGATACCTTTTACTGTTGTTGAGGATGAAGAAGGCAATGAAGGCGATGGGCAGCATCAGGCCGCAAATCGCCGAGGCAGGTATGGCGATCCAGGGCCCTATATATCCCCAGAGTACGACACCGACTACACCGGGTGCAGGAATCAGGCAGGCCAGCCGGTAACGCCATCCTCCCGGTTCGACACCGAATACCTCACAGGCGGCGAAGCCGCAGATGAGCA
>Ga0307380_10005827_pt1 | contig 16321 bp, 20 predicted proteins | sample UN3MG_FD_202239 | JGI IMG/M metagenome (GOLD analysis project Ga0307380, IMG submission 202239) | Soil microbial communities from Risofladan, Vaasa, Finland - UN-3 | ecosystem: Environmental > Terrestrial > Soil > Coastal area > Acid sulfate soil | place: Finland: Risofladan, Vaasa | collected...
ACCAGCACCGTCGCGCCCTCCTCGTTGGCCTTCGTCAGAAGCTCCATGATATGCGCCGACGAGTCCGGGTCGAGGTTGCCGGTCGGCTCGTCCGCCAGGATCAGCGCCGGCTTGATCGCCAGCACGCGCGCGATGGCCAGGCTCTGCTGCTCCCCGGCCGAAAGCTGCGAGGGATAGTCGTCCGCCTTGTCCAGCAACCCCACCTCAGCCAGCGCTTCCGGCACCCTCCGCAGCACATCGCGATAGGCGTGCCCGGTCGCATGGAGCGCGAACGCCACGTTCTCCCAGGCCGTCCTCGGCAGCAGTCGGAAATCCTGGAACACCACCCCCAGCCGCCGCCGCAGCCTCGCCACCCGCCCCGGCGTCAGCTTGGCTACGTCCCAAGCCGATACGATCACTTCCCCCTTCGTCGCCTGCTGGTCGCAATAGATCAGCTTGAGGATCGTCGACTTGCCGTGTCCCGTCGGGCCGACCAGGAAGGCGAACTCCCCCTGCTCGATGCTCAAGTCCACATCGGAGAGAGCCATCACCCCGTTGGGGTAGGTGACGCTGACGTTTCTCAGTTCCACGATCAGTGGCATCGATGCGAATTATAGACTACTCCGCCCGCGGATGGCAAATATCCCGCGGTTGCGGCAGCCGGGGCGATGGGCTATAATCCGCAAGCGCGCCGAGAAGTCGGCGCGTTTGGGGCCTTTACGGGTGGGCATTCCGCACGGGAGCACGAGGTTGCCACCGCGCACGAAGACGCTCAATCTCCGGGTCACCCTGATCCTGTGCGCCCTCTCCGGCGCGCTCCTGGCAGCCTGCTTCCCCGCCTTGGGCCTCTGGCCCCTCGCCTGGATCGCACTCGTCCCCTGGCTCGTCGCCCTCCGTCTCACCGGGGCCGGCGGCGCCCTGCTCGGGAGCTGGCTCGGCGGCTTCGTCTTCTACGGCCTCCTTCTCTACTGGCTCGGTCTCTTCGGCTGGACCGCATGGGCGCTCGCCTGCATCGTTCTCAGCCTTTCCTTGCTCGCCTGGGGCCTCGCCGCCCGCTGGATCGGCCGCCTCGGCGCAAGCCCCCGCATCCTCGGCGCCGCCGTCCTCTGGTGCGGCGTCGAGTGGGCCCGCGGGCTGGGGCAGTTCGGCTTCACCTGGGGCTGGCTCGGCTACAGCCAGAGCCCCGCCCTCGAGCTGCTGCCGGTCGCCCGGGTCGCCGGAACCCTCGGCTTATCTTTCCTCATCCTCCTCGTCAACGCCGCCCTTGCCGAGCTCGTCGTCAGCCTCTCCCACGAAGAGCGCCCCTTTCGCCCCGCCCTCCGCACCGCGACCATCCTCGCCCTGGCCGCTCTCGCCCTGTGGGGGGCAGGGAAGTGGACCGCTCGGCAGGGCGATCTCCGGGGGCCCGGCCTGCGTGTGGCCATCGTCCAGGGCAGCGTCCACGGACCGTTGCGTGCCGAGGACGTCAACGTTCCTCTGACCCGGGAAGAGATGCAGCGCGCCCGAGAAACCTACCAGACCCTCACCATAGAGGCGGCCCAAGCGCGGCCCTCCCTGATCGTGTGGCCCGAGAGCGTGCTGGCCGGGGCGCCGGAGCGCGATCCCCCCGTGGCCGAATGGATCTCGCGGGCCACGCGCGCCTCCGGAGCTTGGCTCCTCGCCGGCGGGCCGTACTACGACGAAGCCGGGCGGCAGTTCAACTCCGCCTACCTCTACGCGCCCAGCGGCAACCTCCTTGCCCGCTACGACAAGGTGCAGCTCGTGCCTTTCGGCGAGTACGTTCCCGCCCGAGAGCGGATTCCGTTCCTCGATCGCTACAATGTCCGGGACACCGACTTCAGCTCCGGCGCGGTGCACCGCCTCCTCCAAGCGGGCACCGTCAGCCTCGGCCCCATGATCTGCTTCGAGTCGATCTTCCCCCAGATCTCATGGGCCCTCGTCCGAAAGGACGCGCAGGTTCTCGTCATCATCACCAACGACGCCTGGTTCGGCCGCACCGCCGCCGCCGCCCAGCACCGCCAGATGGCCGTCCTGCGCGCGGTCGAGGCCAATCGCTGGGTGGTCCGGGCGGCGAGCACCGGCCTCTCCTGCTTCATCGCGCCCGACGGCCGCATCGTCTCCCAGGCCGGGCTCTTCGAGAAGGCCGTCCTTTCCCAAGAGATTCAATTGGCCGCCGAGAAGTCGGGTGGCGAGTCGCCGGGCCTGCTCTTCGCCTGGGTGATGCTCTTCCTGTCTACAGCCTACATCATCGCTCCGGCCGCCCTTCCCCGTCGCCGGCCGAGGGCTCGCGCAGCTCGGCGCTCTGCTCGCCCGCGGCCGCCCGGTCGAGCAGCTCCTCGATAACCGGCACGTGCCAGAAATAGCCGGCCTCCGCCACCTGATACTCGATCACCACGCGCCCCGGCTCCACCCGCAGCCGTCCTCGCAGCTCGCCGTCGGGGGTCCGCACCCCGCGTATATACACCGGACGCCCGAGGCCCCGGGCGACCGCTTGGCGCTTCTCTTCCAGCGGCGGCGGCAGCGGCTCCATGTGGCACGTGGTTGCGCCTCGGCGTGCGGTTTCCTCTTGTCTGCGCTTTGGCGCTGTGCTAGAATACGGAGCGAAATGAGGTTTCACGGATGCTGATTGTCTTCTACGCAATCCAGATCTTGGCCGCCGTAGCCCTCATCGCGCTGACGGCCGTCACTCAGACCAAGAGCGAGCAGGGCGGCAGCGGGCTCGGCTGGGGCACCCTTGGCGGCAAGAGCTCGTCGAGCATCGCCGGCCTCGAGGACCAGCTCTCCCGGATCACGACCTACTCGGCCGTCGCCTTCCTCGTCGCCTCCATGCTGGTGGCGATCTTCAACGCGGTAGGGTAGCGAAGGCGTGCCCAGGTGGCGGAATTGGTAGACGCGCTGGCTTGAGGGGCCAGTGGCTGAGAAGCCATGCTGGTTCAAATCCAGTCCTGGGCACCACCACTCAGGTCGGTGTCACCCGCGGCCGGTCGCCGGCAGAGAGCGCGCGACCGGCTCGGCGCGTGTGAGAGCGAAATGGGCGATGGCGCAGCCCGATCGGAGGACGACTGCCATGCGAGTCTTCATAGCGACCGACCTGGAGGGCGTCGGGGGAGTCCTTCTGCAAGGTATCTCGCGCTGCGCCGCCTTGCTTCGGCCGATAGAGCTTCGCCTGGGGTGACCCGTCGCGGGGCAGGCAGACGAGGTGCCGATCATACCCGGCCGAGAGCGCCTGGACGCCCGCACGATTGCCTACCGGGCGGAGAACGTCGTCGAGGCCCTGCGGCTGATGTGACAGTGCGTTCTTGGGAAAAAAAGAGGTTACGTGGTACACTTCCAAAGGGACGCTTTCAGGGGCGACCCAGGCCCAGTGGCGGAGGGAGTTGCAGTGAAGCAGACCGTTAGCGCGCCTATTGCTCTGATCGCGATCGCACTCTGCGCGGGGCTGGCCTTCATCCTCTTCAGCCGGCCGAAGCCCGCAACCATGGGTTCAGAGGAGGCCTTCATGCTGCCCTTCGCGCCGAGCGTGGAGGACAAGGAAGTCGGCCTCCTGCGAGAGAAAATGTTTCCCCTGGGCGTTGCGGCCATCTTCCCGCCCCTTCCCCTCGATCGGAGCGCGGGGACGCGGATCGCCATGGTCGCGAGTGGAAGCCCCGCCGCTGCCGCCGGTCTGAAGGCGGGCGACCTCGTCGTGAGCTTCAACGGTCGGCAGATAACCCATCCCTTCTCTCTTGCTGCTGCTGTAAGCGCGGCCAAGCCGGATGAGCCGAACGAGGTGGTCGTCGAACGCGCAGGTGAGAAGCAGACGCTTGTTATCACAGGCATCAAGCCGATAACGCGCAAAGAAGAGCTATTCTAGGGAGCCCTGGGCGGGGGGAGGGTGAGGAGGGTCGAGAGATGAAGAGCAACGGGCAGAGGCAAGACGTCGCCTTCCTGGCGCTTGCGGTTGCTGTCTTGGCCGTGGCGGTCGCCTTGTTCGTGGGGATGAAGTCCATCGACAAGGGGCGGCAGAAGGAGCCGGAGCCCGAGCCGGCAGAGCAAGTCGAGGTCGTCGAGCCCGTCGTGGAGGAGCCCGCGAACGGCGAGAGCGGCCGCGATCCGTTCAAGACACAGGCCGGCGCAGCGAGCGGGGCCGGACCCGCCGCGCAGTCCCAGGACATGAAGCTCGTGGGCATTGTCGTGGAGCAGGGCGACAAGCCGATGGCCATCATCCACTCCAGCAAGAAGCGTTACTACGCGCACCTGGGAGATCGGGCCGCCGGCTACACCATCGTCGACATCGGGAGCAACAGCGCCACGCTGGAGAAGGACGGCGACCGCGTGACCTTAGTCCTGCGCCAGCCCGAGCCGGAGGAATAGCCGCCTCTTCGAGGCGAAGCGCGCGCTGCAAGGGAGAGATGATGGCGAGAGAGCCGGACTTCGAAGTCGTCTACGCAAACCTGGCCAAGATCACCCACGTAGCTCTCGAGGTTCTCATGGACTTCAAGCGCCTGGGTCCCGAGAACAGAGATGTCGAGTCGGCCCCGACGCTCGTGCGGGTCGTCATGAACCCGGTCATCGCAAAGGCCTTCCGCGACGCGCTGGCGGAAAACGTCCGTCGTTACGAGCAGAAGTTCGGCGAGATCCCGGCGCCCCCGCAGGGGTCGGGTCCCGTCGTCCACTAAGAGCCGCTATCAGAGCCGCCGGCCCCGGCCTCCGGTGGTACGTGGGCGGTTCTGATTGCGGAGCGCAAGCGGTTTTGACAGACGCTCTAAGCCATTCCGGCACCGACCGATCGAACAAGAGGTATCGCATGAGCGAGCAGAGGCGGCAAGAGAGAAGACGTGCCCGCAAGTGCCCGAGCTGCGGCGGCAGCAGCATGATACGGGCATGCAAGGTCCCCGGCGTGCAGCTCCAGATCGTGCGCGAAGATAGCGGGTCCCGCAGCGGCCTCATCGCGCTCTACTCAGACGTGTGCGTGGACTGCGGCTTCACCAGCTTCTACGCCCGGCGCGGAGAAGTCGCCCAGGAGATCAAGGTGCTCGAAGGCGAAGGGCAAGAAGAGAAGAGCGAATGAGACCTCGAATCCGCACCTGGACACTGTTGCTCATCGCCGCCATCGGCTTCGTGGCCGCCCTGTTCTGGGTACGCGCCAATCCCAGCCAAGAGAAGGATCCGCTTACCGAAGCCCAGGAGACGATCGATCATGCATTCGGGATGACGCTCGCCCAGGCCTGCGGCCCCGAGGGCGGCCTTCCGGTCGAAGCCGTCGAGCCCAACGGCCCCGCCGCGGGCGCCGGAATAGAGGTCGGCGACCGCGTCGTGACCATCGGCGACGAATCGGTCTGGCACACCTACCAGTTCATCGAAGCCTTGAACAGGCGAGCCTCCTCATCGACGGCTCTGGCGCTGCTCGTGGAGCGAGAAGGCGACTACCGCGTCGTCGTGTTCAGGAACAGCGGGCCGCTCCCCGTCCCCGGAGAAGTAGAGGGCCATCAACACTAAACCGCGCCCCCGAGTCATTCCGCAGACAGCCCTCGTTTACACGCCCAAGTTCAGCGACTACGATCTGGGCCCGTCCCATCCTCTCCGGCCCGCCCGAGTGCTCCGGACCTACGAGCTCATCAAGGCCTGCGGGTTGCTGGATGCCCCCTCCGCCTCGCTCTCCCGACCTTCGTCCGCAGATGAAGACGCCATCGCGCTCATCCACAGCCGGGACTACATCTCCGCCGTCCGCGCCCCCGCTGAGGGCCGCCTCCTGCGGCGGGCCCACGAATTCGGCCTCGGCACCATCGACAATCCCATCGTCGGCGGCATGTACGAGGCCGCCGCCCTCGTCGTCGGAGCCTCCATCCGCGCGGCCGATCTCGTCATCGACGAGAAAGCGCGCGTCGCCTTCAATCCGGCGGGCGGCCTGCACCACGCCCACAAGGACAGGGCCGCCGGATTCTGCGTCTTCAACGACCCCGCCATCGCCATCGCCCATCTCCTGAAGCGCTGCGGCGACGGCGTGAAGGTCGCCTACGTCGACATCGACGCCCATCACGGCGACGGCGTTCAGGAGGCATTCTACGGCCGGCGGGATGTCCTGACCATCTCGGTGCACGAGAGCGGCCGCTATCTCTTCCCGACCACCGGCGCCGTCTCCGAGATAGGGGAGGGCGACGGCGAAGGCTTCTCCGTGAACCTCCCCCTCTCGCCCTACACCGGCGACGACGTCTACGTCTGGGCCTTCAGAGAGGCGGTCGTCCCCCTCCTCGAGGCCTTCGCACCGGACTTCGTCTGCACCCAGCTCGGCGTCGACACCCACCACCAGGACCCGCTCACCCACCTCTGCTGCACCACGCACGGTTACATGAAGGTGGTCGAGGAGATCGCCCAGCGCTCCCCCCGCTGGATCGCCATCGGGGGCGGCGGCTACGACGTCACCGTCGTGCCCCGCGCCTGGACCCTCGCCTTCGCGCGAATGGCCGGCGTCGAGCCCCCGGAGCACATTCCGGATTCGGAGGCCAAGCACTACCGCCGGGACGACGAGCCGGTGCCGCTCCACGATGCCACCGGCCCCAAGACGGACGAAGACTGGCTCCGCGTCACGCGCGAGTTCGCCGAAGCATCGGTCGAAGAGATCGAGGAGCGGATCTTCCCCTACCACGGCCTCTCCGCCGATGCCCCCTGAGCCGCCCGTCGCCGCCTCCGGTTGACGCGCCGGCGCGCCCCGCGCTATACTGCCTCCGAGCTCTCGCGGGGCGCCCGACGCCCCGAGTCGAGCCCTGAGCGCCGCGCTTCGGCGGGCGCCCTCTTTCCAAGGACGACAGCCGAATGAGCGCTCCGTGCTACGTCTTCTTCGACGTCGATAACACGCTCATAGAGTGGATCGTGAGCTGGCCGGACGCCTTCGTGCAGGCCGCCCGCGAAGTCGGCGTAGCGGTGCAGCCCGATGAGTGTCTGGCCGCGCTGACCGCGGCCTTCTCCACCTTCTACAGCGATCTCGTCCACCGCCACGCCGACGACGAGGACGACCGCGCCTTCTGGCTTGCCTACGACGGCCGCGTGCTCGAAACCCTCGGCGTGAAGCAGGGCCTGCGCCAGGCGACCGAACGCGTCGTCGAGCTGCTGACCCACCCTACCTCGCGGCGCCTCTTCGCCGATGTCCCGGATGTACTGGACTCCCTCTCCCAAACCGGCGCCAAGCTCGGCATCGTCACCGGCCGGCCCCGCGCCGAGCCCGACCTCGAAGCCCTCGGCGTCCGAAGGTACTTCCATCCCCTCATCGACGCCTTCGCCGCGCGCAGCGGCAAGGACGAAGGGCATATGTTCCACCTGGCGGCCCAAGCCGCCGCCGCGAGCGACGCGCCGGCCTGGCACGTCGGCGACAACTACGAGCTGGACGTGATCGGCGCCCGCGCCGCCGGGCTTCGCCCCGTGCTCCTCGACCGCACAGGCGCACACCAGGAGGTCGACTGCCCCCGCATCGAGTCCCTTTTCGATCTTCCTTCTCTGCTATTGGAGACCACAGAATGACCCACCGCGAACGCTGGCTCAACACCATGCACTTCAAACCGGTCGACCACGTCCCCGACGAAGAATTCGGCTACTGGGACAACACCCTCACCCTCTGGCACGAGCAGGGCCTCCCCAGAGAGATCGACACACTTCCCAAAGCCGACGTCTACTTCGGCTTCGCGCCCCGCCGCTCGGTCCCTGTCAACGCCGGCCTCTCTCCCGGCTTCGGAAGAGTGGTGCTCGACGACACTGGCGAATACACCCTCATCCGCGACTACCAAGGCGCCACCTGCCGGATTCACTCCTCGGGACAGGACTCCGTTCCCCACTTCCTCGACTTCCTCCTCAAGGGCCGCGACGAATGGGAGCGGGAGTTCAAACCCAGGCTCGACCCCGACGACCCCAGCCGCCTTCCCGCCCCGGACGCGTGGGAGGTCCTGAAGCAAGAATACGCCACCCGCGACTATCCCCTCGGCCTCGGCATCGGCAGCCTCTACGGCTGGATGCGCGACTGGATGGGCTTCGAGCGCGCCGCCATGATGGTCTACGACGACCCCGGGCTCGTCGAGGAGATCATGGAGACCATCACCCGGATAGTGCTGCGCACCATCGAATGGGCCGCCCCCCAGGTGCAGCTCGACTTCGGCGCCGGCTGGGAGGACATGGCCTTCAACGCCGGCCCCATGATCTCGCCCGCCGACTTCGAGCGCCTCCTGGTCCCCCGCTATCGGCGCATCTCAGACCTGCTGAAGAAGCACGGCTGCGATATCGTCTACACCGACTGCGACGGCAACATCAACAAGCTCGTCCCCCTCTGGCTCGACGCCGGGATCAACTGCATGTTCCCCGTCGAAGTGGCGGCCGGCACCGACCCGCTGCCTCTGCGGGACACGTACGGAAAGCGACTCCTTCTCCTGGGCGGCGTCAACAAGCGCGCCCTCATCGCCGGCAAAGAGGCCATCAGGCAGGAGATCGAGCGGATCGAGCCCTACGTGAAAGAGGGCGGGTGGATTCCCCACGTGGACCATCGCGTGCCCCCGGACGTCACCTTCGAGAACTACCGGTACTACCTGGCGGCGAAGAGAGACACGTTCGGCATCCCCGAGCCCACGCCCTGGGAAGAGCGCAGGCCCTCCGACTGGGGCCCCGGGGAGCAGACCGCTTGACCCGTCGACCCTCGGAGGACGAGGCCGAGGTCACGAGACTCCGGTCGGCCGGTGGCATCGTCGTCAAAGGCCGCGGCGACGACCTGCGGGTCGCCGTCATGCAGTCGGGCTACGGCACGTGGGTCTTCCCCAAGGGAGGGTTCGAGCCGGGCGAGACGGCCGAGCAAGCCGCGCGCCGCGAGATCCGGGAAGAGATCGGCCTCTCCCATCTCACCTGTAAGGGATCGCTCGACTCGACCGAGCACACCTTCGAGCGCGACGGCCGCCGCTTCGCCAAGAAGGTCGACTGGTTCCTCTTCGAGGCCCCGCCCCAGGCCGCGGTGCGCGCCGACCCCCGGGAGAACTCCCTGGACTGCGGCTGGTTCCCCCCGAAGCACGCCCTCTCCCTGCTCGCCCACACCGATCAACGCCGCCTCTTGCGCCGCGCTCTTTCGAGGCTGAGCTGATTCGGCAAACCGCCCGCTTTGGCCATTAGTAAGTGCTGTGTAAGCACCGGCGCGCGTGGACGCCCCAAACGAGGGAGCGCCGCTTGTTGAGTATGACGGTGCAGGGAGCATGTCGTACGCTCACATCGCGTTTGACAATTCGTCCGAGCGCCTGATATACTTTTTCCCCGTGCGCGCGAGGGGGCGCGTAGCGCCGGGCGACAGGCGTGCGCACATGTTTGACAGCTTATCTGGCAAGCTGCAAGGGATACTGCGCGGATTGCGCGGTAGGGGACGGCTGTCCGAGGAGGACGTGGCCGCCGCCTGCCGCGAAATCCGATTGGCCCTCCTCGAAGCGGATGTGAACTTCCGAGTCGCGCGCGACTTCGTTGCCCGCATCCAGGAGCAGGCGGTCGGCGAAGACGTCATCGCCAGCCTCACCCCCGGCCAGCAGGTCGTCAAGATCGTCCACAAGGAGCTCACTCGTCTCCTCGGGTCGGAGGCCGCCGAGCTCGACCTCTCCGCCCAGCCCTCCGTCATCCTGATGGTCGGGCTCCAGGGCGGCGGCAAGACGACGACCGCGGGCAAGCTCGCCCGCCAGCTCAGCGGCAGAGGAGAGCGTCCGCTCCTCGCTGCCACCGACCTGCAGCGGCCGGCGGCGGTGGAGCAGCTGCGCATCGTCGGCGAGCAGGTGAAGGTGCCTGTCTTCCAGGGCGACGGCAAGGATGCCGTCGGCGTCGCGCGCGGCGCCGTGAAGAAAGCAAAGAGCGAGAACTTGGGGCCGGTCATCATCGACACCGCCGGCCGAACTCACGTCGATGCCGAGCTGATGGCCGAGCTGTCCGCCATGAAGAAGGAGGTGCGCCCGCAGGAGGTGCTCCTCGTGCTGGACGCCATGACCGGGCAGGATGCGGTCAACGTCGCAGCCCAGTTCGACGAGGCGGTAGGGATAACCGGCGTCGTGCTGACCAAGCTCGACGGCGACGCCCGCGGGGGCGCCGCCCTCTCCGTAAGAGAGGTCACGGGCAAGCCAATCAAACTCGCCGGGATAGGGGAGAAGCTCGACGCGCTCGAGGTCTTCCATCCGGACCGGATGGCCTCCCGCATCCTCGGCATGGGCGATGTCCAGACGCTCATCGAGCAGGCGGAATCTTCGTTCGACGAGAAGGAAGCGGCCGACCTGGAGCGAAGACTTCGAGAGCGGCGCTTCGATCTGAACGACTTCATGCGGGAGATGGAGCGCCTCGGTAAGATGGGATCGCTGGACCACCTGCTGGCCATGATCCCTGGGGTGCAGGCGCTGCGGAAGCAGGTCCCTATGGAAGTCGACCCGAAGCGTATTCGTCACATGACTGCCATCATGCAGTCGATGAATCCCGAAGAACGGGCCAACCCTGATATGATAGATGGAAGCCGCCGCAGGCGAGTCGCCCGCGGCAGCGGGCGCACCCGCCAAGAGGTCAACTCCTTGCTGAAGCAGTTCAGGCAGATGAGGAGCATGCTCGGCCAATTCGCCGACGCTGAGGCGAAGGGCCGATTGCCGAGACCAGCCGGAATCCCCGGCTTTCGAATGTAGGAGGTGCAAGTGGCAGTACGTATCAGATTGCGTCGGATCGGAAAGAAGAAACAGCCTCAGTACCGCCTGATTGTGGCGGAGGCGGCCTCGCCCCGAGACGGTCGGTTCATTGAGTCGATCGGGCGATATAACCCGCGCCTCGACCCGCCTCTGATCAGCGTGGACGAGGAACGAGCCCTTGCCTGGCTCCGGCAGGGCGCTCAGCCCAGCGACACGGCGAGGTCGATGCTCGTGAAAACCGGCGTCTGGGAGAAGTTCAGCGGCGAGCCCGCTCCAACACCTACGCCCGGCCCCGCACCGCAAGCCGTCGCGGAGGTATCGACCGAGTCGCCTGAAGTTGCAGTTCAGGAGCCGACCCCTGAGGCGGAGGATGACCTGTCCACTACTAGTCCCGAGGGGGAGGACACGGCCGCCTCTGACGAGACTGCTGTATGAGAGGAATGTGTCGGCTGCACAAAACATAGTAGGAGCAAGGGCGGTGGACGCGCCCGGACTGTTGTGACGCATGAGGGCCGCTCTGGGGCGCGCGGCCGCTCTGGCGCCACTAAGAGACCCTTGGGCTAGCTCAACAGTGGAGGTCAAATACAGTGCATGAGCTCGTGACGATGATCGTAAGGGCCCTGGTGGACGATCCAGAGCAGGTAGTCGTAAACAAAGTCGAGGGAGAGCGCAGTGTCATTTTCGAGGTGCGGGTAGCATCCGACGACCTGGGCAAGGTCATCGGGAAGGGCGGCCGCATCGCCAACGCCCTTCGCACTTTGGTGCGAGCGGCGGGCGCGAAAGAGCGCAAGAGCATCTGGGTGGATATCAACAAGCTGGGTGAGTCATCGGAATCAGCGGAGAATTAGCATGAGTGGTATTGCTGTCAAGCGGTCGATCGGCGTTCGCGTCATCGTGAGCGAAGAGTTCAAAGCGGAGCTCAAGAGCGAATTGCAGGAAGCCGCCACGGAAACGCAGCGTCGCATCGACCAAATGGAAATGCACAGTCGGCGTCTTCTCGCTGAACTGCAGAGGTCTGATCTCTCACAGGCAATGCAGGCCCGCAAACAGATCGAGGCGGAGCGGCAGCGGCACGATGCCCTCAAGCAGGACATCCAGCGGCAGCTCCAGGAAGTCGATAAGCTGGAGGTCGGAAGCGAGTATCCCCGCGGCACGGTCGAAGGTGTCGTCGAGCTCAATCAGGGCGACGATCTCGTCCAGAAGCTCAGCGGCTCGCAGATCGTCATCAAGGACGGTGTCATCGTCGAACTTCGCGAGGCCTAGCGCCATGGCCGACAGAACCGAGGAGCCGTGGGACCTGGTCATCGGCCAGGTGGCGGCTCCTTTTGGTATCCACGGAGCCCTCCGCGTGAGGCCCGAGACCGACCGCCCCGAGCGCTTCCAGGACCTCGAAGAGGTCTGCCTCGAGCTGCCCTCGGGCGAGGAGCGCATCTGCCGGATCAGCAGCGCGCGCCTCTCGCCGAAGGGCGTCACCCTCACCCTCGCGGGATGCGAAAACCGGGACTCCGCCGCCGCGCTCCGCCGCGCCTGGATCAAGATCAAGCGCTCCATGGCCATCGCCCTCCCGCAGGGCAGCTACTGGATGCACGACATCATCGGGCTCCGGGTCGTCACCGAGGAGGGGGAGGACCTCGGCGAAGTGACCGAGATCATCCGAGCCCCCGGCAACGATGTCTACGTCACCCCGAAAACCATGATTCCCGCCGTCAGAGAGGTCGTCAAGCAGATCGACCTCGATGCCCGGCGCATGATCGTCGCGCCCCTCGCCGAAGAGGAGCCCGAACCCGAAACGGGCCAGCCATGAAGATCGACGTCCTGACCACATTCCCCGAGGTCTTCGCCCCGATCCTCGGCGCCAGCATCCTCAAGCGCGCCCAGGAATCCGGCCTCCTCGCGCCGGCCGTCCACGACCTCCGTCGCTGGACAACCGACCGCCACGGCACCACCGACGACTCCCCCTACGGCGGCGGCGCCGGCATGGTCATGAAGCCCGAACCCTTCTTCGCCGCCGTCGAAGAGCTGCGCTGCCCGGCCGAGTCGGGCTGCGCCGAGGAGATCGTTCTCCTCACCCCCCAGGGGCAGCCCCTCACCCAGAGCATCGCCCGCGAGCTCTCCACCAAGGACCACCTCATCCTCCTCTGCGGGCACTACGAGGGCGTCGACGAGCGCGTCCGGGAGCACCTCGCCACCCGCCAGCTCTCCATCGGCGACTACGTCCTCACCGGCGGCGAGCTCCCTGCCATGATCGTCATCGACGCCGTGACCCGGCTCCTGCCCGGCGCTCTCGGCGCCGAGGAAAGCGCCGACTCCGACTCCTTCGCCGACGGCCTCCTCGAATACCCCCACTACACCCGCCCCGCCGACTTCCGCGGCTGGACCGTGCCCGAGATGCTCCTCTCCGGCCACCACGACCAGATCCGCCGCTGGCGCCGCAAGGAATCCCTCCGCCGCACCCGCGCCCTCCGCCCCGACCTCTTCGACAAGATCGACCTCACCGACGAAGATCGAGAACTTCTCGACGAGATCGACGACGAAGCCGCGGGCTAGGGCAGCAGCGCCCCCACGTACTCCTGCGGGTCGAAGTCCCGCAGGTCGTCCACCTTCTCGCCCACGCCGATCAGCTTCACCGGCACCCCCAGCTCCTCCGACAGCGTGATCAGCGTCCCCCCCTTCGCCGTCCCGTCCAGCTTCGTCATCACCAGCCCCGTCACCCCGATCGCCTCCCGAAACGCCTGCGCCTGCACCAGCGCGTTCTGCCCCGTCGTCGCGTCCAGCACGAGCAGCGTCTCGTCGGGCGCGCGCCCCAGCGCCCGCCGCGCCACCCGGTCCACCTTCCGCAGCTCCTCCATCAGGTTCCGCTGCGTGTGCAGCCGTCCCGCCGTGTCCGCGATCACCACATCGATGCCCCGCGCCCGCGCCGCCTCCACGCTGTCGAACACCACCGCCGCCGGATCGCTCCCCGGCTGATGCCGCACGATCTCGCACCCCACCCGCTCCGCCCACACCTCGAGCTGGTCGATCGCCGCCGCCCGGAACGTGTCCGCCGCCGCCAGCAGCACCTTCTTCCCCTGCCGCCGAAACCGCGCCCCCAGCTTCGCAATCGTCGTCGTCTTCCCCGTCCCGTTCACCCCGACGACCAGATAGAACAGCGGCGGCTCCGGAGCATCGACCGTCAACGGCGCCGCGTGCTCGTCCAGCACCCCGGCGATGTGCGCCCGCAGGAGATCCTTGACCTCGCCCGCCGTCCGCGCCCCTCGCTCTCGAGCCGCCTGCCTGAGGAGTGTCACGGTCTCGGAGGCGATCCGCGCGCTCACGTCCGAAGCGATCAGCACCTCTTCGAGCTCGTCGAACAGCCCGTCGGTGACCTCGCCGCTCCCGGTAAGGAGATCGGTCACCTGGCGAAAGAGATTCCTCAGCACCACTCTATCCCGAAGCGCCCGCGGCGCCCGCAGCGCCCGCAGCGCCCGTGGCGCCCGCAGCGCCCGAAGCGCCCGCAGCGCCCGCAGCGCCCGTGGCGCCCGCAGCGCCCGTGGCGCCCGCAGCGTCCGTGACGCCGCTTTCCTTGATATAGTTCAGCAGCCCACCCGCCAGCACGACCTGCACCTGCCGCGGCGTCAGATCGTAGCTTGCCTCGAACGACTTCCCCTTCGTCAGGTTCCTCACCACGATGGGTTTCCCGGCCTCCACCGCCCCGCGAATCCCCACCATCTCCAGCTCGTCCCCCTGCGCCGCCGGCGCGCCTTCGGGCAGCACGAGCGGAAGGATACCGAAGTTCACGAGGTTCGCATGATGGATCCGGGCGAAGGACTTCACGAGCACCGCCTTCACCCCCAGCGCCATCGGCGCCAGCGCCGCGTGCTCCCGGCTCGACCCCTGCCCGTAGTTCGCGCCCCCCACGCTGAACCCCCCGCCCTGGCGCTTCGCCCGCCCGGCGAACTCCGCATCCATCCGGGAAAACACGTACTCCGAGATCGCCGGAATGTTCGACCGCAGCGGCAGAATCTTCGCCCCCGCCGGCATGATGTCATCGGTCGTGATGTTGTCGCCCGTCACCAGCAGCACCCGCCCTCGAATCTCATCCTCCAGCGGCCCCCGCGTCGGCAGCGGCGCGATATTCGGGCCGCGCACGATCTCGACTGTGTCGGGGTCCCCGGCCGGCGGAATCACCATCCCGTCGTCCACCTCGAACGCCTCCGGCTCCGCCACCCTCACCGGCTCCCCCAGGCCCCGCGGGTCCACGATCTCCCCCGCAACCGCCGACGCCGTGCACACCTCCACTCCCGCCAGGAACGTGGGTGCGTCCTTCGTCCCACACCGCCCCTGGAAGTTCCGGTTGAAGCTCCGCAGCGTCGCCCCGCCCGACGGCGGCGCCTGCCCCATCCCGATGCACGGCCCGCAGGCGCTCTCCAGAATCCGCGCCCCCGCCGCCACCATCTTCGCCAGCGCCCCGTTCTCGGCCAGCATGGTCAGCACCTGGCGCGACCCCGGCGAGATCGTCAGGCTCACGTTCGGGTGCACCCGCTTCCCGTCGAGCATTCCGGCGACGGTCATCATATCCCGATAGGACGAGTTCGTGCAGCTCCCGATGCACACCTGAGCGAGCGTCGTCCCCGCCAGCTCCGCCGCCGGCGCCACCGCGTCGGGGCTGTACGGCCGCGCCACCAGCGGCTCCAGCGCCCCCAAGTCGATCTCGATGGTGTCGTCGTAGGCCGCCCCCTCGTCCGGCCCCAGCTCCACCCAGGCCTCCTCCCGCCCCTGCGCCCGCAGGAAGTCCCGCGTCCGCTCGTCCGACGGGAAGATCGAGCTCGTCGCCCCCAGCTCCGCCCCCATGTTCGCAATCGTCGCCCGTTCCGGCGCCGAAAGCGTCGCCACCCCCGGCCCCCCGTACTCCATCACCCGCCCCACACCCCCCTTCACCGTAAGCTGCCGCAGCACTTCCAGGATCACGTCTTTTGCGCTCACCCACGCCGGCAGCTCCCCCGTCAGGCGCACCAGCGTCACCCGCGGCATCGCCACGTAGAACGGATACCCCGCCATCGCCGCCGCCACGTCCAGCCCCCCCGCGCCGATGGCCAGCATCCCGATCCCGCCACCCGTCGGCGTGTGGCTGTCCGACCCGATCAGCGTCTGCCCCGGCACGCCGAATCGCTCCAAGTGCACCTGATGGCAGATGCCGTTGCCCGGCCGAGAGAAGAGCGCCCCGTACTTCGCCGCCGCGCGCTGCAGGTAGCGATGATCGTCCGGGCTCTCGAAGCCCGTCTGGAGCATGTTGTGATCCACGTAGCTCACCGACAGCTTCGTCTTCACCCGCGGTACGCCGATCGCCTCGAACTGCAGCCAGGCCATCGTCCCGGTGATATCCTGCGTCAGCGTCTGGTCGATGCGAAGCGCGAGCTCCTCACCCGGCCTCATCTCACCCGAGACCAAGTGGTCGGCAATGATCTTCTCTGTCAGGTTGCGTGCCATAGATACCAATCCCTTAGGTGGATTATGGATGGCCTCGCGAGCAGACCGCAACGAGGAACGGCTTCGAGGAGCTTCCTCACGAAGAACGCGCGCATGGAACGTCGGCGGCCGCGAATCCCGTCTCGGCGGACAGTATAAGCGAAAGCCGTGGGCCCGTCAAAAAACGCTCCAGCCCGGCCCTACCCCCCGCCCCCATACCGATGCCCATCCTGGCTCAGCTTCCCCAGGTCCTG
>Ga0307380_10005830_pt1 | contig 16319 bp, 17 predicted proteins | sample UN3MG_FD_202239 | JGI IMG/M metagenome (GOLD analysis project Ga0307380, IMG submission 202239) | Soil microbial communities from Risofladan, Vaasa, Finland - UN-3 | ecosystem: Environmental > Terrestrial > Soil > Coastal area > Acid sulfate soil | place: Finland: Risofladan, Vaasa | collected...
TCCGGAAAGCGCACGGGCGTCACATCGAGCCCGATTGCGGCACCGGCCTCGACCACACGGCCCACGTTGCGATGCAGCGCGTCGGTCATCACATCATGCCGAGTTCGAGACGCGCCACGTCGGACAGACGAGATGCATCCCACGGCGGGTCGAACACCAGCTTGACCTCGACCTCGTCGACGCCGTTCAGCGCCGCGACGGCATCGTGCAGGTCCTGACGCAAGATGTCGCCCATCCCGCAGAACGGTGCGGTGACCGACATGTCGACTTCGACGCGCCAGCCGCCGCTCGGCAGCTCATCGGCGTCGACCCGATACACGAGACCCAGCTCGACGATGTCGACGGGGATCTCAGGGTCGTAGACCGTGGTCGCCGCCTCCCACACCCGATCGACACTGAACGGTGCGTCGGACTGCACGACGACCGTATCGGTGTCGGGGGCATCGATGAAACCGAACTCGATCGAGTCGCTGCGGCTGAGCCGGGCCATCTCGCCCTCACGGGTCTTGACCGTGGCGGTTCCACCGAGCGCCTGCAGCAGTGTGACCCGATCACCCTTGGCCAACACGGTTCGATGTCCGGCCGGCACGATCGTGACCTCACAGTCGCGAGGAAGCGCGAAGCCCTTGCGGACCCCGACGCCGACGCCGACGGTCTGATCGTCGGCGGGCTGATCGGTCGGGTCGTGGTCAGTCATGATCGTGTCCGAGACGGCGGGTGATCCAGGTGCGGACGGCATCGACGCTGACGTCGTCGACGATCTGGTCGGCGAATCCGTTGATCAGCAGGCGACGAGCATCTTCGGCGTTGATGCCCCGCGACCGCAGGTAGTAGAGCGCCGTGTCGTCGAGTTGGCCGACGGTGGCGCCGTGCTTGCATGCGACCTCGTCGGCGAGGATCTCGAGACGAGGCTGGGTGTTGACCTCGGCCCGGTTCGACAGCAGCAGGTTGTCGTTCGACTGTTCGGCGTCGGTGCCATCGGCACCGGGGCAGACGTCGATGCCGCCGTTGAACACGCCCGAGCTGGCGTCGTCGAGCAGCCCGCGGAACGATTGGCGACTCGTGCAGTCCTTTGCGCTGTGCACCACCGTGATCTGCTGATCGAGGATCTGCTCGCCGGCGCCGAAGAACAGCCCCGACAGGTCGGCGATCGCGTCGGCACCCGTGAGCTCGACGGTGTAGGCGAGTCGACCGTAGGAACCACCCAGGTTGAACGAGCGGGTGCGCATGGTGCAGCGCTCACCTTGTGTGATCTCGACCCGACTGAGATGGACCTGCTGGGCCGGAAGATCCTGAATGAGAATGTGTTCGAGCGCGGCGTCGTCGCCGAGCACGATGCTCGTATGGACGTTCGAGCCGCCGAATGACGTGCCGATACCGATGCGGGTTTCGACGATGGTGGCCGAGCTACCGGCGCCCAGTCGGATGACGACGGCGCTGGTCGAAGTGTTCGTCAGCGATCCGGGCACGGCCACATCGACGACGTGGATCGGTGCCTCGATCTGGGCGCCGTCATCGATGCGGATCACGGCTCCGTCCGTGGCGTATGCAACGTTCAACGCCGCGTACGCGTCGACGATCGTCGCTCCATCACGATGACCACGGACCGTCGCCGCCCCTGAATCGGCGGCGTCGGCCAGCGTCGAAAGGTGCAGGCCGCCCTCGGCGTCGAACGTGGAGAGCTCAGGCGAGACGACACCATTGACCACCACGATGCGGGGCCCACCGACGTCGGGAATCCGTTGGCCGAGTTCCACCGACTCGCCGACGAGGCCGTCAGCATTCGGTCCGAACGTGAGCTGACCGAGCCGGCGGTGGGGTGCATACCTCCACGCCTCGTCGCGCTTGGTGGGAAATCCGATGCCGTCGAGCACCTCGAGCTCGCCACTCGCGGCGGCGGTCGGACTCATCGTCACGACGACGCGCCGGCGAGCGGACGCTCAGGCGCATCGTTGAGGTCGGTGTTGACGAAGTCGGCGTATCCGTGGTCTTCGAGGTGCAGAGCCAGGGTGTGGTCGCCCGACTCGACGATGCGGCCGTCGACGAGCACATGCACGAAGTCGGGCTTGATGTAGTCGAGCAGGCGTTGATAGTGGGTGATGACGATCATCGACCGCTCGGGGCCGCGCAGTGCGTTGACTCCACCGGCAATGATCCGCAGGGCGTCGATGTCGAGGCCCGAGTCGGTCTCGTCGAGCACGGCGAGGCGTGGCTGCATCACCGCCATCTGGAGGATCTCGTTGCGCTTCTTCTCGCCGCCGGAGAAGCCGGCATTGACGGCGCGGTCGAGGAAGTCCTGCTTCATCTCGACGAGCTGCATGGCCTCTTTCGCGACGGCAAGGAAGTCGCGGGCGCCGATCTCGGTCTCGCCGCGGGCTCGGCGCACCGAGTTGAGCGCCGTGCGCAGGAAGTACATGTTGTTGACGCCGGGGATCTCGACGGGGTACTGGAACCCCATGAAGATGCCCGCAGCGGCGCGAGCTTCGGGCGACATGTCGAGCAGGTCGGCGCCGTCGAGCGTGACGATGCCGCCGATGTCGTAGCCGTCGCGGCCGGCGAGCGTGTGGGCGAACGTGCTCTTGCCCGAGCCGTTCGGGCCCATGATCGCGTGCACCTCGCCGGCGCCGACATCGAGGTCGAGCCCCTTGAGGATCTGCTTGTCGCCAATGGCGGCGGTGAGGTTCTCGACGTGCAGCATCAGCCGACACTTCCTTCCAGGCTCACGCTCAGCAAGCGCTGAGCTTCGACGGCGAATTCCATCGGGAGTTCGTTGAACACCTCACGGCAGAAGCCGTTGACGATCATCGACATCGCATCTTCTTCGGACATGCCTCGCTGGCGGCAGTAGTACAACTGGTCCTCGCCGACCGTCGACGTGGACGCTTCGTGCTCGATCTGGGCACTCGGGTTCTTTACCTCGATGTACGGGATCGTGTGTGCACCACACTCCTTGCCGAGCAGCAACGAGTCGCACTGGGTGTAGTTCCGGGCGTTCTCGGCCGAGCGCATCACCTTGACGAGGCCCCGGTACGTGTTCTGGCCCTGGGCGGCGGAGATGCCCTTGGAGATGATCGTGCTCGTGGTGTCGCGCCCGATGTGGATCATCTTGGTGCCGGTATCGGCCTGTTGGCGTTTGCTCGACAGCGCGACCGAGTAGAACTCGCCGACCGAACGGTCGCCCTGCAGGATCACACTCGGGTACTTCCACGTGATCGCCGAGCCGGTCTCGACCTGCGTCCACGAGATCTTCGCGTCGGTGTGCGCCCGACCCCGCTTGGTGACGAAGTTGTAGATGCCACCGACACCGTTCTCGTCGCCCGGGTACCAGTTCTGGACCGTGGAGTACTTGATCTCGGCGCGGTCCTTGGCGACCAACTCGACGACGGCAGCGTGCAACTGGTTCTCGTCGCGCTGGGGTGCGGTACAGCCTTCGAGGTAGGAGACATGCGAGTCGTCTTCGGCGACGATCAGCGTGCGCTCGAACTGGCCGGTGTTCTGCGAGTTGATCCGGAAGTACGTCGACAACTCCATCGGGCAGCGGACGCCCTTGGGGATGTAGCAGAACGATCCGTCCGAGAACACGGCGGAGTTGAGCGCCGCGAAGTAGTTGTCGCGCACCGGCACGACCGAGCCGAGGTGTTCGCGCACCAGCTCGGGATGATCGTGGACCGCTTCGGAGAACGAGCAGAAGATCACGCCCGCCTCGGCGAGCGTCGCCTTGAACGTCGTGGTCACCGACACCGAGTCGACGATGGCGTCGACGGCGACGTTGCTGAGCATCTTCTGCTCGTGCAGCGGGATGCCGAGCTTGTCGAACATGTCGCGGATCTCGGGATCGACGTCGTCCATGCTGTCGAGCACCGGCTTCTGCTTCGGCGCCGCCCAGTAGCTGATCGCCTGGTAGTCGATCGGGGCGATCTGGAGTTTGGCCCAGTCCGGCTCGTCCATCTGCGTCCATGCCTCGTATGCCGCAAGCCGCCACTCGAGCAGCCACTCGGGCTCGTTCTTCTTCGCCGAGATCAGCCGGACGATGTCCTCGTTGAGGCCCGGCGGGGCGATGTCGGTGTCGAGTTCGGTGCTGAAGCCGTACTGATAGCCCGCATTGGTCAGATCCTCGATCTCGCGCAGGGTCTCGCTCATCGCTGGTGCACTCCTTGGCAGAGTCGTGGGTGGCTCAATCGGGGGTCGAACGCTTCGGCGGTCGCTCGGCGCTTCGCACACGCTACCGACCGCTGCGACAGCTCGGGTCCGGCACCGGTGTGGAGGTCTCGTGTTGCCATCGATGTCTTTGCTACCAGCACGATCCCTATTCTACAAGTTGTTCCTTGCGAAAGTCTCGAAAGAGGCTACGATCTGCCCATGTCCGTCACCGCCGCTGTGCCGTCGCCGACACAGCGACGCGTGCTCGAGGCCCTCAAGCGACTGGGCGAAGCGACCGCCGACGAGCTCTCGGCCGCGCTCGAGGTCTCCTCCAGCGCTGTTCGTCAACACTTGGCGGCGCTGCGTGCGGCAGGGTTGATCGAGGCCCGCCAGGAACGTGGCCACACCGGCCGTCCCGCCGACCGCTACCGAGCCACGGTGCGGACCGAGCCACTGTTCGTCACCGCCGACGATCTGTCGATCGAGCTGCTCGAACTCGTGCAGGACGAACATCCCGACCTCGTCGACCGGGTCTTCGACCGGCGACGCCAGCGTCTCGTCGACGACGCCGAAGCCGACCTCGCGGGCACGTCCACGGAGGAACGCATCGCCAAGGTCACCGAGCTGCTCGACGCACAGGGCTACCTGTGCGACTGGGAGCAACTGAGCGACGACCACTTCCGGATCAACTTGCACAACTGTGCCATCTGGTCGGTGGCCAGCCGCTTCCGTCAGGCATGTGCAAGTGAGCTCGAGTACCTCCAAGGCGTGCTCCCCGACGCCACCGTCACCCGGGTCACCCACAAGACCAGCGGCGCGCACACCTGCGGCTACGACATCACCATTCGTCGCTGACTCGAACGCCCCGTGCCCGGGGGCGAGCAGATGGTCGACGGCCCGCCCCGGGTCCATCGCGCCTTCTCCATTTGGGTGAGCGACAACGTCGAAGTCAGCGATCTGCCCTCACACGAAATCGAACGCGTGAGTTCACGCGTCACTGTCAGCGCTTGCGTTTGAAGATGCGCTTGAAGAAGCCCGCGTCGGCGGCTGCCTGTTCGGCCTCGACCTCGGCACGAACGTCCGCACCGACAGCGTTCAAGATCTCCTCGGCCTCGTCGAGCACCGCTGCGGCACTCCCGTCATCGAGACCCTGCGGCTCCGGCGGGGTGGGCGGAACGATCAGGCTGCCATGAGTCCAGGCGACGTCGGCCAGCCGGCGCTCGTACTTCGGGCAGTTCTCGGGGCACCGCCACGGCGCGTCGGGGGCCAGATCGACGTTGCACTTTCGAACCGTGTCACCGTTGGGGTACGTCCGGCTCTCGAAGTTCTTGCACTCGGTCCTCATGGGCATCGCAAGGATTCTACGACGCAACCGCGCGGTCAGGCCGCCGCGTCATCAGACAGATCGAGGAGGTCGGGCACCTCATCGACCGAGTTCGCTGCCTCGACCTCGATGAAGATGCATTCACCCGGGCAGAGCTCAGCGGCATGGATGGCGTCGGCGATGTTTCGCTCGCTCACCCAGGCCAGGCTTCCAGATCCACCGGGGTCGTTGAGGACCTCGCCACCTTCGACGACGTAGGCGATGCCGTCCTCGAGCTGCACGAAGACGTCAGGGCAGTGATCGACGCAGAGTCCATCACCGGTGCACAGGTCCTGGTCGATCCACACTCGCATGGTGGACGAACGGTACCGCTGGCTGCCTACATTGGCTCGACCGTGACCGAACAAGCTGACCAGACATCCGACACACCCTCGCCGAGCCCCGCCGCCCCTCGAGCACCGCGCCGCGACCACACGTGGCATCGCCCGACCGGCGATGTCGACGACCCGTACGCGTGGATGCGCGACGTCGATGACCCCGAGCTGCTCGACTATCTTCGAGCCGAGAACGACGCCGCCGAGCGCTTCTTTGCGCCACACGTCGACACGATCGAGGCGGTCTTCGATGAGATCCGGTCACGCGTCCAGGAGACCGACATGTCGACCCCGGTCGAGTTCGGCCCATGGTGGTACGTCACCTCGACGACCGAGGGGATGAACTACCCGGCCCATCATCGGGGCCCGAGCGCCGAGCACGCCACCGAGACGGTGCTGCTCGACGAGAACGTCGAAGCCGAGGGCCATGAGTTCTTCGAGCTCGGCGCCTTCGAGGTGTCGATGGACCATCGCATCGTGGCGTGGTCGATGGACACCGCCGGCGACGAGCACTACACGCTGCGGTTCCGCGATCTGACGACCGGCACCGATCTCGACGACACGATCGAGGACACCTCGAACGCCGGCGTCGCCTGGTCACGCGACGGCCACTGGGTGTTCTACGTGACCCCCGACGAGCAGGAGCGACCATCGACGGTCTGGCGTCACCGGCTCGGCACGTCGCGCGCCGGCGACGTGTGCGTGTTCGATGAAACCGACGAGCGCTTCTACGTCGGCATCGGTTCGACGAGGTCCGAGGCCTGGATCGTCATCCATTCCGCCAGCCGAACCAGTGCGGATGCCCGACTGATCTCCACGGACCGACCCACCGACGACCCGGTCGTCGTGATCCCGAGGCGCGATGACGTCGAATACGGAATCGATCACTGGGGCGACTCGTTCGTGCTGCACACCAACGATGATGCAATCGACTTCCGCCTGCTCGTCGCCGACGCCGGCACCGACCTCTCCGACCCGCACGTTTGGACCGAGCTCGTCGCCCACGAGCCAGGTCGACGAATCCTCAGCACCGACGCATTCGACAGCCACCTCGTGATTCACGAGTGGGTCGATGCGCAACCCCGCCTGCGAATCCTCTTCCGAGACCGAACAGAGCGAGTCATCGATCTCGGCGCCGAACCCCACGATGTGGAGCCGACCGCCAACCCCCAGTGGACGACCGACCTGGTGCGCTACGCCGTGCAGTCACTGACGATGCCGACGTCGCTCTACGAAGAGCGTGTCCTGACCGGCGAACGCACGCTGCTGCGTCGGATCCCCACCCCGAACGTCGACCTCGACGCGTACACGGCCGAGCGGGTGTGGGCGACGGCTCCGGACGGCACACAGGTGCCGGTCGACATGGTACGGCGCACCGACACCGCGCTCGACGGCTCCGCGCCGGGGGTGCTCTACGGCTACGGCGCCTACGAGGCGTCATTGCCTCCATGGTTCTCGGTGGCACGGTTGTCGCTGCTCGACCGCGGCTACGTGTGGGCGCTCGCCCATCCACGCGGCGGCGGAGAACTGGGCCGGAACTGGTACTTCGAGGGCAGGCTGCTCGCGAAGCCGAACACGTTCGGCGACATGATCGCGTGCAGCGAGCACATCACCGCCACCGGGTTGGTCCACCCCGATCGGTTGGCGATCCGCGGCGGATCCGCCGGCGGTCTCCTCGTTGGCGCATGCATGACAGTGCGACCCGAGCTGTTCGCGAGCGTCGTCGCCGAGGTCCCGTTCGTCGACATCGTCAGCACGATGAGCGACCCGACACTCCCGCTGACCGTGACCGAGTGGGAGGAGTGGGGCGACCCGCGGACCGAGCCGTACGCGTCGTGCATGCTCGCGTACTCCCCATACGACAACACCGTCGCCGCCGACTATCCGGCGGTGTACGCCACAGCCGGCCTGCACGACCCCCGGGTGAGCGTGCACGAGCCGGCAAAGTGGATCGCCCGACTTCGCGAGGTCTCGACGGGCTCGGCACCGATCGTGTTGCGCACCGAACTCGTCGCCGGCCACGGCGGCCCGACCGGCCGCTACGAAGCCTGGCGCGACGAAGCCCGAACGCTCGCCTTCCTCCTCGCCACCACCTGATAATCGGCTCAGGCAACGAGCGCGACGACAGCGAGGGCCATCAATCCCACGTTGCGTGCGACGTGGCCGAGGCCCAGCGGCTTCGACGACCAGGTGCCGAAGCACGCACAAGGCGGGTGGCGACCCTCCGCGAGCCGGCGCACGATCAGCGCAGTGAATGCGGCGAGCACCGCCAGTGCGAGCGCCGCCGCAGCCACCGGTGCGACCTGCATCACGAGCACTGCGCCGAGCACGATCTCGACCCACGGAAGCACCGGGACGACAACCGCAGGCGCACCCAGACCGCGAGCCTGTTCTGGCCACGCCGGTCCGGCTGCAACCTTGGAACCACCCGACACGAGGAACACGAAACCGAGCAGGATCGATGCCACCAGCCCGACGGCGGCCATCGCGTCAGATGGTGACGGACGTCCGCTCGCGAGCAGCGAACGCGTCGACACCGAGCTTTGCGGCGCAGTCGATCACCGGGGCGAGGATCTCGTCGAGGTCGTCGTCGTCGTGCGCGGGATCATGATGGAACAGCGCAAGTTGCTTGACCCCCGCCTTGGCGGCGAGCCACACGGCGTACTCCGGGGTGCAGTGCCCCCAGTCGCTCTTGGTCCCGAATTCCTCGGGGGTGTACTGCGCGTCATGGATCAGCAGGTCGGCCCCATTGCACAGTTCGAAGACGCCAGGCCATGCGGAATGCGAACCGTCGGACGGCATCTGGTGATCGCTCATGTACACCACGGAGCGTCCGCGCCACTCGACTCGATAGCCGACCGTGTGACCGACGTGGGGAATCAAACGCGTCAGGACGCGGACGTCGTCACCGATCATGAAGTCGTCGTCGCCGACCTCGTGGATGTCGACCATGCCGGGGAACATCGAGAAGTGGATCGGAAACAAGGGCGGCTTGATCGTGTCTGCGAACACCTCGGCGACCGTGATGTCGCCGGGCTGTTCGGGCGCGTACAACGTGACGTTTGCACCAGGGCGCAGGAACGGCTTGAAGAATGGGAGCCCCTGGATGTGGTCCCAGTGCAGGTGACTCAGCAAGCACGTACCACGGAACGGCTCGTCGACCGGCTGCGTCAGGCCGAAGTACCTGAGCCCGGTACCGAGGTCGAACAGGATCGGATCGTGGCCCGGAATGTCGAGCGACACGCACGACGTGTTCCCGCCGTACCGGGCGATCTCGTCACCGTGGCACGGCGTCGAACCACGGACGCCATGAAACATCAGCTCCATGCCATCCGCCGTGGCGCCAGTGCTGTGTGAACCCCCGATGAACGAACGATAGATCCTTGGGCGACGACTCATGCAACCCCAGCGACGTGACGTTCGTCGCCGGGGTGGCGTCTTCACCGGCTCCCGCTGGCAGGCAGACGATTGCTACCGTCGCTCCATGCCCGACTCGACCCCAGCACCCGTACTCCCCGACGGCATCGTGGTGGTCGTCAAAGAGGAGTGCGCCACGTGCCACGCCGTCACGTCGGTGCTCTGCGAACTGGCCGACACGACCGAGCTGACGGTGTACACCCAGGACGACCCACGGTTCCCCGACACACCCACGCCGATTCACGACGCCGATCTCGCCGTCAGTTGGCACCACCACATCGAGACCGTCCCGACCGTGATCCGGGTCGTCGACGGCGTCGAAGTCGAGCGCACCGTCGGTTGGCACCGCGACGAGTGGGAACGGGTGACCGGCGTCGATGGTCTCGGCCCAGATCTGCCGGCGATGCGGCCCGGCTGCGGGTCGATGAGCGTCGATCCCGATCTGGTCGACGACTTGAACGTGCGGTTCGGTGCCACGACGCTGGCGTCTCGCCGCATCGACATCGCTGCCGCCGAAGACGAGATGGAGATGATGTTCACTCGCGGTTGGACCGACGGTCTGCCGGTGGTGCCGCCGACCGAAGCGCGGGTGATGCGGATGCTGACGGGAACGACGCGCACGCCATCCGACATCGTCGCCACCGTGCCGCCGGACCTCGTCGATGTCACCGTCGAGAAGGTCGCCGTCGCCGCGGTGATGGCCGGCTGTCTGCCCGAGTATCTGCCGTGGGTCCTCACCGCGGTCGAGGCCGCGTGCACGAACGAGTTCAACATGCACGGTCTGCTCGCCACCACGATGCCCGTCGGCCCAGTGATCGTGTGCAGCGGACCCGGCACGCATGCGATCGGGATGAATTCGGCCGGCAACGCGCTCGGCCAGGGCAACCGCGCCAACTCGACGATCGGCCGGGCACTGCAGCTGGTCGTGCGTAACGTCGGCGGTGGCCGCCCCGGCGAAGTCGACCGTGCGACTCATGGCAGCCCGGGCAAGATCGGCTTCTGCTTCGCCGAGAACGGCGTCGACTCGCCCTACGGCACGCTCGCCGTCGAGCACGGCATCGAGCCCGGCGTCGATGCCCTGACCCTCTTCGCCGGCGAGGGAACTCGCTGCGTCGTCGACCAGCTCTCCCGTGAACCCGACTCGCTCGCCCGCTCGCTCGCGGCGAGTCTGCAGTCGATGCACCACCCGAAGCTGGTGCTCGGCTTCGATGCCATTCTCGTGATGGGGCCCGAGCATGCCCGTGTCTTCGCCGACGCCGGATGGGATCGCCAACGAATCGTCGACGGGATCGCCGAGCACCTCAATCGGCCGGGGTCGGAGGTGGTACGCGGCGCCGGCGGAATCGCCGAGGGGCTGCCCGAAGCCTTTGCCGACGCCCCGTCGCTCCCCAAGTTCCGCGCCGGCGGCCTGATGCTCACCTACGCCGGCAACGGCACCGGCCTCTTCTCGGAGATCATCGGTGGGTGGGCGAACGGAGACGTCGGCTCGAAGCCGGTCACCCGCGCCGTGACATACTGACCGACCATGGGCGCCCGCACGATTCTCGACCCGACCAGTGAACGGACCATCGGCGAGCGCGAGCGGCTCGCGCGACCTGACACGTTGTCGGGCCTCACGGTCGGATTGCTCGACATCTCCAAGCCCCGTGGTGACGTCTTCCTCGACCGGCTCGAGGAGCGACTCGTCGGCGTGGGCGCGAACGTGAAGCGCTACAAGAAGCCGACGTTCACCAAGCCCGCCCCCGTCGACTTGCGGCACCAGATCTCCATCGAGTGTCAGGTCGTGATCGAGGCCTTGGCCGATTGAGGCAGCTGCACGTCGTGCAGTGTGCACGACATCAGCGATCTGGAACTCCGAGGCATCCCGGGCGTCTTCATTGCGTCGGAGGGGTTCGTCGACGCTGCCGTCGCGCAGTCGACGTCACTCGGGTTCCCATCGGTGGCCCGGGTGTTCACCCCGCACCCGATCCAGGACCGCACCGACGACGAGATGATCGCGTACGCGGATTCGGCCTTCGACTCGATCGTGGCCAGCGTGACATCCGAGGTGTGAACGGAGGCGGGTCGAGCGCGGCGATCAGTCGAGCGCGGCGATCGCCGCAGCGGTGGCGAGCACGCGGCGGGCGTTGTCGACGTGGAGGTTCTCGATCATCCGGCCGTCGACCGTGACGACGCCGCGACCGTCCGCAACCGCCTCGTCGAACGCGGCGATGACCCGCTCGGCGTAGTCGATGTCGTCGGCCGACGGCGCCCACGTGTCGTTGGCCGGCCCGACCTGGCTCGGGTGGATCAGTGTCTTGCCATCGAAGCCCATCTCCATGCCTTGACGGCACTCGGCCTCGAATCCCTCGGCGTTCTTGACGTCGTTGTACACGCCGTCGAGGATCACCTTGCCGGCCGCGCGGGCCGCGAGCAACGCCGTGGCAAGGTGCGGCACCAAGGGATGACGACTCGGCACGAGCGGCGAACGCAACTCCTTGGCCAAGTCGTTGGTACCCATCACCAGTACGGCCACGCGTGGATGGGTGGCGATCTCTCGGACGTTGAACATCGCCGTCGGCGTTTCGATCATCGGCCAGATCACCACGTCGGTGGCGCCGGCAGCGTCGAGCAGCGCAGCGACACGACCGACGTACTCGACCGAATCGACCTTGGGGATCACGACCGCTGCAGGACGCGCCAGGGCGGCCGCCGTGACGTCATCGCTCCCCCACTGCGTGTCGAGGCCGTTGCAGCGGATCGTCAGCTCACGGTTGCCGTACAGCCCGGACTGCACTGCAGCGACCGCCTTCAGTCGTGCGTCGGGCTTTGCGTCAGGTGCGACGGCGTCTTCGAGATCGAAGATGATCGCATCGGCGGGGATCGTCTGGGCCTTCTCGAGCGCACGGTCGTTGGCGGCCGGCATGTACAGCACGGAGCGGCGAGGGCGCAGTTCGTCGTTCATCGGTGTCTCCTCAGAAGCCGTACGAGGCGGCGAGTTCGGGATCGCGTTCGGACAGGGCATGGGCGAGCTCGACGACGACTCGGCACTGCTTGACCGAGGCGTCATCTTCCATCTTGCCGTCGAGCATGAGGGCGCCGGTGCCGTCGCCCATGGCATCGATCACGCGTTGAGCGTGGGCGACATCGGCGGGGTCGGGGCTGAACACCTTCTTCGCGATGCCGATCTGCACCGGGTGCAAGCTCCAGGCGCCGACACAGCCGAGCAGGTAGGCGTTGCGGAACTGATCCTCGCAGGCCACGGTGTCCTTGATGTCGCCGAACGGCCCGTAGAACGGCAGGATGCCGTTGGTGACGCAGGCATCGACCATGCGGGCGATCGTGTAGTGCCACAGATCCTGCTGATACGTCGCGCGTGGCGCCTCGATGTCGGTGTTGCCCTCGGCATCTGCCTGGGGATCGGCACGCACCAGATAGCCGGGATGGCCACCGCCGACGCGGGTGGTCTTCATCCGTCGGTTGGCGGCGAGGTCGGCGGGACCGAGCGAGAGCCCCTGCATGCGAGGCGAGGCGGCGCAGATCTCCTCGACGTTGGCGACGCCGCGGGCGGTCTCGAGGATCGCGTGGACCAGCAGCGGCTCGGTCAAGCCGGCCTTGGCTTCGAGTTGAGCGAGCAGCCGATCGACGTAGTGGATGTCCTCAGGGCCTTCGACCTTGGGGATCATGATCACGTCGAGGGCCTCACCGGCCTCGAGCACCGCGGCGGTCAGGTCGTCGAGACCCCACGGCGAGTCGAGGCTGTTCACCCGAGTCCAGAACTGCGTGTCGCCGAAGTCGACGGCGTTGGCGACCTCGACGAGGCCGGCTCGTGCCGCTTCCTTCTGATCGGCCGGCACGCCGTCCTCGAGGTTCGCGAGGAGGATGTCGACGGTGGGCGCGATGTCGGGCACCTTCGAGCGCATCTTCTCGTTGGCGGCCGGGAAGAAGTGGATCATCCGGCTGGGCGGGAACGGGATCTCGCGTACGGGCTCGGGAGCCCCGACGGCGAGTGGACGGAAGAAATCTCTTGCTGGACGCACGCCGTAACCGTACGCGGCGCGCCACGCGACCAGCCAACCGCCGTGGCGAGCCGCTCGATCGGATTGGGCGACCCCGCGGCTCGAGCGCAGCCCCGGCGCCCGGTGTGCAATCGTTGACAGGTGCTGCCCGAACGATCGATTGACCCAGCCGAGTCGTACACCCACGAACGGCGCTCGTTCGTCGACTTCCTGCGATCGTTGTCGCCGGCCGAACGACGAACGTCGGTGCCGGCCACGCCCGCGTGGACTGTGCACGATGTGTTGGGCCACGTCGTCGGCGTGGACCGCTGCCCAGGTCGAACAGGGTCGACGATTCTCGATCGACGAACTCGCCGCCGAGTGGGAGCAGGAGGGTCAGCAGTTCGAGGACGAACTCCGCCGGCACGCGGCCGGAAGCGTCATCATCGACCTGGGCGACGAGACTCTCATGCTCGGCTCCGGGACACCCGTCATCGGACTCACCACCACCCGCCTCGAACTGTTCCGGGCGCTCGGTGGCCGACGCACCAGCAACGAGATCGCTGCGCTCGACTGGTCGGTGACCGGGCCCGCCATCGATCTCGTCAACTGCTACGACGAGCCGTCACTGCGCCTCGACGAGCAGAAGCACCTGTAGGGCGACTGAGCGTCGCCGAGGTCGTCAGCCAGGAAGTCCGACCCGATCAGCGTCGACGGCGACGAGTCCGTCGTCGAGCAGTGAGGCGAGGATCCGGGCGTCGAACTCCTGGACCGGTCGCGATCCGTCCTGAAGCGCTCGGAGCAGTCGGCCCCGAGCTTGACGATCGCTGCCCTCGAATCTCGCCTGCCTGGTGCTGACAGCGGCCGAACGGATCGCAGGATCGGGATCCGGTCGTCCATCTGTGTTCCAACGACAGGTCGGTGCCGCGGGGCATTCGTCACAGTGCGGCGTGGGCCGGCACAACGTCGCGCCCAGGTCCATCAGCACCTGGTTCCAGAGCCATCCGTCGCCGACGGGCACGAGCTCGTCGGCGACGGTCTGCGCCACCTTCGGAGTGAGACGCTCGCCGGTGGTTCGCGCCAGCACGCGGGCGATGTTCGTGTCGACCACGGCGACGTCGCGTTCGAACGCGAACGCCAACACGGCACGAGCCGTGTAGGGGCCGATCCCCGGCAGGGCGAGCAGCGCATCGAGATCGTCGGGCAGCTGTCCACCGTGCCGTTCAACGATCACCTCAGCAGCACTGCGCAGGTTTCGAGCGCGCCGCGGATACCCGAGACCCTGCCAGAGACGCAGTACGTCACCCAACGAAGCCGAGGCGCACCTCGCCGCATCCGGGTATTCCGAAAGGAACGCTAGCCACTTCGGGATCACCCGATCGGCCTGGGTCTGCTGCAGCATCACCTCGGCGACGAGGATGCGCCACGGGTCCCGCTCGGCGCGCCACGGGAGATCGCGCAGCTGCGGCGCTCCCCACGCCAGCACGGCGCCCGGGTCGATCATGGCGAACTGCGACGAGTGGTCAGTCGGCCCAGACGTCGGTGCCGTCGTACGGACGCTTGCGCTCAGGGGCGAACTCGCGCTTCCAGATCAGCACCTTGCGAATGAAGTAGCACACTTCCTTGCCGTCCTGGTTGAAGCCCTTCGTCTCGACCTTGACGATGCCACGGTCGGGCTTGGACTTCGACTCGGTGACCTCGAGCACTCGTGTCTCGGCGTGGATCGTGTCGCCGTGGAATGTCGGGAACTTGTGCTGCAGCGTCTCGACCTCGAGGTTCGCGATCGCTGCGCCGCTCACGTCCGGCACGCTCATGCCCAGGACGAGGCTGTACACGAGGTTGCCGACCACGACGTTGCGGCCCTGCACCGATTCGGCGGCGAACCAGTCGTTGGTGTGCAACGGGTGGTGGTTCATCGTGATCATGCAGAACAAGTGGTCGTCGTACTCGGTGATCGTCTTGCCGGGCCAATGGCGCAGGACGTCGCCGGGGGTGAAGTCCTCGAGGTACCGACCGAAGGGGCGTTCGTGCACTGTCATGTTCGTGACGGTATCGCTGTGCACACAGGTGTGCGAAAGCCGTCAGTCGTCGCGTTCCTCATCGTCGTCGGGATCCGGGCGCAGTGTGAGCGCGAGCGCGGGATCCGACTCCGGATCGGCGACGGGTCGCTTGCCGCCGAATCGCAATGCGAAGTCGATCTTGCTCTCACCCCGAGCAGATTCGGCACGGGCGAGATCACGCAGGCCGACGAGACGATCGCGTTTCTCGATCTTCCACGGTCCGACCCGTAGCGAGGCATAGGCGATCGCTCCGATCGCGATGGGCATCAGGTACTGCGCCGACCGGTATGTGGCGATAGCGGGCGCGGCGACCCGGCGGGGAACGCCGAAGCCGACGAAGGCGGTGAGGTACGTTGCCTCGACCACACCAAGTCCCCCGGGAAGGATCGGGATCGCGGCGAGCACGTTCGCCAATCCGAACGCAACGAGCAGCGCATCGACGGGAAGCGTTACCCCGTAGGCCCGCAGGAACACCCAGAGCGATGCGGCATCGAGGAGCCAATTCGCGGTCGCCCAGAACACCACCCGCCAGAGCAGTTGGCGGTCGCTGATGAGCTCCTCGAGGCGCTCGCCGACCTGGTGGAGCACGGCGGCGAACCGGTCCTCGTCGAGGTGAATCTTGCGGGCGATCCACCGCACGAGCCGTTCGGCTCGGCCGGACCCGTCCATCACCCCGACGACGAGCGCTGCTGCGAGACCCATGATGATGATGCCGAGCAGAGCCGCGAGGGCGTAGCCCTCGTTGACGCCACGGAACGGAATCGACATCGTGAGGCCTGTCCAGAAGATGATGTTCAAGACGACCGCTGACCCGATCCCCGCCGTCGCCAGGGCGAATCCGGCGTCGGGACCACTGATGCCCGACAGGGTCATCAGCCGGTAGCCGAGCGCTGAACTCGCCGCATTGCCGCCGGGCACGATGTTCGACAATGCCTTGGTGCTCAACTGGATCCGAAAGATCCGCGCCAGCAACAGTCGTCGACCAGCCGTTCCGAGCGTGGCTCGCGTGAGCAGCGAGTACGCCATC
>Ga0307380_10005832_pt1 | contig 16313 bp, 9 predicted proteins | sample UN3MG_FD_202239 | JGI IMG/M metagenome (GOLD analysis project Ga0307380, IMG submission 202239) | Soil microbial communities from Risofladan, Vaasa, Finland - UN-3 | ecosystem: Environmental > Terrestrial > Soil > Coastal area > Acid sulfate soil | place: Finland: Risofladan, Vaasa | collected...
TGTATTTCAAGGTGGCCAGGAACTCGGCCGGGGTCATGGCGAACTCGCACCACAGGTTCCAGTCCATGCCGGTGATCTTGCCCGTAGCGGGATCGAAATAATCTTGCCGCTGCTGCAGCGCGGCCCGCAGACCGGGGGCAAGGTCATAGCGCTCGCATTCACCGTCGGGTGGTACGATGAAGACATAAACGGGGATTTCCCACAGACCGCGATGGCGGCCGATGAGCGGAACATTTCCCGGGCTGCCGTGGTCGAGACGATAGGGCCAGAGAAAATTGCCGCCATCCTGGTCGGGCTGCGTCCCTTCCTCGAGGCTGCAGTCGTAGAGGAATCCCATTTGCTGCACCGCCGCCAGCGTATCGTCGCTGTACTCGAGAAAAGGTGTGCGGAATCCGGGCAGCCGGCCGCGCTCGATACCCAGGCCGGTTTTTTCCCGGACATCGTCCCCGGCATACGGACGTCCGAGGATGTCGATGCAAATTTGAATCTCTTTTCGCCATTGGCGGCGGCTGAATTCCTTGCCGTGAGGATGGGAGTGGGTATGCGCCCCGATCTCATGGCCTTTGTCCACGGCTTCTTTCCAGGCGCGCTTGACGTAAAGAGGATTTTCCCTTTCCGTGTCATCATAGGCGGACTTTTCCCCGGAGGCTGGAGTAATGTAATAGGTGTTGACATAAAAAGAATAGTGCGGGGTGGAGGCGTCAAAAGTGCGGGGATTGCCGCTGCCGGCCGGATTATGAAGGCCTGTGAACAATTCTGTTAAAAAATGCAGGCCGCCGGAAGCACCCGAACCTTCCAGTCCCGAGAAGCCGTTGTCGTCGCTGCCGAAAACGATGAACTGCGGAACCTGTTCCGGCGTCAGGCCGGCTGGAGGCTGGATCCCGGCGGGAGGAGCGGCTTCGCTGGGCGGGGCGTGTCTCATTGAGGCGCAGGAAACGGCCAGGATCGAGATAAATAAGATCACGACTATTTGTACGAAACTTTTCATATTATTTCCCTTGTAATCCTTGATAATGTTTGGCCTTGTTCAGCGCTTCCTGGACCATGGCCGGCTGGTGCCTGCGGTCGAAAATGTCGGCCATCAGGAACCAGCCCAGGGCCAGCAGGTCGGGCGCCTGGGTGTTTTTCAGGCCGATTTCCACATTGGCCTGCACGACGGGCAAGTCGGCTGCCGGATCGCGCAACTGGCCGCGGGCTAAAAAAAGCCGCCCCTCGGCCATTTCGGGCGCCAACTTTACGATCTCGTTCATCTCCTCCATGTAGCCGCTGAAATCTCCGTTTTTCAGGCAGAGCTTGCCCAGGTTGAAGCGCGCCGGCACCGAGCGGGGATAAATTTCGATTTCCTTCCGATAGCCGGCTTCCGCATGGATCAAGTCGCCCTGTTCATCGGATGCCAGTCCCAGGTGAAAATTGATCAGGGGGAATTTGGGAAATTCCCGGCTGATTTCGTTCAGTATCTTCTCCGCTTGCGCGTACTGTTTCAGGAAGATGTAACAGGCGGCCAGGTTCTGCCGGTACTGGGTCATTTTGGATTGGACCGCAGCCGCCTTTTGCAGCGCCGGCAGCGCTTTGCCGTATTCCTTGCGGTCCATGTAGGCATTGCCCATGAGTTCCAGGGCCTGGGTGCTGTTGGGTTCGACGCCCAGGGCTTTCTGGCATAGAGAGATCACGTCTTCATAACGCCCCTCGTTGCGCAGGATAGCGGCCATGCCCACCAGGGCCTGGATCTGATTGGCGTCCTGTTTTAAAATCGCGTCCAATTGCTCTTTGGCCTCGGCGCTGCGCTGAAGTTTCTGGTAGGCGTTGGCCAGGACCAGCCTGGCCTGGATGACCTCAGGGTCTTTGGCCAGGACCTCTTCCAGCAGGCTGGCGGCTTCGGCGAATTTTTCGTTGAAGGTCAATTCGCTGCTTTTGGACACGGCTTCAAAAATAGCGATCTTGTCCTTGGGGTCGGCGAGCTTGGCGCCGTTGGCAGCGGCCTTGGGGGCCGAGACCGAGCCGACATAACCGAGCGTGGCCAGGCGGCGCATGGTCTCCTGGTCCAGATCGGCCGCTTCGGTCTTGGGGGCATTGCGGCCGGTGTCGGCGATCAGTTCTTCCAATATTTTTTTATATTCCCTGGCCTGGCGGAACCGCCGGAGGTGGAGGTCGTTGTTTTCGCCCGGGTCGGTCTTCAGGTCAAAAAATTCGGCCCGCGGCGCTTCAATGTACTTCTCAGGGTACTGACGCAAGGCATACAGCGGGCTCCAGCCGTATTGCAGCTGCGGAGCCATAGATTCGCTGTAGGCCGGCCTTTTCTCACGTTCGCCGTCCGAATAAAAGAGCGGCAGCAGGGTCCGGCCATGCAGGTTTTTTCCCGCTGCGATCCCGGCCATCTCTTCGACCGTGGGCAGCAGGTCGACGGTGCGTACCTGTTCCGGGCAGCGCTTGCCCTGCAACGCCGCGAATGGGGTCACGATCAGTAGCGGCACATGCACGGCATAATCGTAAATGTAGTATCCGTGGGTATTCTCGCCATGTTCCCCCAATCCTTCGCCGTGATCGCCCACCAGGATTAGGATGGTGTTTTCAGTTAAATTGTTCTCCTCCAGCCAGTCATAGAAGCGGCCGATCTGGGCGTCCATGGCCGCGATCTCGCCGTCATACAACCCGGCCGGGCCGCGGCCGTCATAGGCGGAGCGGTAGGGCTCGGGGGGGTCGTAGGGAATGTGCGGATCGTAGAGATGCAGCCAGGAGAAAAACGGCTTGTCCTTGCGACCGGCGATCCACTCCATGGCTTCGTCCACCACGGCCTCTGAAGGTTTCTGCACCAGACCCAGGTCGAGCTGCTTGTATTTGTTCAGGTCGAAATCGTCGTTATACAGGTCAAACCCCTGCTTGAGGCCCCAGCGGCCGTCGAGCACGAAAGCACCGATGAAAGCCCCGCAATCGTAGCCGTTGCGGCCCAGGATCCTGGCCATGGTGTCGTGCTTTTCCGACAGGGCGGTGTTGCCGTTGATGCGCACGCCGTGGAATGTGGGATAGAGGCCGGTCATGATGGTGCAGTGGGCGGGCAGGGTGAAAGGCGAAGCCGTGACGCATTGTTCGAAAACCAGGCCGCGGCGCTCCAGGCGATCCAATTGCGGCGTTCGCACTCCGGCGTAGCCGTACATGGGCAGATGGTCGGCCCTGGTGGTGTCCAGGGTGATGAGCACGATGTTCGGTTGGCGGATGCCGCTTTTTTTCAGCAGGCGCTGAAATCCGGCTTGCGGCGAAGCCGGTGCCGGTTCGCGGCGCAGGGACATGTAAAGAACGGCAATGATCAGTATGGCGATTAATACAGCTGGAAAAAGATGGGATGTTCGCTTTTTATTATGCATGATCACTGCGGTTATGCCTCATTTTACTCCCAAAAATGCCGGGGTTCAACACTTGAAAAAATGGTTGCTTATTTCGGGAGCGCGGATTTCCGCAGCTCGGCGATGAGCTCATTCAGCAGCTTTTTCTTGGCTTCATCCTTGCTGAAGGCCAGGGCTTTTTCAAAGCAGGCCAATGCCTTGGGATAATCACCCAGCTGCAGCTGGCATTGCCCGGCCATTTCATTCACGTCGGGGTCGTCAGGGCGCTCTTGGAGGATTTTCTGGCAATTGGCCAACGCTTCAGTCGGTTGGTTCAATTGCACGAGTATCAGGGTGGCATTGAAATAATTGTCAAGATTTGCCGGGTCCAGGCGCATGACCTCGCGGTATTGGACCAGCGCTTTTTCCGCCTCGCCTTCCTGCTGGAAGCAAACGCCGAGCTGGAAGTGGGCCGGAGCAAAATCCGGAGTGAGCACGGTCACCTGCTCGAGCGCCTCCTTGGCTTCAGTGTACATTTTTTTCTTGGCGAAGGCTAAACCGGTCAGGTAGAGGGCGTTCACGTTCTTGGCGTCGGACTCCAGCGCCCGCTTGAGGATCTCCAGGGCACCGTCGTAATCCAGTTCTCGGATCTTTTCCGTGGCGTCCTCGAGGTCTTTTTTCATCTGCTTGTTCTGTTCGATCTGCAGGACCTCCTGGCTGGAAGCGAGCAGGATGACCGGTATTTCCACGCGCAGCATTTTTTCCTGGGGCGCGTCGAATTTCCACTCCACGCTTCTGCTCTCATAGCCCGCTTTGCTGATGGTGACCTGGTAGATGCCGTGCGCCAGGCCGGCGAACTTGAATTTTCCATCCTTGCCGGTCTTGGCGGAAAAAGTGTGGCTGCTTTCCGTTTCAAACAGCTCGATCGCTACCCCGGCCAGAGGCTGGTTGCGCGTGTCCTGGATCTGGCCGGTCAAATAATATTCACGATATTGGGCAGCCAGAGGCAGGCTCAGGCAAAGCAGCAGGATGATCTGAAGAGCAAAAACACCTTTGAATTGGGATTTCATAAGGCCGCCTCCTTGCCAACTAGAATGGGGAATCGGAAAATGGGGAGAGTGCCGGGCACTCTCCCCATTCGCTGTCACTCGGTTTTAAAAATCGTACATCACGCCCAAGCGGAAGGTGCGCGGCATGGTCAGGCCGACGATACGGCCGACATCGCGGGTCACGATGCCGGCGATCTCGACTTTTTTGACCATGGCGTTGGTCACGTCGTGGGCATTGAAGATGTTGAAGCCGTCAAGCAGGATATGCAGGTTGCCCTGGCCCAATTTGAAGGTTTTTTCCAGGTGCAGGTCCAGTATCTTTTGCACCGGCAGGTAAAGCGGTTCGTTGGGGTCCTGGGCCACGATCTGACCCGGCATGCCGCTGCCGCCGTTTAGAATGACTGCGTGTTCCATCTGATCGGTATTATCCGGATCGTAGTTCCACTCATTGATTTGTTGGACTTCGGTCAGCACCCAGGCGGGGCGGCCGGTGTGCAGGCGGAAGCGGAAGCCCAGGTCGACTTCAATTTTGGGGATGGTGTAGTTGGCAGCGAGCTTGAATTCGAAGCGCGGGGTGAAGGGCAGGGGGCCTTCCATGTTGTTGATCGTCTGATTGATGCCGGCCACCCAGGCATCGCTCCAGATGTTGGTGCCTTCCATGTTGTAGTCCTGGTCCTGGCGCTTGTTGCGGGCAGCGAATCCCTCGGACTTGTTGAAGAGCAGGGAGCCCATCAGCTGCCAGCGGTCGGCATAGCGCTTGGTGAAGACCAGCTGCAAACCCTGGAACAGGCGCTGTGCCTTCTTGCCGTCGATATCCTGCATGTTGCGCCACTCGAAATCGGAGTTTTGCCCGATCCAGTGAAGATCGTCGCTGTCGATGTTACCGTCGCCGTTGTAATCCTTCAGCACGATGCTGTAGAGTGAGATATCCTGGCCGTTGATGTTCTGTGTCTTGCGCTCATACTCCCATTCCTGCTGGGTCGCCCTGTTCAGCGGCCACTGCACGATCATGTTCTTGGTGTTGCGGTGGATATAGGTGGCGGCCAGCGAGAAATCACGGAAGATTTCGCGCTCCAGGGTAAGGGTATACTGATCGGTGTACTGGTTTTCCAGGCCTTCGTGGATCTTCAGCCCCCAGCTGGGATCGTTGCTCCAGAACCAGCTTTCGTAGGGCGTCAGATTGGGCAGCATCTGGGTGAGATGCTGCATCTCGTCGCCGAAAAGGACGCCGTCCCCGTTCTCATCGACGCCATCCCAGGGGATCTCGTAAAACATCATTTTGGTATAGGTGGTGTCCAGGTCGGGACCTCCGGACCCGAAGCTTTCCACCCCCATGGGCGAATAATAGCGCCCGAAGCTGGCACGCAGGGCGGTTTTCTGGTCGCTGGTCAGCCGATAGGTCAATCCCAGGCGCGGCGACCAGTTCTTGAAGTCGAAGAGGTTGTCCGAGCCGGTGCGGTCGCGGATGGGGGTAAGTTCATCAGCCCAGGCAGCCGGCGTGGCCGGTTGTTGCATCATCTGGCCGCCCTTGCCGAATTTTGCCGTCATTATGTCATAGCGCAGGCCGAGGTTGAAGGTCAGCCTCTTGCCCACGCTCCACTGGTCGTCAAAGAAGAATCCCATGCTGTCGGTCATGCGTACGGTGCGCGCCGGCTTGCTGTAGGAGCGGCTGACGTACATGATCAAGTTGTCCGTCCAGCCGTAATAGTCCTTCAAGTAGTTGATGTCGTAATTCCAGGCGTACAAGTAGGCGCTGTTGTAGATGCCGAAGAACCCGAGGTCCTCGTTGGTGTAGGGATCGATCAGCTGCTCGCCGAAGAAGTCCCCGTAGATGCCCTTCAAGCGGCCGCGCGTGTACTGCACGCCGAACTTGATGTCATGCTCGCCGAGGAAGTTCTCGGCGTAGTGCGACAGGTCGGCCTGGATGGTGGTGCGGCTGGTGATGGCTTTGTTGACGCCCGGGAAGGCGCCGCCGGCCCCCAGGTCGAAGGGAATGGCCTGGTACCAGTTGATGTAGCCCGGGTAATTGGGAGCACTGTCGGGCAAGGCGGTGCGGCTATTGACCCTGAAACCCAGGAATTTCAAGGAAAAGAATGTCGCGGTGCTGGGGAACCATTGCCACTGAGAAGATATGGTCTGGCTCTTGTCGAACGAATTATAGGCCATGGACGGGTCCCAGTTGATGGTGCCGTCGGTGCCGCCTGAGCCTTTGTTGTTTTCGTAGTGGTAGGCGATCCAGGCGTGGTGGTTCTTGAAAGGAGTGCCGGTGATCTTCATGTCGGCATAGCGGTTCGTGTACTTGGTGATGGGTTCCCAGTTGAGTTCCTTGTTCTGGTTGGACAGGATGTTGCCGGCAGCGAAGAACCACAGCTTCTTGGAAATGAAGGGCCCGCCCAGGGTCAGGTCCAATTCCAGGTCCGATTTGGGATACGCGTCGTAGTTGGCCCCGGATTCGAGGAACAGCCAGTCGCGGCCCAGGTTTTTGGGGACCACTCCCTTTGACGGCTTGCCCAGCTGGGAGTACAGGCTCAGGGAGCCATGCAGGGTGTTGGAGCCTGACTTGGTGATGACGTCGATGGCCACGCCCGAGAAGTTGCCGTATTCCGCCTTGGAACCGAGAGAAATAACGCGCACTTCCTCGATGGTGTTGTAGTTGACGTTGATCATGGAGCCGTAGGCGGAGCCGCTGGGGTTGGTGGTATCGACGCCATTGATCAGGAAGATATTTTCGTTGGTGCTGCCGCCGTAGGCCGTAGGGCTGCCCATGACGTTCTTGCCCACGTCGAACATGCCCGGCGTGGACAGGGACAGGTCATAGAACGAATCGCGGCTGGTGGGCATTTTGGCCAACATCTCCCTGCTGATCTTGGAGTCGACGGTCGAGGTCTTGACATCAACCGTTGGCACCGCTCCCCTGACTTCGATGGTTTCACTGATGATCCCGGGTTCCAGGATGACGTTCAGCGTGATCACGCCGCCGGGGGAGACGGCAATGTCACGATAGGAGGCGGTTTTAAAACCTTCCAGGACTGCCGTCAACCGGTACTTGCCGATTGGCACGTCCAGGAAATAAAAGGAGCCGTTATCGGAACTGACTGTGGTCCGCATCCCCTGTATCAATGCCGAACCGCTGATCTCCACCTGGACTCCCGGCAGCAACTCGCCGCTGTTCAGGAAGACTTTCCCTACCACTTTTCCCGTGGAGACGGATTGGGCATGGGCCAGGGAAATGAAAAGAAACGTGCAGAGTAGCAAAAACAAGGGACGGTTGAATCGTTTCGTTAAAAAGTTTTTCATCGTTCTCCTCCGCATGCGATTTTAAATTTTGAAAAAAACAATGTCAACCCCTAAAAATGAAAATTATTTTTATTTTAATCGGCCGGCAAGTTGGCGGCGGCGGTTCTGTTCGGGGCGTCTTGCGGCGTCAGGCCGCGGCTGCTTTATTTTCAGGGCAGGCCGATGCGGGAATTGTCATTTCCGTTTTTTTTCGCAGGGATCTTTTTGGGCGGATTTGACATTTTATTTTGCCTGTGTGATTGGAAGGGTGAGTGAAAATCAGTTGGTCAGGCGGGCTTCAAAAAGCCTTGCCGGCATGGAGGTGTGGGTATGAAAAAAAAAGCGAATGGTAAAACCGGCTTCATCTTGAGCGCAGTGATTTTAACCTGCGGCATTTTTCTTTCCGGCGCCGGGACGGAGCTGAAAAACGGTCTGTCCTGCCAGTATGAAGAACTGACGGCGGCACAATTTGTCCAGGCGGTAGAGAAAGCGGCCGGGACATGCATCATCCCGCTCGGCGTCATGGAAAAACATGGCGAGCAACTGCCGCTGGGCACCGACCTGTTTACCGCCCGCGAAACGGCTCGCCTGGCCGCTGCCCAGGAATACGTCATCATCTTTCCCGCCTATTATTTCAGCCAGATCTTCGAGGCCCGCCACCAGCCGGGTACGATCGCCTACAGCGAAAAACTGATTTTCGACCTGCTGCAGGAAACCTGCTCAGAATTGGCGCGCAACGGATTCAAGAAGATCATCCTGTTCAGCGGCCATGGCGGCAATGAACACTTCCTGCCGTATTTCTGCCAGACGCAGCTGGCTTCGCGGCGCGATTACGCCGTTTATTTTTTCACGCCGGCCGTCGATCTTGCCCAGGACCCGGAAGTGCAGGCGCTCCTCAAAACCGATCTTGACATGCACGGCGGCGAACGTGAAACTTCGCTCATGCTGGCCATCGCCCCCGAACTGGTGCGCATGGATTTGATCAGGCCCGGTAGCGGCGAGGACCGCCTGCGCCTGGGCGGCCTTAAGCAGTCTTATACCGGCATCTGGTGGTACGCCAGTTTCCCCGACCACTATGCCGGCGATGCCGGCCCGGCCAACGCTGAACTGGGAAAACTGATTCTGCAAAAAAAAACGGCCCTGCTGGCCGACATGATCCGCGAAGTGAAAGCAGATCAATCCGCAATCGACCTGCAAAATAAGTTTTTTGAGGATGCCGAGCACCCAGTGAAAAAAAAGTAAGGGGAAACGTCGCGATCCGCCCGGGGACGGGACTGTGAAAACGCGGCCTCCCCGGGGAGGAAAGTTGAACGTGCCGTTCAGTTACTGATGCCCGGAGAGAGCTTCCAGGAGTGACTTCTGGATGCGGCGAAATGCGGCCGGGTCGCGGACGTACTCGGTGAAGGATCCGATGGCGGCCCGCGCGAGCCGCTCGGCCTCTCCGGGGCTCCTCTCCTTTAATTGCCGCAATAGTTCGTAGTCTTCGATACCCTCGCGCATGGCTTCCAGGCGGATCGAGCTGAAAACCGATTTTCTCTCCGCATCGGGATAGACGATGAAGGCGTCTCCGGCGGGCAGCAATTCGGTGTTGGCGTCGATGACCGGCTGTGTGTCATTCACCGGTTCCGGCGTCCAATAGTTGCCTCCCCAATGGAGATATCCGGCCAGGTCATAGCGGAAATTGAGCCAGTGCAGCAGGCGCACCTTGAGGAGAGGGTAGTCGATCAGGCGGTTCAGATAGCGCTGGGTGGGGAACAGGCACGTATAGAACCAGACCTCGCTTCCGCCGCGGATGCGGCTGCCGATGAGCTCCATCTGGTCGTCGAACTGGCCGAGCTGCGGCACCCACACGTCGCAGTACTTCTTCAGCTCCGCGGACATGGTGGCCGCGTCCATGGCGTCCATGGTCGAGACGCCGGGCAGAACGCGGCGCACGAGCTCGCCGAAACGGGCATAATAAGGGGGTTCGGCGCCATGAGGCTCGTCGAGGATGTGCTGCAGGTAGATCGGTTTCCAGCCCTTGAGACCGAGATGGGCGTCGAGGGCCACAAGAAAATCCGTCAGGAACGTTTCCACGCGCGGATCGTCGGGCGGCAGGCGCATTTCCACGACCCGGCCGTCGACCAGCTGCCGGGTGCGGACGATGAGCGGGGCATCGTAGCTCCCGTCGCGGTCCAGGAGATGGCTGCCCTCGATGGTGCCGATCACCCCGGCCTGCCGGAATGTCTCCACCCAACGGTCGAAGTTGTCGAAATCGTAGGCCAGTCGATCGCCATCGGCCCGGGCCGGAATGAGGTCGAGCAGCGGCGTGTAGATCACGTTCTGGCGGTGGTCCGCTAAAACCACGGCGAAGTTGGCGACCCATGTCCACCAGTCTTCGGAAAACTGGGGGAACCCGTAAAACTGGCGCGATGTCTTGTCGCCCAGGTTCACCCAGTTGGTGACCTTGAGCGATCTGCGCTCGGGTACGGTGGCGGCATAGACCCTGACGCGGAACTCCTTTCGAGCCAATAGGCGTTTTCCGGTCCGCAGGACAACGGCGCCACGATACAGGCCCGGCGCGGCATCCGCCGGCACGGCGATGGTGGCCCAGAGCGAACGGGTGCGATTCGGCTCCAGCGCCATGGGCAGATCCCAAAGTGGGTCCGGAAACCATCCCGGCGCTTCCCCGATCCTCTCCTCGACAGGGGTGTTTTTCGTATGGGAACCGACCACCACGTAACCGACGGCATGGACCACCCCGCTGCTGATGCGCGGCCCGGGGCTGCCCTCGAGGGGGGTGATTTCGGCGGAAACATCCGGCAGGGGTCTTGCCGATCGCAAGGCCAGCTGGATGCTGACATGCTGGTTGCGCGCCGCGGCGAATTCGGGCCCGGCCAGGCGATGCGTTCCCGGCAGGTCGCCGGGAAATACTTTGACCAGCGAATCGACGAACCAGGTATTGGCCTCAGCCGGCGCGGCCGCCGGGACGTTCACCAGGACCATGATAAAAAGGAGTGCGCAAGCCAGTCGTTTCATTCGCTCACCTCCAGGACGAACACCTCGTTTGCCCTGATAAAGGAGAGCTGATAGCCGAGACAATCGACCAGCCCTTTCAGCTCCGGCGGGATCTCTCCACTCCTGGCTAAAAGTCCCTGCTGCGAAACAAATTCACGGACGGCCAGCAGCTTGACCGCCGCCTCTCCCTGAACCAGCGCGGGGGGGAGGCAGAAGGAAACCTCCGTGGAATGGGGGATGGAGGCGACATAGGGGGCGTCATCAGGAAGCGGCCATGGCCATGCCGGAAGGTAGCGGAATGCCCGCATCTTTTCGAGCAGGGCCCTGTCAGCCTCATAACAATCCAGTTTTCCCTGGTCAAAGCATTGCGGGTCCACCGCGTCGGGGTAGGGATACCAGCAGTCGGGGTGGCGCCCGTCGCGATAGGAATTGGCGTGGATCACCGCGAAGGCCACGCTGCGGGGAGCGGTCGCAGGATCGCCGTCGGCGACGAGATCGGCGTTCACCCTGCGGATCAGGCTGCCGAGCCCACGATGATCGTTATGGCCGTCCAGGGGATGGGTGGTCCCGACCAGGGTTCTGGAGGAAGACTGGGCGATCATTGCGCCGAGCCTGGCATACAGGGTGTTTGCGGTCGCCGGGATGGCGCTGCCCTTTCCGAATATCCCTTCCAGCGAGCAATCGGACCGCCGCAACGGCACGTCGGCGTCCTTGCCTTCGCGGATCGCCTCCCAGGCCGTCCCGATCCCGGTGTCCGGGTAGTTCCAGAAGTCAGGCTGCGGCCCGCCCAGGATCTTCTGGGCCCGGGCGCTTTCCGCTCTACGGATCGCCGCGAACTCGGCCAGGTCGGCCTCGCTGCAGGGCGACCAATCCGCCATCGCCCGGGTGACGCCGATGTTCTTCCAGAAGGCGCAGGCATCGCAATAACCGTCCCCGTCGGTCACGACCACGATGGAGACCGGCTTGCCCAACCGGATGAACTCCGACATCAATCCCGCGAAGCCGAGCACCTCGTCGTCGGGATGGGGAACGATCAGCAGCAATTCGTCGTAGGATGTCAGCGTCTCGTTGCCGCAGGGCCGCGGGGCGGGCGGCAGCGGCGTAACGGCCGGTACCCCGGGGCAGGGGAGTGTCTTTGGGGCCCTGCCGGAAACGCCGCAATGGACAGCGGCCAGGCATGCAATGACGATGATCGGGATCAAGACAAATCCGGGGTTACCGGTTTTCGATTTCATGAATGCCTCCTTATTTTTTTGGCCGCGATACTTTTTTTCGTCTTTATGGTGTATTGCCCCTAACTGGATGGAACTGCGCGCTTCTTGAGCTTGGCCAGCGATTCCTTGAGCCACTTGACGTAGTCGGGACGATCGATAAGGCTCTGAACACGGAAGACCCTCAAGCCGGCCAGCTTGCCCTCGTTGATCTTGGCGACGAAGTAGTCGATGATTCCCTTGAACTCCTGTTCGGTCAGCCAGCGCCCCTCGTCCGATTCCAGGTAGAGCGAACCCAGGATCGGCTTGCTGGGGAACTTTTTCAGCACGCGGTCAAGCAGCGGCTCGTAGTTCGGCAGCTGGGTGACGTCATAGAAGCTGAAGATGATGGCGTCGATGTCGAAGTCGTAGGGCTTGTCCAGGTCCGCGGGCGGGTAGCAGGGGGCCCAGATCGCCAGCCGCGGGTTGATCGCCTTGGCCTTGGTGATGATCCGGCGGAATTCTTCCGCAGAATGGCCTCCCTTGGCAGTTTCCTCAGTCTCTTCGTAGAAGTCGTTCATGTACAGCCCGATGATCTCCTTGTGGGTGAGCGACAGTTCCGCGATCCAGGCCGCGTGGCGCATGGCCTGGTCGAACGACCAGCCCCAGATGCCCCTCTCGATCTTGGCGATGATGTACTTCACCCCCGGCGTCTTCATGTGCCGGTACATCAGGGTGTCCTCCAGCTTCATTTTCCCGTCGTAGGGCTCGTCGTGGGTCCATACCGTGTTGAAGCCGACCTCCTTGACCGCCGGGGCGATGTCCACCTTGTCGTCATGCTCCCAGACGGAGATCAGCGGCTCGTCCGGGAAATCGATCGTTCCGGCCGCCAGCGCCGGAAGCGCGCACCATAACGACAGGATGGTTGCCAGCAGCGCGACAGGCAGAATGCGCCGCACCAGTCCGGACCGCGAGAATAAATTGGACAATGACTTGTGTTGGATTTTCATGGAGCCTCCTGAACTGGGGAATTGATTTTCCCGATCAAGGGTATTTTAGAAGAAATCAATAAAAATATCAAAATAAGGAAAAGCAAGGTGGGATCAGTAAGCCGATGGTCAGAGTCGAACTGACGACCTATTGATTACGAATAAGCTCCGCGATCCCTGGAAAACCTTATCATACCCCTGTAGATCATCCGGATTAAAACCTAATGCCTCGCCGCGACTGGTTGCCGGCCTGTGCCGGCGCGCTTGCTACCGGCGAGTTCTTGCCGGTGATGAGCAGTTCGCCTTCCTGCAACTCGCCGCTGATGATCCTGCGCACTTCCGTATTTTTGTTGTCAGATATGCCAATGGCGATGGTCACGGAGGCTACGCTGCCGTCCCTGCCCAGTTTCCAGACCGTCTTGATGTTCTTCGGCTTCTGGGCTGAACGCTGTACATTGACCTGGCCCCCCATTGCCGTGCTGCCGGAAGGCGGCGTTTTCTGCTCGGCCTGAATTTCGGCCTTTTCTGCCTGCTGCGGAGCGCCCGCTTGGGTTCCGCTCTTGTCAGCAAGCTTCTGGAGCTCTGCCTCGAGATCAGGCTTCAGGAACGCTTTGTTCGGAACCAGCAATGCGTCCGGAGCCGTGTTGGTGACGATGGTCACGTTCGCGGTCATGCCGGGCCTGAACTTCAATCCAGGGTTATCGATCTGGACGATGGCCTTATAGGTGACCACGTTCTGCACGGTCGCAGAAGCGTACCTGACCTGGATGATTTTCCCGGTGAAGACCTCGTTGGGAAATGCCTGCACTGTGAAGCTTGCCCCTTGCTGGTCTTTAACCTCGCCCATGTCCGTTTCATCGACGTCGCACTGGATCTGCATCTTGTTCAGGTCATTGACCACGAAAAGCTCCGGGGCGGTGAAACTGGCGGCGACGGTCTGGCCTGGCTCGATGCTCCGGGTCACGATAATGCCGTCGATAGGGGAGATGATCTTGGTGTTCTTCAGGTTCACCATCAACTGGTTGAGCTGGGATTGTATCTGCTCGACTTTCAGCTTGGCGGAGGAGAGGTCGAGTTCAGCCTTGCGGAACAGCACATCCGCATTCTCCTTGTCTGAATCTGAGACCACGCCCTGGTCAAAGAGCTCTTTGGTGCGCTCATTGTTTTTCCGAGCCGTCTCGAAATCGAGGTTGGATTGATTCGCGGCGAGCTCTGCGGACTTCTTGCTCAGCTTGGACTCATCGATCTTCAGAACGAAAGGCTCCGGGTCGATCTCAGCCAGCAGCTGGCCTGCTTTCACCTTGCTGTTGAAATCAACATAGATGTTCTTGACCTTCCCGGAAACCTCTGAGCCGATGGTGGCGGTCTTTTGCGGCTGGATCGTGCCGGTGGTTGTGACGACACTGCTCAAGCTGCCTTTGGCCGCAGGCGCTGTCAAGTAGGCAGTGGCGGACGCCGCCTGAGATCCAAGTTTGCCGACGAGGAAATATGCGATGACCGCGGCGACGATGATGACCGCGGCGATGATGAAGATGAATTTCCTGTTTTTCATTTTATCTCCTTGTCACTCGTAGCGGAGTGCCTCGATGACGTTGAGCTTCGAGGCTTTAAAGGCCGGGTAATATCCAAAGAATGTGCCTACGCTGGTCGAGATCCCGAAGGCGATCAGGATGGCATTCGGCGGGATCGCTGTCCTCGTTTCAAAGACCGACGCCAGGATGGATGCCCCGCCAACGGCGGCGAGGATTCCGAGCAGACCTCCGATCAGGCAGAGCGTGACCGCTTCGATGAGGAATTGCAGCCGGATATCTCTCGGCTTGGCGCCGATCGCCCGGCGGATACCGATCTCCCTCGTGCGCTCGGTCACGGAGGCGAACATGATGTTCATGATGCCGATGCCGCCGACCAGCAGCGATACGGCCGCAATCGCCACCAGGAGGCTGGTCATGGTCTCGGTGCTCGACTGGGCGAGACTCACGACCTCCGCCACGTTGCGGACCGTGAAATCATCAGCGGATCCGTCACTGGCTTCGATGCGGTGTCTCCGGCGCAGAAGCTCGGTGACCTCCTCTATGGCGGCGTTCAAGGCATCGGCGCTCGTCGCCGACAGCTGGATCTGGCTCACCGAGGAATCGGTCTTGCCGAGGAGCCTGGACATGGCGGTGGTGTACGGCACCATGATGACATCATCGCGGTTGCCAAACCCCCCGATCTGCCCCTTGGCGGCGAGGACGCCGATAATGGTGAACGGCTGCCGGTTGATGCGGATGACCTCTCCAACAGCATCCGCGCCCCCGAACAATTGGCTGTAGACTTCCGCGCCCAGGACGCAGATTTTCAGTCCGGCGTGCACTTCATCCTCGCTGAAAAATCTTCCACCACCCTTTGTCTCATCGATTTGCCAGTCGCCGATGATCTGGTAATCCGACCCTACGCCTTGCACTGAAGTCGGCCAATTGGTGCTCTTGTAGATGACCATCGACCTCGCCGAGACCAGCGGCGAGACGTAGCTGATGTTCGGACACTCATCGGCAATGGCGAGCGCATCTTCGAGGGTAAGCGTGTTGACGCCTCCGGCACCGGTGCTGATCCTTCCGACACTGCGGCTGCCGGGCATCACGCTAAGGTTGTTGCTCATTCCGGCGAATCGCTCCTCGATGTTGAGTTGGGCTCCGTAGCCGAGGCTCATCACCATGATGACCGCTCCAACGCCGAAAATGATGCCGAGCAGGGTCAGGAAGGAGCGGAATTTGTTCTTCATCAGGGCCCTGGCCGAGAAACTGATCGTGGTCGTGATGTTCATGCTGCCTCCTCAGTCTTCCCGCTCGATGAGCCCGTCACGCATATGGATGCGCCTCTGGGCATAGCCGCCGATGTCAGGCTCATGCGTGACGATGATCACCGTTATGCCTTTTTCCTGGTTGAGCATCCTGATGAAATCCATGATCTCGTTGCTCCGCTTGGTGTCCAGGTTGCCCGTGGGCTCGTCGGCGAGTAGCAGCGACGGGTCGTTGGCCAGCGCCCGGGCGATGGCCACCCGCTGCATCTCTCCGCCCGAGATCTGGTTGGTGCGGTTGCTTTTCTTGTCCTCCAGGCCGACCAGCTTGAGCTTTTCCAGCGCCTTGGCCCTGGCGACCTTCTTGCGGACGTTGCCGTAGAGCATCGGCAGCTCGACGTTCTCCAGGGTGGTGGTCCTGGGTATGAGATTGAAAGCCTGGAAGACGAAACCGATCTCCTTGTTGCGTATCTCCGTGCGCTGGTTCTCGCTCAGGTCGGAAACCTTCTTGCCATTGAGGAAATAATCCCCCGCTGTGGGCCCGTCCAGGCAGCCGAGGATGCTCATCAGCGTCGACTTACCGGAGCCGGAAGGGCCCATGATGGCCACGAATTCCCCGCGGCGGATCACGTGGTCGATCCCCTTCAGCGCCGGGAACCATTCGCGGCCAATTCGAAAATTCTTGGTTATCTTGTCCAGCCTGATCAGTTCCGTTTCGG
>Ga0307380_10005833_pt1 | contig 16313 bp, 15 predicted proteins | sample UN3MG_FD_202239 | JGI IMG/M metagenome (GOLD analysis project Ga0307380, IMG submission 202239) | Soil microbial communities from Risofladan, Vaasa, Finland - UN-3 | ecosystem: Environmental > Terrestrial > Soil > Coastal area > Acid sulfate soil | place: Finland: Risofladan, Vaasa | collected...
ATCTTCTTCTGTTATTGCGTCTTTACTTTCGCTAAAATATCCCCAAGCTCCTAAGCCGGGAGCAATACCTGCTATCAGCTCTTCATCATGCTGGTTTAAGTCATCTCCGGGATAGCGAAATAAATGCTGTTCATAACCGGTCCAGGCATAATCATAGTTTAATTTGAATCCCTCAAGTTCAGTGCAAACATCAACACCTAAGATATCTTTGATTGTCTGACAGATCTCTTTCCCCTCTTCTTCAGTTAGTTTGCCAATATTTTGCGGCACGAAAGAACCAAGTCTTTGGGCAAGCAATTTTTGGATTTCTTCTGAAGTAACAATGCCTTTTTTAACCCTTTCTTCCGCCGGCTTTTCCAGTAAATTGGGAACGCCGAAAGCCTTGCCTTGGCTTAAAAGCAAAGAGCCGGCCAAAGTAGCGCTCGCCAAAAAATTCTGAGAACGCTGACGCAAACCAGAAGGTAAAAGCTTTTTTTTGCTTAAATATTTTAAAGCGGCCATATGTTTCTGTGATAAATCAAACGAAGCTTGTTTTCGAAGTTGGGAAAGTTTTTTCTGGGCAGTATAAAATTTTTCCATTACTTTAACTTAAATTACGAAATACTTCACCTGTTTTGTCATCCTGGAGAGAGGCGTTAGCTGAACGATAGGATCTAAAAAGAGATTCTATCGCTTCGCTCCAGAATGACATGGTGTGGGTACTCCAGAATGACATGGTGTTGTCGCTACTAAGTTTAGCGTCTTTTTTAATCTTTTTAAAGTCTCAGCTTTTCCTAAAATCTCCATGCTTTCAAAAACAGGCAAACCTGTTGGTCTTCCTTCAATTGCTAAATATAGATTAGGGTAAAACTCTTTTTTATCGTAGTTCCCTTCTCCAAACACGCCTTTAATAGCTTCAAAAAGACGGCTTTTTTGCCAGTCTTTGATAGTTTTAAGCGAGTCCTCAAGCTGCTGGAGTTGTTCTTCAACTTTCTCACCTTTAAATAACTCTTTTTTGCAATCCGGAGGAGTTTTAAGAAATTGAATCATTTCTTTAACCTCTGAAAGAACAAAAATTCTTTCTTTAAGCAAGGGAATAATTTTTCTTAATTGTTGATTTTCAATTTTAGATAGTTGACTGTCTAAATGTGGTTTGGTTAGCCAAAGTAGTTTTTCATCAGAGGTATTACGAATATAAACCCCGTTTAGCCACTTCAGTTTATTAACGTCAAAATGATGAGCGTTGGTATTTACTTTTTCCAGGCGAAAAAGTTTAATCGTTTCCTTTTTGGTCAGAATATCCCGGTCATCTCCGGTTGACCAGCCGAGAAAAGTTAGATAATTAAATATTGCCTCGGGTAAATAGCCTTTTTTTCGATAATCGGATACCGCTACTGCTCCGTGTCTTTTACTGAGTTTAGAACCATCAGCTGCATAAACAAAAGGTAAATGAGCAAAAATTGGTGGTTTGATACCTAAAGCTTCGTAAATAAGAATTTGCCGGGGAACAAAATTAATATAATCTTCTCCCCTGATAGCGTGGGTGATTTTCATTTCAATATCATCTATTGTCGAAGCCATACCCAATAAAGCAGTACCGTCTCCCCGGGCAATAATAAAGTCACCAAAATCAGCGCTGTTAACCGCAATTTTACCCCTAGCAGGATCAATAAAAGAAACCATTTTTTCAGGAACTTTTAATCTGACTGCCGGCTTTCGGTTTTGTTTTTTGAAGCTTTCAACCTGTTTTACTGTCAAATGCCGGCATTTTCCTGAATAGCGAGGAATAATTTTGGCCTTTTCCATTTTTTTTCTTTCCGCAGTTAATTCTTCAGGAGTGCAGTAGCAATAATAAGCTTTACCTTCTTTTAATAAACAATCTATATATTTCTTATAAATATTCATTCTTTGACTCTGACGATAAGGACCGTAAGGCCCAGCAATATCCGGACCTTCATCCCATTCTATTCCCAACCATTTTAAGGATTCGATAATATCCTCTTCATATTCTTTTTTACACCTTGAAGGATCGGAGTCATCGATGCGCAAAATAAATTGGCCAGCATGATGGCGGGCAAAAAGGTAGTTAAATAAAGCAGTATGGGCTGTGCCTAAATGAAGTTTGCCTGATGGGGTAGGCGCAATTCTGACTCTGACTTGCATAATATTTTTATGATTTTTATGATCCTTCGACTCACTAGTTTCGCTCAGGATGAGCGCGGATATTAATCCTTGCTCAGTTGAATTTTAACACGCAAACGAGATATACTCAAAGAGATAGATAGTTAGTTAGTTTAACATAAGTTACGAAAAGGAACTCGTCATTCCCATGAAAATGGGAAACTATAAAAATATTTCTTTATCTGTATAGATTCCCGCTTTCGCGGGAATGACAAGTCAGATTCCCGATCAGGTCGGGAATGACTTTGAGTTGAAATGACCAGTTTAACGGAAACCGCTGAATACGCTAAAAAGATTATTAAATACGGAGTAATTGCGGTTTTGTCAATCATTGTTCTTAAACTTGCAATTACTGTCATTAAAACCGTCTGGGAATACTTTTATCCTACCCCTCCGCCACTGCCGACAGTAAGCTTTGGTAAACTGCCGAAACTGCAATTTCCCGAAACTGAAAAACCAGGGGAACTGGAATTTAGCTTGGAAACTCCGCTCGGCGGCTTTTCTGATTTGGGAACCCAGGTTAAGGTTTTTAAAAGTCAGCCACTAAACCCTAATCTTTTGGCTTTGGAAAGAGCCAGGGAGGAGGCAAAAGAAATCGGCTTTTCAGCCGAACCTGTGCAAATCTCCACCAAAATCGCTCGTTGGACCATAAAAGACGATTTAAATAAAACTTTGGAAATGGACATTTATTCCGGCGCTTTTAAATTCTATTATGACTGGCAAAATAAACTTGATTTGACCACGGAAAATTCCGTTCCTTCTAAAGATCAGGCCATAGAGTTGGCAAAGAATTTTTTGCAAAATATCAAACGTCTAAACGAAGACCTGGAGCAGGGCAGGATTGAAGCGGAATATCTGCAATTGAAAGGAACAAAAATGCTTCAAGCTCCCAGTTTGTCAGAAGCTGAACTGGTTAAAGTAGATTTCTTCCGCAAAGATATTGATGAGATGCCGGTTTTAACTGCTGATCCGGAAACCGGCGTGGTAAGCATTATTGTTTCCGGCTCGATTAATCCCAATAAAAAGTTTGTTTCCATTGATTTTAATTATTTTTCTTTGGACTACGAAAATTTCAGCACTTATCCTGTAAAATCCAGCAGCCAAGCTTGGGAGGAGTTAAAAAACGGTCAGGCCTTGATTGTCAACCCTCTTGAGGAAACTAAAATAATCATCCGCCGGGTTTTTCTTGCTTTTTATGACGCTTTTGAACCCCAGGAATTTCTCCAGCCTGTTTTTGTTTTTCAAGGGGACAAGGACTTTGTTGCTATGGTACCGGCGATTACTGACGAGTGGTTAAAAGAATAAAATTTAATGGATTTCTTGCCACTCGTGGTTTGCAAAAACCCATTCTGTCAGTTTTTGTGTTTCTCCGAAACGGTCTTCACTTCCCAAAATAACCGTGATAATCTTTAAACCGTTTCTTTCCGTATAGCCAATCAAGCATTCACCGGCATTTTCTGTCCGGCCGGTTTTTATCCCTTGTAATCCTTCGACTTTGCCTAAAAGCTGGTTAACATTTTCAAGCGTATGGCTAATTTTACCGCTCACATCTTTTACTTCAATTTCCCGGGTAGCGACAATCTTCCTGAAAACCGGATTTTCCATGGCTACTGAAGCTAAAATAGCCAAATCATGAGTCGTGCTAAGATGACCGTAACCATCTAAACCTGCAGGGTTGGTAAAATTGGTATTTTTAAGATGTAATTGCTGGGATTTATCATTCATTGCCTTTATAAATCCTTCTACTCCGCCGGAATAATTTTGGGCCAGGCTATAAGCGACGTCATTGCCTGACTTCACCAAAAGACCATACAAAAGATTTTCAAAGGTGATTTCTTCATTTTCTTCAAGTCCCATCAGCTGGCCAATCCGCTGAACATTTTTTACTTCAATAATCTCACTAAGTTGATAATAATCTAAAGCTACTAAGGCCGTCATAATTTTGGTGGTGGAAGCGGGAAAAAGTTTGGCATCCGGATTTTTGCTGAAAATTATTGCCTTGGAAGGAACGTCAATCACTAAAGCGGAACCAGCTGTCAGGCCAGGTGCCTGCTTACCGGTAAAATTAACCGGATAAGCTGAGATTGGCACTAAGTTGATATTGGTAAAACGGACCGGAGGTGAACCAGGATTGATCGTTAAATCAGTGTAGTAATTCTTGGCGGGCAAAAGGGAAAAAATAATGAAAGCAAGGCAAAAATTAAGCCGATGTTGAGAATGAAGTCTGAAGAAAGCAAAAAATTCTTTGAGTTTTTCTTTGACCATAAAACATTGATTTTACAAGCGACGATCCGTCCATTAAAAAATCAAGTTAAATTTTTAAGTTTTTTCCGAGGGGTTTTTGTCAGGTTTTCCGCCGGTTTTTTCTGCAAGGCGGATGTCGATCCTAGTCATGTCCCGCGGGAATAATGTCGCTTGGCGAATATTAGGTAAACCCAAAATATTCTGGGTAATTCTTTCCAAGCCCAAACAAAATCCTCCTTCCTGAGGTATACCGTATTTGAAGGCCTGAAGATAAGGGATTTCAAAATCTTTAATCTGGCAACCCCATTTTTTGATGTTTTTTTGTAAGCGCTGGTAATCGTTAATTCTTTGGCCGCCGGTAATCCACTCCACTCCCCGACCAAGTAGGTCAAAACTAAGGGTATAATTCGGATTTTCTGGGTCTGGGTAGGTATACATCGGCCGCTTTTTGGTCGGATAATGAGTGATAAAAACTAAATCCGAGCCCTTTTCCTCTTTGGCCCAACGGCAAATTTCCCGTTCGTCTTCCGGGTCCAAGTCCGGCTCTTGACGATGGTCTTTTTTGGTCCGTTTGTAAACAATTTCCAAGGCTTCTTTTAATTTGACTTGAGGTGTTTTTTCAATTGTCTTGGGAATACTGGTCTTGAAAAGTTTTAATTGCTCCTGACAATGTTTTTTTACCTGCCCAAAGATTTCTTTAACCACTGTTTCCGCCATCTTAATAATTTCCGACCAGTCATTGATAAATCCCATTTCCGCATCCAAACCGACATATTCGGTCATGTGCCGCGTAGTGACTGAAGGTTCGGCCCGGTAAGCATGGGCAGTGGTAAAAACCCGCTCAAAAACGCCAACCATGATTTGTTTATAAAACTGGGGGCTTTGGCTAAGATAAGCTTGATGGTCAAAATATTGAACGGGAAAAACATCACTACCACCCTCAGTGGCTGTTGCCACCAATGTTGGCACACTGATTTCGGTAAAACCGTGTTGCTTAAGGGTTTTTCTGAAGGTCTGTAAAACCACCTCTTGAACTTTGAAAATAGCGCTTACTTTAGGATGTCTAAGAGTTAAAGAACGGTAATCCAAAAGCGTGGGCAGTTCAACTTTGAGTTCCGGACCGGCCATATCAAAAGGAAGTACGGCTGCTTTGACTAAAGTTTTAATTTCCTTGGCTTTCACTTCTACTGTACCTGTGGGAAGCTGGTCATTAACCATGTTGGCCGGCCTTTTTTTGACTATTCCTTCTATACTCACGATATCCTGCAATTTAAGGTCACCGGCTTTTTGATCGCAAACTACCTGAACCATACCGGAGCGGTCGCGCAGGTCAATAAAAACTAATTTGCCATGGTCGCGCCGGGTATTAACCCAACCCATGAGCTTGACGTTTTGGCCGACTTTTTTTAAGGTTTGCTTGGCTAAGGTTCTTGGCATATTTTTATTTTAGCTTTTATTTTCCCCCTTGACAAGGACTTTTTGTTTTGGTAATTTTAAAAACTGTATGTGTAGTAAATATTGCGTTTATAAATCTACTTACCAAAAGAACTTTCTCTTGGTGCTTATTGATAAACATTGGGTGTCCCTTATTGTTAGGAATAAAGCTTCAGGAGGCTGAAGAAATTTAAAAATTGAGATTAAAAAATCAAGCCTCCAAAACACGGAGGCTTTTTTAATGGCATATGTCATCAAAAAATTCACGAAAAGAAAATTTACAAATTGCTCTTGGACTTTTTAATAACCCTCATGTTTCAGTAACACATGCGGCAGCATTGGGTGGGAAAGATTTATTGAGTGCAGTAGATAGCGGAGCATTAGCTGGGCCGCCTCTTTATGGCGTTACGGAGGAAGGTCACACAATTGTTTGTCCGCACAGTGTACGTGTTACTGAAACAAGAGGACTTATTCGTCTAAGAAGAGCTAGAGTAGGACTAGATGGCTTGCCACGCTTTCCAGATGAAGCCCTGTCAAACGGCGATACCACGACAGACAACAACGATCCACTAGCAGCTTTAGTTTAGGGCCTCTTTAAATTAAAGCAGACGTGGTAATCCTCAAAAATTATTATTAGCTAAGCATTGGTCCTTAAAATTTTAAATCTTTTAGTTTCAACTCCAAACTTTCATCTCCATTCCAAACATTTTTCTCAATTGTAAAGCAGATATCAATTAATTGACCTTGGGAAAGTTTGGGAGAAAGATGACCGAGCTTGAAAGCGATGGAATTAAAAATTACCTTATCTGATCCCTTCACCTCGGAGGAATTATTCTTATTATATTTTTTAAGGTATAACACCTCCGAGGTGTTTTTTGGGCTTCCGAGTTTTAGTTTCAGGTGTTTATTTTCTCTGCCCACAGAACGCGCTTCTAAAACTTTAACATTTCTGGAAACAAAAGTTGGCCTTGGGTTTCCCAAGCCAAAAGGAGCGAATTTTTCTATTTCATTAAACAGTTTCCAAGACACATCAACAAGATTAATTTCCAAATCAATTTGTAAAACAGGCTTTAACCATTTATCTTTAATTTCTTTTTGGGTTAATTTGGTTAATTTGGCTTTTAAACCTTTGATTTTGTTGGTTTTAATTGTAAAACCGGCAGCCATGGGATGGCCGCCCAAATCCTCAAAAAAATTACTCAATTTTCTCAAAAACCTTATAACATCAAATCCTTTTACTGAACGACATGAACCTTTTGAGTAATTTTTAGCCTCGCTAATAACAATTGCCGGTTGGTAAAATTCCTCAACCAACTTGCCGGCAACCAAACCAATTACACCTTGATTGTAGGATTTGTGAGAAATAAAAATAAGCCTGTTTTTAGTTCGGGATTTTAGCCAAGTTTTTCTGGCATGGCAAAAAGTAGTTTCCGTCAACTGTTGACGCTGACAGTTAATCGAACCCAATTTTAAAGCCAAACCATCGGCCTTGTCAGTTTTTTTGGTGCATAAAAGCCGTAAGGACTCTAAAGCATCCTGCATGCGACCCATGGCATTTAATCGAGGACCTAAAATATAACCGATATGATAAGTGTCAATTTCATTTTGAGGAATAGATGTTTTTGAACATAAAGCTTTAATTCCCGGCCTATGGCTTTGCTGCAATTCCTTAAGGCCGTATTTAACCAAACTGCGGTTAAAACCCAACATCGGCATCAAATCGGTAACTGTTCCTATACAAGCCAACTCTAAGGAGTTAGAAGCTTTGAAACCTAAAAGATTTTGGTGAAAGTGCTCATAAATTTCTTTGCTGAAAAACCAGGCTACTCCGGCACCGGAAATTTGCGTTGATAAAATCACCGCCTGAGCTTTAGGTAATTTTTTTGGGGGCTGGTGGTGGTCGGTAATAATAACATCAATGCCTTTTTTTCGAGCGTAATCAACTCCTTCTTTGGCCACAATACCATTGTCTACGGTTATAATTAGAGAAACTTTGTTGTTCTTTTGAATGGTATCGATGCCTTTTTTATTAAGACCATAACCGTGTTCTTCACGATTGGGAATAAAAGGAAGAATATTGGCTTTCAGGTTGTGCAGCGTCTCCCATAAAACCGCGGTAGCGCAAAGACCATCAGCATCATAGTCGCCATAGATAATAATCTGTTCTTTAGCTCTAATTGCCTTTTTGATCCTTTTAATGGCTTTGTTAAGCTCGGTCTTTTTAATCCCTACTAAATCGGCTTTAATCGTGTAAGGATCAGGAGGGTTTAAAAAATCATTAATTTGTTTTTTGGTCTTGAGACCTCTGTTTTTAAAAAGGAAGGTAAGAATTCCTTTAGTTTTGAGTTTTGATCCGTCAGCTGCCGGATAGCTTTTGAGCTTGCTTTTCGTTTCCCACTTTTTTTCCATCTTGGTATAATGATAACATGGCTGATTTTAAAATTCCCTTTTTGGTTTTAAGAGTTCTTCAGGTTTTGGAAGAAAAAGGCTTTCAGGCTTATGTGGTCGGCGGCGCTGTCCGCGATATTTTGATGAAAAAAACAACTTATGATTGGGACTTTACCACTGACGCCAAACCAGAACAGATACAAAAAGTTTTTCCGGAGAGTTTTTACGACAACAAGTTTGGTACCGTCGGCATCACAGTTGAAGATTTGCTAAAACAATTCAAGTCTAAACCAGTAAAAAAGTATCTTGAAGGCATTGATCCGAACAGGCCTTTTGAGATTACTACTTTTAGAAGTGAACAAAGTTATACTGACCGAAGACACCCTGATAAAGTGTTTTGGGGAAAAACTTTAAAAGAAGACTTGTGCCGCCGGGATTTCACCGTCAATGCCATGGCACTAGAAATGCAGAATGTAAAACTTAAAAATAAAAATGGCCCGCCTGCAACGTCATGTGTAGCATTGCAGGCAGGCAATTTAAAATCTAAAATTATTGACCCTTATCACGGCCAACAAGATTTAAAGGCTAAATTAATCCGCTGCGTCGGTGACCCTAATGAAAGGTTTTCCGAAGACGGTTTGAGAATGATGCGGGCTTTAAGGCTGGCAGCGGAGTTGGGTTTTACTATTGAAGAAAAAACCTTAAAGGCAATTAATAAAAATTCGGTTTTAATTAATCAAATCAGCAGCGAGCGGATTAGAGATGAGCTTATAAAATTATTAAAGTCTGATTTTCCTTCAGACGGCATAAAACTTATGGACAACAGCGGTCTTTTGCAACAAGTAATGCCGGAACTTATCCAAACCAAAGGTATCGAGCAAGCCGGCCACCATACCAAAGATGTCTGGAACCATTCATTGGATTCAATGGCCGGTTGTCCTTCAGATGATCCGATCATCCGGTTGGCCAGTTTGCTTCACGATGTGGGCAAACCTATTGCCCAAAGAATTAAAGAAGGCAAGATTACTTTTTACGGCCACGAGGTGGTGGGCGCCAGATTAGTTAAAAAAATTGCTGACCGGCTAAAGTTTGCCAAAAAAGACAAAGAACTTTTGTGGCTTTTGGTCCGTTACCATATGTTTGCTTATGATCCGAAGATGACGGATAAGGCAATCCGCCGCTTTATAAACCGAATCGCTAAAGAAAACATTAATGCGATGATGATGTTAAGAATCGGCGACAGGAAAGGCGGCGGCAGTAAAGCTACCTCGTGGAGATTAAGAGAATTGCAGGAAAGAGTAGGCAAGCTTATGTATACGCCTTTGCAATTAACCGACCTTAAAGTAGATGGTAATGACATAATTAAAGTTTTGGCAATTAAACCAGGGCCGAAAGTGGGCAAGGTTTTGGAAAAACTTTTTGATGAGGTGATGGAAGATGATAAGAAAAATACGAGAAACTATTTGTTGAAAAGAATAAAAGAAATTTAATAAAAAAACTAGGGTAAACTATTTCTTCTTTTTTTTGAAATTTTCCCATACTATTAATAAAGGAGCAGCGGTAAAGGTGGAAGAATAAGTGCCGTAAATTGTGCCTAAAAGCAGGGCAAAAGTAAACCAACGGATGGTTTGACCGCCGAACAAATACAAACATAAAAGCATGAAGATAATCGTCATGGAATTGTTAATTGACCGGGTAAGAGTTTCTACAACCGCTTTGTTAACCAATTTGCTAAATTCGACCTGCGGATATCTCCTGACCGAATCCCTGATCCGATCATAAACAACCACCGTATCATGGACAGAAAAAGAAAGAATAGTTAAAACAGCGGTTACGAAAAGGGTATCTACCTCCACTCCTAAAAAGTGCCCGAGTAAGGAAAAAGCTCCTAATAAAATAATCGTATCATGGAACATAGCTAAAATAGCGCAAACCCCATATTTTTTGTCTTGGAAGCGGTAAGCCACATAAACTAAGATAAAACCTGCCGCCAAAATAATCGCCAGGACGGTTTTTTTGATCAGTTCTCTACCGATGGCCGGACCTAAGGTTTCAAACCTGACTTCTTCAATTTCACCGAATTCTTTTTTTTCATCCAGAGGATGATCGGCCTTTGGCCGAAAAGCTTCCAAAAGTTCTTGTTTCTTATCCTTATCAATCTCCTTCATTTTAAGGATAAAGGTTCCTTCACCAGATTCTTGAATAGATAAAAGTTCTATTCCTAATTCCTCCACCTTGGAGGAGTTGCTTTGTAACACCTTCAAGGTGTCTTGAGCGCTTTTAATTTCTAGAACCGAGCCGCCGGTAAAATCAATGGCCGGTTTTAAACCCCAAACCAATAAAGAAAAAATGGAAGGCACTAGAAATATCACTGAAATCAGAAAATAAATCGTCTTATATTTCATCAAGTTTAAGTTCATTTATTCCTTCCTAATCCTTCCCATTTTAGAGGTGTTCTTTAGGCTGGTAAAACAACCTAATCAATGTTCTTACCACGATAATTCCCGTAAACAAACTGATACCGATACCTAAAGCTAAAGTCAGGGCAAAACCGCGGACCATACCCGAGGTGTTCAAAAAGCTCCAATTAAACGGATTAAATAAAACAAAACAAGTTATCAGGGTGCAAACATTGGCATCTTTGATTGAATCCCAGGCTCGGCCAAAAGCCAATTCCATCGCTGTCTTAAGCGGTTTTCCCGACCACCTTTCTTCTTTCAGGCGTTCAAAAATAAGAATATTAGAATCAACCGCCATCCCCACGGAAAGAAGAAAACCGGCAATACCGGGCAAAGTAAGAGTAACGGGAATAAGTTTATATAAGGCCAAAGTTAAGAGACCGTAAATAATCAAGGCAAGACTTGCCAGAAACCCCAAAAAACCATAAATACTTATCATGAATAAAACTACCAATAAAAGACCAAGTAAGCCAGCGCGAACACTTTTTTGAACTGATTCTTCACCTAGAGTGGCACCAATGGTTTTTTGTTCAATAATTTTAATGGGAACGGGCAGAGCGCCGGCGTTAAGCTGAATGGCTAAATTTTTAGCTTGTTTCAAGTCAAATTGGCCGCTGATCATCGCTTCGCCGGTTAAAATTGGCTCATTGACTGTGGGAACGGTAATAGGCAGGCCGTCTAAAAAAATGGCCACCTGGAAACCAACATTGTTTTTGGTAATCTGGCTAAACTTTTCCGCCCCTTCGCTATTAAACTTTAGACCAACCACCGGCTCGCTAGTCTGTTGGTTAAACTGTACCTGAGCTTTTTCTAACTCCTTACCGGTTAATCCGGTAGGAATAAAGTCAGAAATCATGACTGCCGAAGGAGTTGCAGAAACAGAAATTTTTTTCTCTTCCGTCAGTTCCCGAAAATCAAGTTGGGCTGTTTTACCAATTAAGCTAATCGCCTCGTTAATGTCCTTAATTCCCGGCAATTCAACAATAATTCTTGATTTAGCTTCAGACTTGGCTGTCTGAATTAGCGGTTCACTGACGCCATAAAGATCAACTCGGCGAGCTAAAACGTTTCTTACTGATTCCAAAGCCGTATCCTGATCTTCCGGACTGATATCTTTCATGTCTGTTTCTAAAACCAAGTGTACACCGCCCTGTAAATCCAGACCCTTTCTAATCTGCAGGTCTCGTTTAAACTTTAAAGAACCTAAAGAAAGATTGATTTCCGGTGAGGAAAGAGTCCGGTCAATTTTGAATTTACCCAAGTTAAGTTTCAGAGGATAATTTTTGGGTAAGTCGATATAAACTGAACCAACAGTTAAAAACAGAATAAACCAAACTAGTAGGTGGGAATGTTTTCTGTTCACTCTCTTTATTTCAACGTCTTTCTGTGTAAAGCTTTATTCTTTGTTTTCTTAAGAAAACTATCGGCAATGAGAAGTTGTTGTATTCCCGAAAATTTGTAAACCACTTCGTTGGCCTCGACTCTTTTTTTAACCTCAACCATATCTCCCTGCCTTACTCCCACGGCTTTGACAAAATCGGCAGGCACGGTAACACAGAGGCTATTGCCTACCTTCATTACTTTTTGCTTCATCTTTTCTCCGACCGCTAACCAAATCTTCCTCGTCGCCGATCAACATAATCCGACTTCCCAAAAGAATACTGGTAATAAATGGGTCGCGTCTCTCTTTGCGAAATTCAAACTCTTCTTGAGTCATAACAGTATAGTTAATCTCCCTACTAATTTTAGCTTCAAAGCCGCGAACAACTGCTGCCAGTTGGGGCAAAACCACCTCACCGACCACCAAAAGGTCAACGTTTTGAGAAAGATGTTCTTTTTGCCGGGCAAAACGACCGGAAAGCATGACAAACTTGAGCCGGCCGATTTTATTTTTATTTTTGATTATTTGCCAACCTAAACCGCTGGTTTTACAAACCAAACGCAGCAGTTCTTCATGAAAAAGGTAATTTTTCCTAAAACCATAATAAAGACGATTGGCCCGAGCCTCTTTGCTAACCATCCCCCGTTCTTCCATTCTTTTAAGCTCCCTGCGGACAGCGTTAATCTCTTCATCCGTTTTTCTGACCAATTGACGGACGTAAAATATCTCTTTTGGGTCAGAGAGGAAAATCTGCAAAAGTTTGGCTCTTACTTTTGAGACAAAGAGATCTTGAAGTGACGCCATTTTAAACTCCTTTTCTTTGCGACTTTAAAAGTTAGGTAAAGTCTTTTTAGGGGCAGGCGTTTAGCGCCAAAAAGCGCCATTTTAATATTTAGCCTCGTTACCTTGCGGTAATACTTCTATCCAAATCCTTCCCCGGACAAATTTTATTTCCTTTCCGGATTCGGTAGTAAATTCAGTCCTTCCCTTTCTGCTGGCTTTACTCCATTTGGCCTTAATTGCTTGGCCATCCTGAAAAACCAAGGCCTTACCTTCACCAATTGTTCCATAAAGCAAGTGAATATTGCCGGGGTAACCATCATTGGCCGATGACTCTTTGCTAAATTGAATCACCACATTTTTTGCCGTCAACTGCTGGTTGTTATTCAAATCCAGATGAGCCTCACCGCCATTACTTCTTTTGTATTCGTTGTTTACCTTGTCATAGTCCCAAGTAACGGTATAATCACCATATTCTTGCCAAAAAGAAAACTCAATTTTGTTAACTCCACCCCTTTCCGCGTCCGAAGTATCATCTTTAAAGCTCCAACTGACAAAGCTTTTTTGCCAATCCTCTCCCTCAGGATTAAGATTGCTCCATCCTCTATCCTGACCTGAAGACCACAACCTTTCGGTGGTACTGTACATCGTATGTTCGGTAGCAACAGTATGGCCAATACGCTCATAGTCACGCCAAAAAGTGGGATAGCCAATGGAAAATTGATTCAGGTCGTTTTCACCTTCCCAACCATAATCAGCAATCTGACCTAAAGCATCAGCTTTACCCGTGTTAAGACAACCTTCTCCTGTTTGAGGATCACAGTGAGCACCGCCAACATGGGCATATAAAGGACTTTCGCCATATTCTGAGGCCCAATCCAAAAAGTAGGTTCGCGCACTTCTGACCGGACCAATAATAGTTTCTCTGGCAATCGTATCGCATAAATAAACTATTCCAAAACGGGTAATGCCACCTTCGGCGACCGCTTCGTAAACAATATCGGACTTGGATAAACCAGATTGAGGCCGGGCTTCCTCATGGTTTTCCACCATGACAAACAAAGGCCTCTTACCTGACCATCGCTCTTTTTCTGCCTCAGTATACATCTTACCTGTAAGAGGGCATTCATCTTTCGTAGGTCCGGAAACTTCTATCAGTAATTCCTCCTCAGTAACAATACCTGTACCAGCTTTTTCCAACGGAGTTTTAAGGCGGAAGAAATTAAAAGCGGCAAAAGAAACACCGGTTGATAAAAGATAAATGCCTAAAAAGGCTAAGATTAAAAATATTTTCTCGGAATTTAGCTTTTTCATCTTTTATTTTCCTTTCTTTGCTTTTTTAATTGTTTCTTCTTCTTCTTTAGAAAGTTCTAATTCCTTTCCCTTTCCGCTTTTAATGGTTTTGGCATAAAGCCGGGTTTGACCGCGGCTATGAAGGGAGCTTAAAACAATACCATTGTCTTCGGCATCAAGAAAACCCAGGCAAAAACTTTGATCACCGCCAGTGTCGGAAAAAGGATTGAAACGAACAAAACCAATTTTTTGTAAATAAGTTTGCGCCTCTTCTTCTGACTTCTCAAATCTCTGATCCAAAGTACCAAGCTCTTTTTCCTGTTTGTCAATTTTGGACAAAATCTCTTCTAAAATTGATTTTAGATCTCCTTTTTTGACCTTAGAAGTAAGATGGTAGTAGTGGCGGAGGGTCCGAAACAAGAAAAAGCTTAAAACAAAAAGCCAAACAAAGAGAACAAAAAAAATTATTGGTGAATTAACCAGTTGATTGAGTAACATCTGTATTCTTTTAAGATTGTATGAATTTTAATCCTCTTTGTCAATAGAAATTTGTCATTCCGCACTTGATGCGGAATCCAAAAACGTCATTCCCATGTAAATGGGAATCTATATAAAGAGTCTTTATCTGTATAGATTCCCGCCTTCGCGGGAATGACGCAGGGGGGCGGGAATGACGAAGAACCCGGGAATGACGAGCGGAATAGGTGGAAAATAGAAAACCAGCGTGATAAAATAGTTTGGGCTATGGGGAAAAAAAGAAGAACCAAAGAGCAAAAAATAATTGCCAGATTAAGAAGAGAACTTGGTAAACGTAATGCCACTTCAGTTAAAACCGAAACAACAATTTGGGATAGAAAAGCAGCAAACACAATCACGCAAAACGCAACTGAAAATCTTGAAAAATCAGTAAACAAAAAGGTAAGTGAAAAGTTATTATTAAGCTATGAACCGGAATTGATCAAAAAAGACATAAGAAGATCTTTAATTTTAAGTCTTTTCTTTGTCGGTCTAATTGCCATCCTCAAATTAGCTTTCCATTTTTAAGAACTACTTTACCGTCAAAAACCACTCTACTGCCTTTTTTTCTCATATCCTTTACCAGATCCCAGTGAATAGCGGACTTATTTTCCCCGCCGCCTTCCTTGTCATCATAAGCCCTGCCTAAAGCCAAATGGATAGTACCCCCTATTTTTTCGTCAAACAAGGTGTTCTGCATAAAACGAGTAATGCCGAAATTTGCTCCTAAAGCAAACTCGCCCGGCTTTGAAGACCCTTTGTCAAGCTGAAGACTTTTTTCTAAAAAATCTTTGTTGTAGGAAGCAGAAGAGGAAACAACCTTACCGTTTTTGAATTTTAACCAAATATCCCTTACTTCTTTACCCAATCTAAGGGTGGGAAAATCAAAATAAATCTCACCGTTCATAGTACCATCCAACGGAGCAGAAAAGATTTCGCCGTCAGGCATATTGTATCTGCCGTCGCAAACCATGGCTAAACGGCCTTTTAAACTGAAACTAAGCTTTGTTTTCTCACCGACGACTTCAACTTTTAATGCATTGTCCATAATTTTTTTAATCTTGCCTAGTCGCTGGCCTATTTTTTGCCAATCCTGTAAACAAGAACGGAAATAAAAATCCTCAAGTTCATCCAAAGACATTTCGGCTGACTGAGCCATGGATTCGGTCGGCCAATAGGTAACCACCCAAGGTTTTTTTAGGAATTTATCGTGTACTTTTTCTATTGCTTTTTGCCGAAGTAAAATTCTTTCGGGCTTGATGTTGGCCAAGTCCCGATCGTTTTTGGCTGCTTTGATTCTTATGGATTTATCACACCAGTCGGCAATAAAGTCCATTATCTTGGGCTTTTTGGTCAACTGTTCTTTAGTGGCATTTTTAAAATAAAAATATGAAAGGTCTTCTGTCCCTAAAAGCAAATAAGGATAAGCTCTTTTTAGAAAAATCAGTTTGTAAAGCTCTTTGGCTAAAGGTAAGCCGTCAGGATCAGAACACTCAATTAAAACCTTGTCTTCTTTTTTTACCTTGACCGAATAGTCAACTAAAACTTGGGCCAGTTTTCTTATTCTGGGATCAACCATAGCTTATAGTATAGCATGAAAATTAAAGTGCTAAAATAAAGCTTATGAATATTGACTTAAACCTAGTTTGCAAAAATGA
>Ga0307380_10005836_pt1 | contig 16305 bp, 7 predicted proteins | sample UN3MG_FD_202239 | JGI IMG/M metagenome (GOLD analysis project Ga0307380, IMG submission 202239) | Soil microbial communities from Risofladan, Vaasa, Finland - UN-3 | ecosystem: Environmental > Terrestrial > Soil > Coastal area > Acid sulfate soil | place: Finland: Risofladan, Vaasa | collected...
TATCGAATGAAAGAATGTATCCCAGACCTTTTATTGTGCACGGTCACAACGATAATATTAAGTTGTCGTTGAAGAACTACCTACAAAATACTTTGAATTTACCAGAACCAACGATCCTGCATGAGCAGGCAAATATAGGTAGAACTCTTATCGAGAAATTTGAGGATTATGCGGCGCTTTCCTCGCTCATATTCGTTATTCTAACTCCAGATGATATGCTTGCCAAAGATGAAGAAAGTGACGATCAAAAAAGAAGGGCTAGGCAAAATGTAATCTTTGAAATGGGATATTTTTTGGGAATGCTTGGGCGAAGAAGTGGACGAGTTTTGCTATTATATGAAGGACCTCTTGAGATACCAAGCGACCTTTCTGGTATTGTTTACATTGATATATCTAAAGGTATAGAGGCTGCAGGAGAAGAAATCCGAAGGGAGATAAAACATGTCACAGAATGAGTTGTCTTTAGAGCAATTGAAGAAAAAAGTATCTCACCTCGAACGGGAGAACGCTAAGCTTAAAGGCCAGATCGAACAAGTTGAAAAAGAACGCGGAGAATATTTACAGAACGTGTCTCATCAACTCGTTGCACCTTTGAACGCTATAAAGTGGCATATCGAGAATCTAACAGCAGGACGAATAAACGTTGAGCGTGGTAAAACGGTACTTAAATCCGTATATTCACAGGCAACCATAGCTGTTCACTTGGCTAAGAATTTTAATTTAATGTCAAATCTCGAGGCAGATCATGCACTTAAAAAACTCAAAGAGCCCCTTCAAGAGATTGAATTACATCGATTAATGGTTAATCTTGCTAATGACTTTCAACCATTGGCGTGGGATAGAAATATAAACATAATTGTGGATGATGAAAATTTTGATAAGCGACCTACAGTCTTAGCTATGAAACCGCTTATTAACCAGGTCTTTAGCAATATTATTGAGAATGCAGTTAAATATTCCGACAAAGATACAAAGGTAATTATTAAGGGGAAGTATCTTGATGAATCTGATACTTTTTTAGTCACTATTAGCAATTATGGTATCCCTTTGAATACTGATCTCTGTAAAAAGATTTTTGATCGCGGTGTTAGAAGCGATGAAGCGAAGCGGAAATATCCTGCAGGAACAGGATTCGGATTATATATCGCAAAGAGGATCATCGAGATACATGAAGGTACAATCACAGCAATAACACGTAATGGATTAACTATTTTCGAAGTAACTTTATCGGTAAGAGGTCTAAAAGGAAAGGCTAGAGTTCGTGCCTAATAAAACCGTACTATTAATAGATGATGAGCAATCGTTTCTAGAGCCATTAGCAGATGCGTTAGAATCTGAGGGTTACCGTGTATTGAAAGCAAGAGCGGCAGATGAAGCCTTTGATTTACTCGAAACAGAACATATCGATCTTGTTACAATCGACATTATGCTTGATCCGGGTTCAGCGTTTATTGACGATGTAGACAGTCATAGCACTGGAATTCACTTGTGTGAAGCAATTAAAGAAGAATGGCCGAATATCGACGCGTTTTGTATAAGTGTTGTCAGCGATATGAAAATCATAAAAAAAATTGAGTCCTTAGGGATTCGCTTTTTAAGAAAGGGTGAAACTCCCTTGCGAACTGTACTTAACATGCTTCGCTCGAGATTAACGGGAATTGCATACTCTACAGAACGTGATAGAAAAGATTTCAAGCGTAAGCCATAATGTGTAAGATGGATTAAGCCCAAAAAAAAACCTCATCCATCTCTTAAAGTCCACATTTGATTATCCAGCAATAGAGTTTTGATTCCGCTCACGGTGTGTTTCGTGCCTTTATGCCTTTAGGTGTAGAGGATAATGTAAAGAAAACCAAAAATCAAAGGGTAAATAGAAAAATTGTGGAGGCCCTTCGGGCGGATAATTGAATAGACCCTTCGACTGCGCTTAGGGTGACGATTGTGTATTGCGTATAGCCCCTTTTTGTCCGAAAGGGTTTTGTTCAACCGATTCGTGAGATAGCTGCCGGTAGGGAAATGTCCCAGCCGGTGCGGTAATGTCGGCGGATTAGTTCATCGGCTTCGGGGGCACGTAATTTAGTTTTGAGTTTTGAGTTTTTAGTTTTGAGTTGGGTTTGAGATTTCAGATTCGTTGGCGTGCGATTCACACTCTATGCGTGTACACATGTAATTTCGTGTGCCAGATCCCTCCACTCGGTTGCGCCTCGGTCGGGATGACGAAAATGAAGGTTGTCGCCTGAAATTTAGATTTTTGTTTTTTAGCGTTTTTGACTGAAAAGTGCACCCAGAGGGGCAAAGGAGCAGAGGTACGAAGGTATAGAGAATTAGAGATTAGAGAATTGGTGATTTTATTTGGTTTTTTAGTGTTTTTTGTCGAGATAACTCGCTGATTCCGTGAGAATATCGTTGATAATGAGATGAAATTACGTTATTATTAAGGTTGAAACTCGGAGTAGGGTTTCATCGAATTGTATATGGGAAATCCCAGTTAGAACCATTTTTGATTGTTTTTTAAGCTTTATTTGAAGGAGGAGCATCATGTATAAAAGATTGATTTGCCTTATCGCCTTTGTTTTGGCTTTATCTCTGGTGGGTAATGCTCAGGCCCAAGACGCGACCTGGACGGATGCCACCGGTGACCACAATTGGTTCACACCGGGGAACTGGTCCGAATTCTCCACCCCTGCCCATTGGGCCAAAATCAGAAATGGCGCCCCCGGCCCGACTATCGCCAGCGAAGGCGCTTTGGCGAGTAGGGTGCACGTTGGATATGAAGAAGGGTCAGCCCTGACTGTGGACGGGGGAACCCTTGTGATAAGCGGGGATGACCTGCTATTAGGCAAGAACGGTGGGTCGGCGACACTTAATATGATCAGCGGCTCCATAGATGTTGCCCGAGACTTCGAGGTGGGAGGCGGCGATCCGGGCATCGTCAATATGACCGGTGGTACTATTACCGTTGCGGATGATTTCATGATTCCGGAGGTGATTGCAAGTACAGCTGAAGTGAATCTGGATGGTGGGACTATTATCATCAATGGCGATTTAACCATGAGAGCCGATGGCGATACGATGAACGGCACGTTGAACATTACAGGCGGGACGCTGATAATAGCTGGCGATGCGCTCGCGGCCGTTCAGGGATACATCGACAACGGCTGGATTACCGCCTATGGCGGTAACGGAACGGTGGCGCTGGATTATGACGTCACGAATGAAGGCCAAACGACGTTGAAGGCTGTTCACAAGCTTAATCCAAATCCGGCCAACGGTGGATTTGCGGCACCCGGCGCGGTGGAGCTTAGCTGGACTTTACCCGACCCATGTACACCCGGCCAGTCGGTGCCGGTTGACGTTTACTTCACTGATGATCTGAACAAGCTTTTGCAATTTACCGACCCGGCATCCATGCAGGTTGTCAGTCAGGGTAATGTGACTTCCGTTGTCGTGCAAACTCAACCAAAGGTAAAGTACTATTGGGCTATTGATTCCTATATTGGCAGTGATAATGATCCGGTTTATGGCCCTATTTTTAGCTTCCTGGCAGATAATCAGGCTCCAGAAGTGGACGCCGGTCCCGATTTACTGACCTGGCTGGCCGACGGCGTAAGGGTCGGGAGTCTGGACACGACCGTCACCTATGACAAAGCTTATACAGTGCAGTGGACGGTGGTTAGCGAACCCGATGATCCCAATAATCCTGATGCCGTGATTACCGATCCGAGCGCCGAGGATACGAGTATTACCCTGTCAGCCGTGGGCGAGTATGTCTTGCAGTTGGATGCCTGGGACGGTGCAAAAACCGGTTCGGACAATATCACGATCAACGTGTATAACGACGGTTGTGAGGCGGCCCAGTCACTGCCGGACTATGTGCCGCTGGTCGGTGACCTCAACGGTGACTGTAAGGTTGATGAAGCTGATATGGCATTGCTGGAAGAAAACTGGCTGAAGGATAATTCACTGACCGACGACTGGTCAACGGTCGATTGACTGACCCCTTGCTTTCACAGGGGCACTTGAGCTTACCAAGGCATTTGATATGCGCATCAAATTCAGAGGCCGCGCACCATTGCTACCCCGAAGGATTAAGCCAGCCCTTTCAAATGATTATTGATGAGTGATGATTGATTAATTAGAAAATGTGGTTGATCCTACTTTGCCAACCGGCTACGAAGCACAAGTTTTTGTTGTTTTTTAGTGTTTTTTGTCGAAAATTGAGCAATTTTCGAGGTGTGGATGATGAATATTAGATTTCAGATTGAGGGGATTTAGCATTTCTACCCCCCGGCAGAAAAGCAAGTAAGCACACACCGGGGACATGCTCCGGCCAGCTTTTAAATGATAAATGATGATTGATGAATGATTATTGGGATTGATCCCAACTAACGGCTTGCGGGTACAAGTTTCATTTGTTGCTTTTGCTGCCGGAGGCCAGCATGAGGAACATACAGTATTACGCAGTCCTGCAAGTCCCGTAAGGGATGTCTTATTGCAGGACGTAGGAAATAAAAATAGTACCGAACCGAAGGAAGCAAAAGGCAAAAGAGCACAAGGCAAAAGTAAAAAGTAAAGAAGGGGCAAACACAAGTGGTGCAGCATTTCTACCTGAGGCCGGCATGAGGTGCCTTATAGGCACGTAGATATACGTAGTCACGAAGTGACGGAGTGATAAAATTAGTGCGAACCGAAGGTAGAAATGCGACGTCGAGCCATCCCCAAGCAACGTACCTTAGGCACAGGCACCTTAGGCACAGGCTTAAGGCTGCCACCCGTCGCACGTTCTCGTGAAAAAGCAATTTTTAGAGGCCCCCTTTACTATTGTCAGTTGCATAATATCAAACTTTTCTATTTTATTCATCAATCAAATGGGTCAAACTCAGGAGAGAACTCTTTGGAAGTTTGAGCAGGAAAGAGTTGAAATTCGGGCGTGATTCTGTTATGATAGGCCGTCAGGCGAATTAGTGCTTAATTGTCGTTGATATTGGATGTGTTGGATTATGCAAAAGGCCCGAATACCGAAAAAAAAATTCTCCACAGTTGTTTTGCTGTTGATGCTTATTGCGTGCGCCCCTGTTTTTGGGCGTGCCGGGCGGCGTCCTGAGCAGAGGCGACGAGCGGAGCCGCCGATGCAGTTCGGACAACTTGAAACCAATATGGAGTACACCGGGATAAACAACAGCCAGATCGACGGGCTGGTGATGACGGTCTTGCGCAGGCAGGGTATTCAACCTGCGAATCTGTGCTCGGATGAGGTTTTTATCCGGAGGGTGTATCTGGATGTGAACGGCTCTCTGCCGGAGCCTGAGGAGGTTCGCAGTTTTTTGGAGAGCCGCAGTGCTCATAAGCGGGCGGCACTGATTAACAGACTGCTGAAGCGGGAAGAGTTTGCCGACTACTGGTCGCTGAAGTGGTGTGACCTTCTTCGGGTCAAGGCGGAGTTTCCGATTAATCTGTGGCCCAACGCGGTGCAGGCCTATCATCGCTGGATTCATGATAGTCTCCGTGATAACGTGCCTTATGATAAATTTGCCCGCGAGCTGTTGACTTCGAGCGGCAGTAATTTTCGCGTGCCGCAGGTTAATTTCTATCGGGCGATTCAGGGGCAGGAACCTTCGACCATCGCGGGGGCGGCTGCCCTGACTTTTATGGGGATTCGACTGGATCAATGGCCCGAGGCCAAACGAGCCGGTATGGAGGCATTCTTTTCTCGCGTTGCTTATAAGGGTACGGCAGAGTGGAAAGAAGAAATTGTTTACTTAGACCCGACGGCGAGGGAACCTTTGGAAGCGGTTTTTCCCGATGGTGTTGCTGTTGAGATCAAGCCGGGGGAAGACCCCCGTGTGGTGTTTGCCGATTGGTTGATTAGTCCGGGCAATCCATGGTTTGCTCGCAATATTGTGAATCGTGTCTGGGCGTGGCTTCTTGGCCGCGGTATAATTCACGAGCCGGATGATATTCGGCCTGATAATCCGGCCGTACATCCCAGGCTTCTTGATTATCTGGAAAAAGAATTAGTGAATTCCGGCTATGACCTGCGGTATATTTACAGCCTGATTCTCAATTCCCGCACTTATCAGCAGTCTTCGATTCCTCACAGCAGACATCCCGAGGCCGAGGCGATGTTTGCGTGTTATCCGGTGCGCCAGCTCGAAGCGGAAGTGCTGGTCGATGCGTTGTGCTGGCTTTCCGGAACGCAGGAGAGCTATTCAAGCCCGATTCCGGAACCTTTCACTTTTATTCCGGAAGAGAATCGATCAATCGAGTTAGCGGACGGCAGCATCAGCAGCCAGTTTCTCGAAATGTTCGGCCGTCCGTCTCGCGATACCGGTCTGGAATCCGAACGCAACAATCAGCCTTCGGATGCTCAGAGGCTGCACCTGCTGAATTCGAGCCATGTTCAAACCAAGATCGAACGCAGCAAGCGGTTGAACGGGCTAATCAAGGCTTCCAAAGGAAAGCGTGACGTGCTGATCGGCATGATTTATCTGAACATTCTGTCACGTTATCCGATGCAGGCCGAATTAGCCGCTGCTGAGAAATATTTTGAAACCAAGGGGATAGGCACAAGACAGGGAACGAATGATCTGGCCTGGGTGTTAATCAATAGCAAGGAATTTCTTTACCGGCATTGAGCCGGTCGGATGCCGCCCTTTTGGGTATCCGATGAAAAGTCAGGAAATGGTCTTATGGAAAAGCAACAAATTACAGATTATATTACTCGGCGAGAAGCGCTGCGAAGGGGACTTCTGGGGGCGGCGGGGCTGGCGCTGAGCAGCTCTTTAAGCCAGCCGGCGAGGTCTGCGGCTCTGCGTCCGAAGGCCAAGTCTGTTATACAAATATGGATGTGGGGCGGCCCGTGCCATCTGGACACGTTTGACCCGAAGCCGGATGCGGGAAACGATTATTGCGGTCCTTATAAGAAGCCGATTGCTACTAACGTAAGCGGTATCCAAATATGCGAAATGCTGCCGCTGTTGGCGCAGCAAGCCGACAAGTATTCTATTATCCGCAGTATGACGCACGGCAATAACGGGCATGAAACTGCGTCATATATAGTGCAGACCGGGCGTCAACCCGGCAGACTGGTTTATCCCTGTGTCGGGGCGGTTGTGTCACGATTTAAGGGAAAAGAAAATGGTTATAAGGGGCTTGTTCCGCCGTATATTGTTTTGACCCAGCCTCAGGGACGTTTTTCCGAGGCGGGTTTTCTTGGGCCGCTATACAAACCATTTGCGACCGGCGGCGATCCCAACAAATCCGTGTTCGAGGTTGAGGGGATTGTTGCGAAAGGTATTTCGGACGACCGCCAGCGCAAACGGCGTCAATTGCTGCATGAGCTCGATACGCTCGGCAAGGCCATGCCGCAAAATCCGCACTTTAAGAAGCTCGATCAATGTGAAAAAAATGCTTATGACGTTATGTTCGGTGACGGTAGGAAGCTGTTCGATTTATCAACGGAGAAAGACGAAGTTCGAGATAAATATGGGCGGAACACATTCGGCCAGTCCTGCCTGATGGCACGCCGGCTGGTCGAACAAGGTGTGCCCTACATTACAATTAACTACAAGGGCTGGGACACGCACAAACAGCACTTTCAAGCTATGCAGCGCATGCTTCCGGAAATGGATACCGCTATGGCCGCGCTGCTGCAGGATTTGTCGGACCGCGGGTTGCTTGATAGTACTATTATCTGGTGGAGCGGCGAGTTTGGACGAGGCCCGAAGATCCAGTGGGAGTCGCCCTGGAACGGTGGCCGGTCGCATTACGGCAAATGCTTCAGTGCTGTGGTTGCCGGGGGAGGATTCAAGGGAGGCCATGTCGTCGGGGCTTCGGATGAAAAGGGTGAGGAAGTGGCGGAGCGTCCCGTATATCCGGAGGACCTGCTGGGCAGTATGTATGAGCTGCTTGGTATCGACCCGGATGGCCCTCTGCCGAATCCGCGTGGAATGGACTTAAAGGTCATGCCTTCGACGGAGGAAAGCGGTGGACGCCTTAGAGAGATTGTGTAAACGTAAGAGTAAAATGATGTCGAATATTCGAAAGCTTATTTTTTTAATTTTGGCAGTATGTGCTGCGAGTGCGTACGGCCAGACGAAAAATAATGAACCGCATATCGGTTATCTTTATCCCAGCGGCGGGCAGCAGGGAACGGTCATCACGATAACGGCTGGGGGGCAGTTACTTAGAGGTGTCACTAATGTATATATTTCCGGTAAAGGCGTACATGGTTCTGTTGTCAAATATATCAGGCCAACCAGAAATATACAGAGAGAACAACGGGAGCTGCTCCAGGAGCGTATGAAAGAAGTCCGGGACCAACGTTTATCTGAAATGTCCGGCGGAAGCAGTAATAGTTACATTCGTGCGAGAAGGTTATCCGAAAAAAAGGCCAAGGAAAAACTTGAGGCGTCGAAAAAGGAGGATGCCGACAAGAAAGAGGAAGTAAAACTGCCGGACCATCCTTTATTGTTTGGTCTGGAAGATAAAAGCATTCGAGAGCTGGCTCATATTACGAATATTCTGTTCTTTCCGAGGACTAAACTTCAGATGAACAGGCAGCTTGCCGAGACGTTGCTGATTGAAATTGTTATCGATCCTGATGCCGAGTGCGGTAATCGGGAACTTCGGCTCGGGACCAAGACAGCTCTGACCAATCCGGTGGTCTTCCAGGTGGGTACGCTGCCGGAAGTTCTTGAACTGGAACCCAACAACAAGGAGGCCTATCAAGAGCTGCCGAATTTATTGAGGGTGCCGAATCTCCCGGGGGGAAAGGCCCACGAACTGCCTGTGCAGTTTAACGGACAGGTCATGCCTGGTGACGTCGATCGATTTCGCTTTCGAGCGCGAAAGGGACAAAAGCTTGTAATCGAAGCGCATGCCCGAAGCCTGATTCCATATCTTGCCGATGCTGTTCCCGGCTGGTTTCAGGCGACGCTGACTCTGTATGACGCTGTGGGCAGAGAGTTAGCCTTTGCAGACGATTACCGTTTCGATCCCGACCCGGTCCTTTTTTACGAGGTTCCCAGAGACGCTGAATATGAGCTGGAGATTCGTGATTCCATCTATCGCGGACGGGAGGATTTTGTCTATCGTATTGCGGTGAGCGAGCGTCCCTTTATCACGCAGACTTTCCCGTTAGGTGGTAAGGAGGGAGTTAAAACTGAAGCTTTAGTTTCAGGCTGGAACCTCGCCGAGACCAGTTTAGCTTTGGATACCGGACCCGGCGGCGACTGTATCCGGCGGACTGCCTACAGTAAAGGAAAACAGATTTCCAATTCTATTACATATGCCGTTGACACACTGCCCGATTGTACTGAGACCGAAACCAACGATACGATAGAAAGCGCGCAGAATATTGACATGCCGAAAATCGTTAACGGCCGGATTGACCGGCCCGGCGATGTCGATGTATTCCGGTTGAGTGGTCGGGCGGGGGACGAGGTAGTGGCGGAAGTTTATGGCAGGCGGTTGAATTCTCCTTTGGACTCACTTCTGCGATTGACAGATGCATCAGGTACGGTGCTGGAATGGAATGATGATTATGCTCTCAAGGAAAGTCACCTGCATACGAATATGATGGGATTACTTACGCACCATGCAGATTCGTATCTGATGGCCAAGCTGCCGCAGGACGGGACGTACTATGTTCATCTGGCCGATTCGCAAAACCATGGGGGTGATGCATATGGCTATCGCCTGCGCATCACTGCCCCGCAGGGCGATTTTTCGCTTCGCGTGACACCGTCCAGCATAAGCATGCAGGCCGGGGGCATCGTTCCGATAAGCGTGCATGCATTGAGAAAGGACGGATTCGACGGCGAGATAGAAGTGGTGTTGAAAGATGCATCCACCGGCTTTAAGCTAAACGGCGGTCGGATTCCCGCCGGACGCGATAGTGTCCGCATGACCCTGACGGCACCGGAGAATACGCCCGGTCGGCCAGTTGCCTTACAATTGGAAGGACGCGTCCGGATAGGCGGGCGTATGGTCAATCGTCCGGTGTTCGGCGCAGATGATGTGATGCAGGCTTTTCTATACCGGCACCTTGTACCTGCGAAGGAATTCATGGTTTTGGTACAGAAGGCCAAATGGCGTGCACCTCCTGTTGAAATTGTCGGTGGCAGCCCCGTTCGGATTCCCGCAGGCGGCTCAGCCGACGTAAGGATAAAAACACGTAGAGGAGCGGCCTTGAAGGAGATGAAACTTGAACTACATGAGCCGCCTGAAGGGCTAACTATCGGCAATGTGAGCGTAGTAGCCGATGGCCTGACATTCCAGTTGAAGGCAGAGAAGGATGCCGTGCAGAGCGGCTTTGCGGACAATCTTATTGTCGAGGCTTTCAGGGAGTATAGGCCCAAACAAAAAGACGGCACGCTCTCAAATCAGAAACAGCGTTATTCGATGGGTGTCTTTCCGGCCATCCCGATAAGGGTGGTCGCGGCAGAAAAACCATAGCAGAAGATTCTCAGTAATTTTGCCTTGTTTTTATAATCAGGCAGGCCAGACCGACGTCAAATACCATTACAGGGGGAGAGTAAAAGGCCATTATTTCCTTCTCTTTGTCATCGATATAGTACGTTAGTATAAGCTCTACATTCGTTCTCAAGATGTGGCGGTTTCGGGCTTGATTCGTTCTTTGATTTTTGCTATAATAAAACTATGATTTTATTTGCTTGCGTTCTCTCTGGGGACTCAAAGTCTAAAAAATACTGAAATACAGTAGATGAGAAGAGGAAGGGGATATACAATACTTAGAAGTTGTAATATTACAAGTCTGTTGCTTATCCTGGCGCTGAACTTATTTTTTATAGGTATTATTGCGGTTGAAGAAGTCTATAGCTCAGAAGTGCCTTTGGTAATCAATGAGTTCATGGCGTCAAACAGTAGTGATATCCGGGACCCGCAGGGCCAATATGAGGACTGGATCGAAATATATAACTATGGAAATGATGCTATCGATATTGGGGGATTTTTTCTTACGGACAATCTGACCACCCCGACCAAGTGGAGAATTCCTGACGGCAAACCGGGGGTGACTACCATCGGTGCCGGGGGCTATCTGTTAATATGGGCGGACAATGATATTGCTGATAGCGGGCTTCATGCGAACTTCAAACTCAGTGCGGGCGGTGAGGAGATTGGCCTGTTTGATATCGACGGTGTTACTTTGATTGACAGTGTTGTTTTTGATGAGCAGAGTGCCGATATTTCATATGGCCGGTACCCCGATGCCGGTGATAACTGGCGTTTCTTTGGTGTCCCCAGTCCGGGAAGGCAAAATAATAATGCCTATTCAGGTGAGGTGTCCGAGGTGGAATTCAGCCATAAGCGGGGCTTTTATGATGAACCTTTTTTTGTCACGATAGCGACCGAAACCGAGGACGCTGTTATCTATTATACGCTCGACGGCAGTGACCCATATTATTATCAAGCTGATCGTGACGGGCGGATTGTAGAGGGGATGGTTTATACTAATCCTATTGCCATCAATAAAACCACCTGTCTGCGGGCAAAGGCAGTGAAGCCGGGCTGGAAGACGACTGATGGGGCCGCCCAGACATATATTTTTCTCGAAGATGTGATTGTCCAGGACCGTCAGGCGACGCTGGAAGCGGGGTTTCCGAGTTCGTGGGGCGGGACGAGTCCGGACTACGGTATGGACCGGGATGTAATCGGGCAGAACGGGGAGGATTTGTTCGGCGGTATATATGCGGCCACGATTCGGGATGACCTGAAGTCACTTCCTACGATGTCGATATCGATGAATATCGACGATATGTTTGGGAACGATGGAATCTATACCAACTCTACCAGTCATGGAATCAACTGGGAACGACCGGTGTCGGTCGAACTTTTCTATCCTGATGGCCGGGAGGGTTTTCAGATTAGCTGTGGGATTCGCATTCAGGGCGGCTGGTTTCGTTCGCACAGCGGAACAAAAAAACATTCTTTGCGTCTATTGTTCAAGGGGATTTACGGACCGACCAAGCTGGAGTATCCGTTGTTTGGTGAGGGTGCAGCAGAGAGCTTTGAGACAATTGTTCTTCGGGCCGGTGCCAACGACGGCTATTCGTGGAGTGATGCCAGATATACCGAACAGTACACACGGGATGAGTTCGGACGCGAGTTGCAGCGAGCTACAGGCAACGCCAGCGCGCACGGGATGTTTGTGCATCTGTATATAAACGGGATTTACTGGGGGCTGTATAATCCAGTTGAGCGGCCGGACAATGCTTTTTCCGCCAGCTACTATGGAGGCGAAAGGGACAACTGGGACGCGATTAATGAGGATTTGGTTAACGAAGGGGACATGGCGGCGTGGAACCAGATGATTGCGAAGTGCCGGCAGGCGCCGAGTTCTAATGAGGTATATCAGGAGCTTCAGGGTAACAATCCCGATGGTACGGTGAATCCGGCTTATCCGAATCTGCTCGATGTTACAAACTATGTTGACTATATGATTGTTAACCTCTGGGGGGGCAACTGGGACTGGCCATGGAAGAACTGGTGGGCCGGGCGTGATAGGTCGGAGAACAGTACGGGCTTTAAGTTTTACTGCTGGGATTATGAAAATACCATCGGGAACAATCTTGGCCGGTCTCCGCTCAACAAGAATGCCCTGAATAATAATTTCTCACAGGCTGGGGTGGCGCATCAATCCCTCGTGCAGAATGCAGAATACAGGCTAATTTTTGCCGACCGCGTTCATAAATTCTTTTTCAATGGAGGAGTTTTAACGCCGGAATCGTTAATCATACGTTATGCCAATCTGGCCGCTGGTGTGGAAAGGGCCATCGTTGCCGAGTCGGCTCGCTGGGGGGACCAGCATTACAACCGGCCGTTAACATTAGAGGAATGGTATGACAGTGACCATAATTATAACGACGGGCGGGCCGGGCGAGACTGGATTTTGAATTACTACCTTCCTCAGCGATCTGATATAGTCTTGCAGCAGTTCCGTGACGCGGGTCTCTATCCCAATATAGATGCGCCGATATTTTATGTCAACGGCTCGTATATGCACGGTGGACATATCACAAGGGGCGATTTGCTTTCGATGACTTTTGCTACTGGCACAATATGGTACACGCTCGATGGCTCCGACCCGCGTCTTGCGGGTGCATCCCAGCCGGGGGGTATTATGATTACTACGCTGGTGGTTGAGGAAGCTGAAAAGAGAGTCCTTGTTCCCATAAGGTCTATCAGCAATAACTGGAAAGGTGGACAGCCCTTCGATGACTCAACCTGGTCGGTGAGTTTCGGAAGTCCCGGCGGTGTCGGCTACGAAAGAAGCTCGGGTTATCAGAACTATATAAGTTTCGATGTGCAGCAGCAGATGTACAACGGGAACACCAGTTGTTATATCCGTATTCCTTTTGAAGTTAACAGTAATGACCTGGCCGGGTTCAACATTATGACATTGAAAATCAGGTACGATGACGGATTTGTCGCTTACCTTAACGGGACCGAGATAGCCGGACGTAATTTCACCGGCACGCCGGAGTGGAATTCCAGTGCCTCGGTTCAGAACACCGATTCGGCGGCAGTGGTATTCGAGAATTTCAATGTCTCATCGTTTCTGAACGTCCTTCGCAGCGGCGAGAATATCTTAGCCATCCACGGTCTCAATGAAAGACCCACCAGCAGTGACTTTTTGATATCGGCAGAACTGGTTGTCTCAAAAAGCATTTCTGTTAATGACCCTGATATTTCGCCTGAGGCGATTCAGTATCACGGGCCAATCATGCTGAACAACAGTGTCCATGTTAAGTCCCGTGTATTGAACGAAGGAGTGTGGAGTGCCCTCAATGAGGCGACCTTCGCCGTGGGTCCGGTGGCGGAAAATCTTCGTATCACGGAGATTATGTATAATCCATATAATCCGAGCACCGAGTACATTGAGCTTCAAAACATCGGAACTGAAACGATTAATCTGAATCTGGTTAAGTTTACAAATGGAATTGATTTTACTTTCCCGAATATGGAACTTGCACCCAACGAATATGCCGTAGTAGTTCAGGACCGCCAGGCCTTTGAGACAAGATACGGCACAGGCCTTAATATAGCAGGCGAATATTCAGGCAGATTAAATGACGCCGGAGAGCGAATCAGATTGGAAGATGCTGTCGGTCAAGCTATTCTGGACTTTGACTACAAAGACGGCTGGCGCTCAATTACAGATGGAGACGGTTTCTCTCTGACAATAATTGACCCTACCAACACAGATCCATACGATTGGAACGAAAAAGATTCCTGGCGCGCCAGTGCATATCTTAGCGGTTCGCCGGGTGAAGATGACGGCGGTATTGTCCCCGACCCAGGCGCAGTTGTTATTAACGAGGTATTAGCTCATTCACACGCCGATACTGCGGACTGGATAGAGCTGCATAATACCACGGGCACTGCTATCGATATTGGCGGCTGGTTCCTCAGCGACAGCAGCTCCGATTTAGGCAAATACCGGATTGCCCAGGGGACAGTAATTGCTCCATACGGTTATATTGTTTTTTATGAAGACCAGCATTTCAACAACCCATCCGCCCCTGGCGCTTATCAGCCATTTGCTTTGAGTGAGAACGGTGAACGGCTGTATCTAAGCTCGGCAGAAGGTGGTCTTTTGACCGGGTATCGCAACGTAGAGGATTTCGGCGGTTCAGAAACCGGCGTATCGTTTGGCCGATATTATAAGCCCGGCACCGGCAACTACAACTTTGTTCCGATGTCTGAGAATACTCCGGGCCTGGCTAATGCCTATCCGAAGGTCGGCCCGATAGTCATCAACGAGATTATGTACAATCCATCCTGGCCGGTTGGCGGTTCATATACGAATGACCAGTATGAATACATTGAGCTGCACAACATTAGTGCCGAGTCTGTAACCTTATACAGTGACAACGAAGCTCAACCGTGGAAGTTTACTGGTGGTATTGACTTTACTTTCCCGGCTGATGTTCCCGTTACGATACCTGCCGGGGGATATTTGTTGGTGGTCAAGGACCCGGAGGCATTTGCCTGGCGGTATCCGGCCGTCCCTGTTGAGAAGATTTTCGGCCCATACGGCGGCAGCTTAAACAATGCCGGCGAGAGGCTGGAGCTTTCGATGCCGGGTGACGTGGATGAATCCGGCACACTTTATTACATTCGCATTGACAGGGTAAGTTACAGCGATGGTTCTCATCCTGAGGATTCACCCGACAGCATTGACCACTGGCCGGTAGCTCCGGATGGTGACGGTGAATCACTGACTCGCAAGGTCGCATCCGATTATGGTAACGACCCCGCAAACTGGACCGCCTCTACACCTTCACCCGGAATCGTCAATCCGTAAAGTTCTAAGATAAGCAATCGGAGAGCTTTCTTGCCAACCTGAACCGTCTGAATCTGTATTATTTTCTATTCATTGTTGCTCCGGGTTTTGCTCAACAATGCCGTGACTTCCTGCATACGCTCCAGGTGTAAGCCGGAGATCAGGCCGTTCCTGTCCGGTGGGACATTCAGAAGATAATTGGCATTTCTCTTGTTGCATAGCTTGAGCATCCTGACGATTTCCCGTGCGTCTTTTGTGTATTCAGGACCATCGGTTGTGTTCCAGAACCATGTGCGCGAGATTTTATCGCACACCTCTGCCGGAGTTGTGCTGCCTTCCGGCGGCATGCCCTTAGAGTCCCAGGGAAATTCACAACTGTACACGTCGGAATCCCTGAGATTGTGGGCGTTGTTGCCGATGACCAGGCAGCGTGGTTGTAACGATTTGACATGTGTCTGAATTTCCTGCCAGCGTAATCTGGTGTACTTATTGCTATACTGGTCGATCCAGAGCAGGTCGATCGGGCCGTAGTTGGTTAGTAGCTCCGTCAATTGTTTTTTGATGAATCCGATGTAGTCTCCGGCTGCCTCCGGCGGCAATCCGTGAAGATCCGGCCTGCTTTCCGGAACTGCGCTGCCGTATCCGGGATTCGAGAAATCACCGGGGAAACAATAGTAAAATCCGACTTTGAGCCCGCGGGCACGGAAAGCGCTGACAAATTCACGGACGATGTCACCCTTGCCGTTCTTGTAATTGATGAAGCTGCTAATGTCGTGTTTGGTATGGTCACTGTCCCAGAGACACCAGCCGCCGGTATGCTTGACGGTCAGCACGGCGTATTTCATACCAGCCGCACTGGCAACCTCGGCCCATTGCGCGCAATTCAGTTTGCCGGGCCTGAAAAGTGCAGGGTCTTCATATCCGTTGGCCCATTCGCGATTGACATAAGTAGCCATGTTGAAGTGAAGGAACAGGCCGAAACGAAGTTTCAGGAA
>Ga0307380_10005837_pt1 | contig 16304 bp, 15 predicted proteins | sample UN3MG_FD_202239 | JGI IMG/M metagenome (GOLD analysis project Ga0307380, IMG submission 202239) | Soil microbial communities from Risofladan, Vaasa, Finland - UN-3 | ecosystem: Environmental > Terrestrial > Soil > Coastal area > Acid sulfate soil | place: Finland: Risofladan, Vaasa | collected...
TCCAGCCAGGCGTTGGAGACCACGATTCCCATCCGTCCGCCGACCTTAAGATGCGCCGCTGCGTGGAAAAAGAGGTAGGCGTAAATGTCGGCCTGGCCGGAAAGGCAGAGTCTGTGGTCCCTGAACAGTTCGCGGTACTCGCTGTGCCAGTCTTCAAACAGCGCCCGTTCCAGGTCTTTCTTATAGCCCGGGTTGGACCTTTCAATGAGTTCCTGGCGGATGTAGGGGAAGTTGCCGACGATGCCGTCGAAAAGGGGGATTGTTTCCTTCTCCTTGTGGTCGGGGTCGAAAGCAACCCTGGGAGGAGGAAACTCGAAGGTCATGCCGGGTCTCACTCCGAAGAAATCCTCGCTGACCACTCTTGGGAAGTTGTTGTAGTCGCTCAAGTCCTGCCGAAACAGATTAATCGTCGCCAACTGCGCGGGAAATCGCGCGATGTCCACGCCCCACAGTTGCGGCAGAAGTTGATGATGAGGCTTCGCGACCATTCGCTTCAATCGGTCATAGGCGCGCACCAGGAACGTCCCCGTTCCACAGGTGGGATCAAGCACCCGGTCTTCCGGATAGCGCACACAGAAGCCCACGATGAAATCGACAAGGTCCTCGCGCGTAAAATACTGGCCCAGACTGTGGCGGGTCTCCGGGGGAATCAACTGCTCAAACACTCTGCCGACCACATCCAGGGGCATTTGCTCAAAATTGTATTCATTCAGGTGTTCCACCATGTCGGCCAGAATCGCGGCCCCGCGGCGCGCGAAAGGAATCGTGTCGGTAATGTCCGGCTCAAAGACGGCCTGGTAGTCGATGTCGCGCGCCTTCTGGAATAGTTCGGCGAGTTTGCGACCCAGTTGGCGCGGGGGTATGCCCGCAAGTGTCATCGGAGGTAAACGCAGCCGGTAGCGTCGCAACGTCTGATAAAAAAGGATTTTTGCAATGAGTTTATAAACGATCTGCCTCGCGAGGGTCTTCTGGTAATCTGTGTCGTATTTGTTGACGCCTTGTTTCTTCGCCCAGGCGTCCAATTCCTTGTCGAATTTGCGGTTGCCGCGCCTTCGGCTCAGGGTTTCCAACATTGGGTCGTAAAGTTCCTGGGCGGCCTGCCTTAGAACGCCCACGAAGACCGAGGTATCGGCGTGCGCGAGGTTTACCGAGGCATCTTCATATAGACGCCCCAAATCAATAAGGAGTCTGGCGCACTGTTCCTTTAGGCGCACATAGACTACTTGTTCTTGTATGTCCTCCTCTTTGCGGATTTGGGGAATGGGCGGGTATTCGCGCACTTTATCTTCTTCGCAAACCATGCCTCTGGGGCGCGTGCGCCAGATGATGGCCGTGGCCATGTTCCACGTGACAAAGTAGTCCGCCTTCAGGGTTCGGGCCTTTTTGACGGCCTTTTCGAGCAGTTTTGGGTCGCGCGCGTCCGTGGAAGGAGTTTTGAGTTCCCAGCCGCAGAAGTGTTGCCTGCCTTCCGCATCCAGCGTCAAAAGAACATCGGGGAATTTGGTTGTGGGCAGGCCGTATAGGGATGGGTCATTCCAGGCATTGCCGAAAGGCGAGCCGCCATGGGATATTTGCTCCTTTATCCAGGCGATCACTTGCCCGGCGAAGGATCGTTCGCCCGGTTTGATTTTGGATCGAGCCATATCGCCCGCCCTTACCGACGGATTAAGGGACCGGGATAAGTTAGCAGTTAGAGGGGCCGGGAGCAAGGGGCTCGTTTATCGGGAGCAATCAGTGCGGGGGGCTCATTTATCGGGAGGGAGCCATTTGGGAAAAATTTCACTTTTCGGTTGACACATGCGGCGTTTGCCCCCTAACCTTCCGTAGCAGCCGAGAGTGAACCGTCTGGGCGAATCACTGCCGCGTTTCCGGCCGCTGGCTGATCGAGGGCACGGAGGCACAATCGGACTCATTTTGCGTCCGGTTGAGGCTGTTTCACAACGTGCGCGGCGGGTCTCCCGACCCGCCGCGAGAAAGGCGGCCAAGCGGGGTGGCGGGTGGGGACACCCGCCACCCGAGGGATACGAAACGGCTTCTTAGGGGGCCCGTGGTGCAGAAGATGTACTTTTGCGACGAAGCGTCACTGGTGCGGCTCCTCGAGTCGCTCGACGCGGCCGACGTCTATGCGGTGGTCCGGCGGGAGCGGGGTCCCGAATACTCGAACCTGCGGAAGACGGAGGGCGCGGAACTGGCCCTGCGGGAGCCTCGGCCGAGCGCAAGCCCCAAGTCTTTCCTCCTACCGGTCAAGGAGCGAGTGGCCGCGTACGATTCGGAGGGGGTCCACGAAGAGGGTTCCCGCCCGACGTGTGGCCGGCGGGCGCTGGTCGGCCTTCGGAGTTGCGATCTTCAGGCAATTGAATATCTGGATAAGGTTTTCCGCGAGGGCGACTTCCGGGACCCGTTCTACGAGGCTCGCCGCGCCGCCGACGTGCTCATCACGGTCGATTGCGTGGCGGTTCACGAGAACTGTTTCTGCACAGCGCTGGGAGGCAAACCCTACGCGGAGAGCGGATTCGACCTGAACATCACCCCGGTCTCGAAGGGCTATCTCCTGGAGGTCGGCAGCGATAAGGGACAGGCAATCGTCGACAAGGCAAAGGACCTGGTCCGTGAGGCCACCGGGGAGGAGATCGACGAGCGGCGGCGCCTGCGGGAGAAAGCCTGCGAGGACCTCGACCGCCAGAACGAAGGGCTTCGCCTTCCGGACAAGTTGCAGGAGATTCTCCTTTCGAAGCAGGAGTCCGACGAGTGGACGAAGCACGCCAGCAAGTGCGTCGAGTGTGCGGCGTGCACGTTCGTCTGCCCCACGTGCCATTGCTTCTACCTTCATGACCAGGTGCTGGGGCCGGACGAGTTCGAGCGCGTCCGGACGTGGGATTCGTGCCTGCTGGGCGACTATTCTCGGATGGCGGGGCCGGCGGGCGCGAAGCCGACGCCGCGGCCGCGCCTCCAGAGCCGATTTGTCAATCGGTTTCTCCACAAGTATGCCTTCAGCCCGGAGCAGTATGGGATGCTTGGCTGCACGGGGTGCGGCCGGTGCATCGAGGCCTGTTTCGGGAAAATCGACATTCGGGAAGTTCTGAAGGAGTTGAGCGGTGTCAAGAGCGGTTGAAGCGAATCCGTACGCGTCCGAGATCGCGCATCTTTCGAGCGTCATTGACGAGACGCCTACCATTAAGACATTCTGTTTCGACCTGGACAAGCCGCTGGAGTTTCGCGCCGGCCAGTTCGTTCAGTTAGGGGTGCCCGGGGTGGGCGAGGGGCCGTTCACGCCCTCCAGTTCCCCCCTTGATCCGAAGCATCTGGAGGTGACGGTGCTTCGGACCGGCCGCGTGACCGAACGCCTTCACGAAATGGCCGAGGGGGATAAGTGCCTGCTTCGCGGTCCTTACGGCAAGGGGTATCCGGTTGAGAAACTCGAGGGCAAGGACGTCCTGATTGTGGGCGGCGGCGTGGGTCTGGCGCCGCTGCGGGCGCTGATTTACAAACTTCTGTCCATGACCGATCGGCTGAAGAAAGTCGTTATCAAGAACGGGGCTCGGGAGACGGCTGAACTCCTGTTTCGCCGCCAGTATGATGAGTGGGCCGCGCGCGACAAGGTGTCGGTGGAAGTGACGATCGACCGGTCCGAGCCGGGGTGGAACGGCAAGGTCGGCGTGGTGACGACGCTGCTTGAGGACATCGGGTCGGAAGTGGATATTTCCAACGCGTATGCGTTTTCGTGCGGCCCGGAGATTATGCTGAAGTTCGTGACGCAGACGCTGCTTGAGAAGGGTTTTACGCCGGAGCAGATTTACCTGTCGATGAACCGGCGGATGAGTTGCGGGATCGGCAAGTGCGGCCGGTGCAACATCGGGCCGTACTATCTGTGCAAGGACGGGCCGGACATCTGCTACGCGAAGATTAAGGATTACCCGAATGTGTTCTAAGCCGTTCCCTTCCATGGGCGAACCGAGCGCCTCACGGTGTCTTTTCTGCAACGTGGGCTGCCCGGTCCGCGTCATTCGGTCCGGGCCGGACCGGTATCTGCCCGATTATGTGCCGCATGAGGGGTACGCAGGGCTTTGCGGCCGGGGCAGCGTCCTGGTGGACCTGCTGGATCATTCATATCGGATTCGCGACGCGCACCGGCACGGCGAGGTCCGCGAGACGCTGAGCGTCGAGGCGGCCGCGCGCGAGATGGCCGAGGCGCTGCGGTCGGCCGGGTCCGCTGCTGTTATCGTTGACGGCAACTACGGTGTGGACACGGTGGCGGCGGCGGGGCGCTTTGCTCAGGACGCCGGCGCCCGCTGGGCGGCCTTCGTTCCGCCGAGCGACGAAAGCCTGGTGCGCGGGCTGGATGCCGCCGGCTGCGAGTTTGTGGGGCCGGAGGCGCTCGAGGAAGCCGACGCGCTGCTCGTGATCGGGGACGTTTTTGCGACCCATCCCGTGGCCGCCCACTGGATTCTCGGAGCCAGGGCGAAGCAGCCGCGGATACCTCTGTTCGTTCTGGCGGATGCGTGCGGCGTGACGACCGAGTTCGCAAGTGCTTATTTTCAGCCGTTTCCCGGCGACGGTGCGGCTGCGGCGGTGGCGTCCATTCGCACTGGCCGCGCCGAAGGCGTCGGGCCGGAGGCGCTGCCCCTGGCCAGATGGAGGGAAGAACTCAGGGCGGCCAAGCGGCCGGCGATTGTGGTCGCCGCTGATTCGGGGCGCGCCAGCGTCTCTCGGCTGGCGAGCGAAGCGGCAGCGTTGGCAAAGGAACTGGGCGCTGCGGTGTGTCCGCTGACGGTATACGGCAACGCGTGGGGGGCGGTCCGTGCGGCGTCCGCCGGCGGGGCCGTGACTGTTGAGCAAATCCTTACGGATCCGCCGCAAGCGCTTCTGGTCATCGGGACGGATCTGGAGTCGGCGCTGGCGCCGCAGGCGGTCGCGTCGGCCCTGGGGGCCGTCGAAACCCTTGTTTACATGGGCCCGATGCCGAATCGGACGAGCCGGTGCGCCGCGTTGGTATTGCCGGCGGCGTTTCCGTTCGAGGACGCGGGCCGCGCGCTTCTGGGCCCCGGCCGGGAGGTGGCGTTCGAGCCGCTCATGGCGCCGCCCGCCGGTGTGCCGACGGTGCGGGACGTCCTCGAGATGGCGGGAGCGAGCGCCGAGGTGCGCGCCGATCTTTCAGAGGCGGCGGCCCCCGCTGCTGCCGGACCGAGCAGTGCCGAGCCGCGGGGGGAAGGCATCCTGTTGACCCTGGCGCACGACCCGGTTCATTTTGCCGATGGGAGCCTGACGCGCGAGGCGGCTTGGCCGCAGGCAGTCGTTCCGGGTCCGGTGCTTCGGATGGCCCGAGAGGATGCGGAGGCGGCGGGCCTGGCGGACGGCCGGCGCGCCGTCGTCCAGGGACCGGGCGGTTGTGTTGAGGTGGAGGTGGCGACCTGTGTGAACCAGCGGCCGGGGCAGGTGCGCGCGAGCGCCGCTTTCCCGGCGGTGCGGAACGTGTTCGGCTGGGAACTCGACGCCCCGGACGCGTATGAGCCGGTCCGGGTCCAGGTGGGAAAGGCTTAGCCGTGGCCGAAACGGGAACCGCTCAAGTAATCGAGAAGCGGGTTGTGCTCGACCTGGACCGGTGCATCGAGTGCAAGTCGTGCATGGCTGCCTGCTTCTACGGGCACGAGGAGATGGCCGGTGTCCAGTTCGTGGACATCGGGCCGGCGCTGCTGCCGGTCGTGTGCCGCCAGTGCGCCGACCCGGCGTGCGTGGAGGTTTGTCCAGCCGAGGCGATGATCCGCAACGAACGGGGCGTGGTGGCGCGTGGGATCTTCCGCTGCCGTGGATGCGGGTCGTGCGTGCGTGCGTGCCCGTTCGGGGTTCTGAGCCTCGAGATGGTGGGGCACCAGGTGGCCAAGTGCGATTTGTGTCAGGACCGGATCGAGCGGGGCCTGGAGCCGCGCTGCGTCGCGGTGTGTCCGACCGGGGCGCTGCGGTTCGCGACAACCGAGGAGATCGAAGCCGAAGGGCTGACGGTGCTTGGTGGGCGCGTGGCGGGCGACCATCCGATTCGGCGGAGGTAACCGGCGTGGAAGTGATCGCAATATTTCTGGCGGCGTCGTTCGGGACGCTGGCGCTGGGCATGGTCTCCAGTTGGGTGGACCGCAAGGTGACGGCGCGGGTCCAGTATCGCGTGGGTCCGCCGCTGCTTCAGCCCTTCTACGACGTCGTGAAATTGATGGGCAAAGAGACATTGGTGTCAAAGCGGGCTCTGGGCCGGGGCTTTTTGCTCGCGCCGGTGGTGGGGCTTGCGTCGGCGGCGGTGGCGGCAACGATCCTCTGGGCGGCGAACCTGTGGCCCAGGGAGGCGTTTGTCGGCGACCTGGTTGTGGTGATTTACCTGTTGACGATTCCGGCGATGGCGACGATTTACGGTGCGGCGGCTTCGGGGTCGTCGCATGCCGCCGTCGGCGCAAGCCGCGAAATGAAACTGCTCCTTGCTTACGAGTTGCCGCTCGTTCTTTCGGCGCTCGTGCCGATTTTGCAACTCAGGCACGTCGAAGGGCTCAGCACCTTCTCGCTGGGCGCGCTGGTCGCGTTTCAGCAAGACGCAGGCTGGGCTCTGTGGAGCGTAAGCGGGGTCATCGCCGCTGTTGCGGCGCTTATTGCGCTTCAGGCCAAGTTGACGCTGGTGCCCTTCGACATGCCGGAGGCCGAGACGGAACTGATGAGCGGCGTGTATCTGGAGTACTCCGGCCCGCCGCTTGCGATGATTAAACTGTCGCGGATGTTCCTTCTGGCGGTGGCGCCCGTTTACTTTGCCACGCTTTTCCTCGGCGGGCTGGGCGCGAACACGTGGCAAGGGTGGCTGGCGCTGGCGGGCAAGTATGTCGTCGTGCTGGTTCTGGTGGTGCTGATTCGGAACACGAATCCGCGGGTGCGGATCGACCAGGCGGTGCGGTTCTTCTGGTTTCTCCTGACGCCGCTTGCGATTGTGGCGGTGGTGCTGGCGGGGCTGGGGTACTGAAGATTTGAGCCCGCCTTCGGCGGGTAAAATTGCAGGTTTCCGGTTGTGGATTGAGAGGTCGCGGATGGGTTTGACGACGTGGGGCCTGAAGAAGTCGCCGTGGGTTTACCACGTGAACGTAGGGGCCTGTAACAACTGCGACATCGAAATCCTGGAACTCTTGACGCCGCGCTACGACATCGAGCGTTTCGGGATGGTGCTCGTCGGGAGCCCGCGTCACGCGGATGCCCTTTTGGTGACGGGTATCTGCACGCGGCAGGCGGAGCGGCGCCTTGTGGAGGTGTACACCCAGACGCCGAAGCCGTGCGTCGTGTTCTGCATCGGGTCGTGTGCGATGACGGGCGGGATTTTCCGGCACGCGTATCACTTCAGCCGCCCCGTCGATGAGGTGATCCGCGAGGTGGACCCGGACGCGATTATCGCCTACGTGCCGGGTTGTCCGCCGAAGCCGGAGGCGATGATTGCCGGGGCTGTCACGGCCCTGGGCACGCTTTAGGAAGGCTGTTCGAGCCGCCCGCTTCGGTGGGCGGGTGTCAGGAGGCGCGGTAGGCGCAGCCAACAGGGAAGCAAACCGATGTCAGAAATAAAGAACGTGACCGGCGCGGAGATTGAGAGTCCGCTGCTTTCGCGCGTCGTGGAGGCTCTGGGCGGGCTGGTCCTCGAGGTTGAGGAACAGGACCCGCGGCAGGGCTGGGTCCGCGTGGACCCGGCGCGGGTCCGCGAGATGGCCCGCATCATGTTCCACGACCTCGGCGCGCGCCTGGCCACTGTGACCGGAATCGACGTCCGCGACGGCATCGACATTTTGTACCACTGGTGTTTCGCCGGGGACACGTATGTCGTGACGGTCAAGGGTTTGGCGGCGCGGCCGTCGCTGGAGATTGATTCGGTCGGGCAGGACCTTCCGGCAGCGGACTGGATCGAGCGTGAGATGCACGACCTTTTGGGAGCGGAGTTCCGCGGGCACCCGGACATGCGGCGTCTGATTCTGGCGGACAATTGGCCCGATGGGGTCCATCCGCTTCGCCGCGACTTTCAGGTGCCGAAGGTCGATGCAAGCGGTAGGCGCGAAACCGACCGGTGGGCCGGTGCGCCGGACAAGAAGAGGCCGCCGGAGCCGCCGAAACACAAGACCCCGCCGCCCGGGACGATGCTCGTCAACGTCGGCCCGTTCCATCCCTTGCAGGAAGAGGCCGAGTTCTTCCAACTCTACTGCGAGGGGGAAACGGTCGTCGATATGGACGTCCGGCTTGCCTACAACCACCGCGGCATCGAGGAACTCTCGACGCGCATGACGTGGGACCAGGTGCCGTTTCTGGTCGAGCGGGTGTGCGGCATCTGTTCGGCCAGCCACCCGTGGGCCTACATTCGGGCCGTCGAGAGTATCTGTGGGATCGAGGCGCCGCCGCGGGCCGAGTACTTGCGCACGATCGTCGCGGAACTCGAGCGGCTGCACAGCCACATGCTCTGGATCGGTCTGGCCGGCCACTTCCTCGGCTACAACACGGTCTGGATGTGGGCGTGGAAATACCGCGAACCGGTGATGGACATCCTGGAACTCATAACGGGGAGCCGCATCCATTACGCGAACAACAAGATCGGCGGCGTGCGCCGAGACGTGCCGCCGGACCTGTACCCTGAAATCCGCAAGGCGGTGGACTCCATCAAGAAACCTCTGGAAATGCTGACGAACGCCATCCTCGACGACCCGGTGCTTCACGCGCGCTTGAAGAATGTCGGCGTGCTTTCGAAGGAGGACGCCCTGGCCTACGGTGTGACGGGTCCGACGGCGCGCGGCAGCGGCGTGGATATCGACGTGCGGCGCGACGACCCGCTCGGCGTGTACGACCGCGTTGAGTGGAGCGTGATTGTCCAGGAAGCGGGCGACGTTTTTGCGAAGGCGGTCGTCCGGTGCCTCGAAAATTTCGAGTCCATCAAGATCATCGAGCAGTGCCTGGACCAGATACCCGAGGGGCTGGTTGAGACGCCTGTGTCCCATATTCCGCCGGGCGAGGGGTGCGGCCGCTACGAGGCGCCGCGCGGCGAGACGTTCCACTACGTCCGCAGCGACGGCGGCGCCGGGCCGGTGCGCCACAAGATTCGCGCCCCCAGTTACGTGAACATCCCCTCGTTCAAGGCCAGTTGCATCGGCCAGCACATTGCCGACGTCACGATTACGCTGGCTGCCGTGGACCCGTGCTACTCGTGCACGGAGCGGCTGGCGCGGGCTTACGACGCGGAGAGCAGAAAGCCGCTGTGGAATTTCAGCGACCTGGTGCGCATCAGCCAGGAGCGCACGAAGCGCCTGAGAAAGGAAGTCTAGGGGCCGACACATGGCGGACTACATCCGGCTGCTGGGGGTTCCGCTGGTCGGCGGCACGGCCATTTACGCCCTGTGGATTCTCGTGGGCTGGGCCGGCCGGCGTTCGGAGAGCACGCGGTGGAGCCTGGCGGCAGTCGTGAAGGTGGCGGCGCTGGTGTTCGCGGCATGGACGGTTGTCCAGGCATGGTGCTTTTTCCAGGCGCCGCCTGAGGCCTGGAGGGCCGGCGGGTCGATTGACCTGGGTGGGATTATCCTGGCGGCCGGCTTCCGTGCCGACGGCCTCTCGGCGCTGATTGTGCTGGCGGCCTCCGGCATCGCGCTTCTTGTGACGCTTTACAGTCTGCGCGCGATGGCGGGGCACGCGCGGGAACCCGTTTTCTATGCGTACCTGCTGTGGACGGTGGCGGCCGTGATGGCGGCTGCGCTCGCCGATACGTTCCTCGTGCTGATCCTGGCTTGGGAGATAGCAACGGTCTTGCTGTATCTTTTGATCGGCATGGGCCGGCCCGAGGCCCGGGCGGGGGCGATGAAAACGTTCGCGATGCTCGGGTTCGCCGACCTGTGCCTGCTTCTGGGCGTCGCGCTGCTTCTGGGGTCGGGGCTTCTCGAAAACGACCTGCCGATCGGCGGGACGCGCGTGGTGACGGACACGCCGCTCGGGGTGATTGCTTATTTGCTTATGATTGCGGCAGCGGTGGCCAAGGCTGGTGCGATGCCGCTCCACACGTGGATTCCGGCGGCCAGTGAGGACGCGCCGACGCCGGTGTTTGCGCTGCTGCCGGCGGCGCTCGATAAACTGCTGGGGATTTACCTGCTGGCGCGCCTCACGTTTGAGACATTTGCCGTCAATTCGGCGCTGGCGGCGGTTCTCATGGTTATCGGGGCCGCGACCATCCTCTGTGCCGTGATGATGGCGATGATCCAGCACAACCTGAAGCGGCTGCTGGCGTTTCACGCGGTCAGCCAGGTGGGTTACATGGTCCTGGGGATGGGCTTGGCGGCGGCGGTGTTGGCGCCGTCGCGCATGGCTGGGACAAGTGCGTCTGCCGAGGTTGTGGCAGTGGCGGCCATCGCGTTCTGCGGCGGCCTGTTCCACATGCTCAACAACGCCATTTACAAGTGTGCCCTGTTTCTTGGAGCCGGTGCCGTCGAGCGCGTGACGGGGACGACGGAACTGGACCGGCTGGGCGGCCTGGCGCGCGTCCTGCCGGTGACGTTCGTATGCACCGTGGTGGCGGCGCTGGCCATTTCCGGCGTGCCGCCGCTCAACGGCTTCGTCTCGAAGTGGCTGGTGTACACCGGTGCGCTGGGCGGGGGGTCGCCGTTGGCCACGGCGTGTCTGGTGGCCGCGGTGTTCGGGTCGGTGCTGACGCTCGCAAGTTTCGTCAAGGTGCTGCACTCGGTCTTTCTGGGGACGCGCGGGTCGGCGGTGCCGGACGAGGGCAAGTTGCGCGAGAGCCTCTGGATGGCGTTGCCGATGGTCGTGTTGGCGCTGGCGTGCATCGGTTTGGGCGTTTTCGGCCCGCAGGCGGTTGAAACGCTTATCGTCCCGGCCGCGCAGACCGTCGGGATTGATACGGCGGCGCTCGGGACGGCGGGCGGCGGGCTGGCGCTTGGGCCGGGCATGGGCCTTTGGGCACCCGGACTGGCGACGGGCCTCATCCTGATTGGTGTTGCCCTTGGCCTGCTTTTCTACTTCGTGAGCCGCGGGATGAAGGTCCGAGTCGTCGCGAACTTCGCCGGCGGCGAGGACACGTCCTCCGACGCGCAGTGGCACGTTTCCGGGACGCACTTTTACGAGACGATTCGGCAGTTGCCGATTCTGCGCGGCGTGTTCGGCGACGCATCGGCGGGCGCCTTCGACGTGTATCGTCTGAGCGGACGCTACGGGAGCACGCTGGTTGAACAACTGCGCAATTGGCACACGGGCGTGCTGGCCGTTTACGCCAGTTGGGTCGTGGTGGGCTTGATGGTGCTGGTGGTGGTCCTGGCGTTGCGCTGAGGCGCCGTTCGAGCCCGCTGCGGGAGCAGCGGGGCATGCTGGAATTGTGCGATAGCCGCAAGGGGAAGGGAATCGCTTAATGGATCCGCTCCTGGTGCTGCTTCTGGTGCTGCTGGGGTTCATGCTCATCGGCTCGTTGATTGCCATCGAGACGCGGGACCTGCTTTCGAGCATCATTTCGATCGGGGCGGTGGGCCTCGCCCTGAATGTCGTTTTCCTGATGCTCGGGGCGCCGGACCTCGCCATTACGCAAGCGGTGGTCGAAATCATCATCCTTGTGGTTCTGTTGCGTGTGATCCTTACGCGACGTGATGAGAGTTACGCGACGAGCCGGTCCACGCTGGCCGTCGGCTCGGTGCTCTTGGTGCTGGGTTTCCTGGTGGCGTTGGTGTTCGGTGCCCTGAGTCGGTCGGGTGGCGGTGGGCTCCAGATGCGGCCCTTTGGCGACCCGCTGATGAACGAGAGCGGCCCGGCCACGGCGATGGCCCCGGCGGGAGAACCGCAGGCCGTCCCGCCGGAACACCGTACGGAGGCGATGCCTCAGAGCATCGGGGGCGCGTACCTGAAGTATGGTCTTGAGAAGACCCGGGCTGCCAATTACGTCACGGGAATCCTGTTGGATTATCGTGCATACGACACGCTCGGGGAGGCGACCGTCATCTTTGTCGCGGTCATCGGCGCGTACGCCGTTCTTCGGAAGGTTGGGAGACACCGTCATGGGCGGGATGTCGTTAATCGTTAAGAACATCACACGTCTGGTCGCGGCGTTCATCGCCCTGTTCGGCGCGTACATCGTGCTTTACGGGCACCTGACGCCGGGGGGTGGGTTTGCGGGGGGCGTCATCCTGGCCAGCGCGCTGGTGCTGGTGGTGCTGGCGTTCGGCGAAGAGTTCAGCCGCCAGATTTTTTCGCACGGGGCGGCGCGCGTGAGCGACTCGGCAGGCGCGCTGGTTTTTCTGCTCGTGGGGCTGTCGGGGTATCTGGCGGGGGCGTTTTTCGCGAACTTCCCGGACCTGCTGGGGACGGTCGGGCGGCTGGCGTCGGCGGGAACGATTCCCATTTCGAACCTGGCCATCGGCGTGAAAGTCGGCGCGGGGCTGTTTGGGGTGTTTCTGGCACTGGCGCTGTTCCGTCGGCGCGGCGAGCGGCGGTCGATGGAGCCGGACCTGGAAGTTTTTGATACGGAGGCCCGATCATGACACTCGAGATGATGCCTTATCTGTTGGCGTTTGTGCTTCTGGTGATCGGGCTGTACGCCATCGTGGCCAAGCGGAACGTCATCAAGGTAATCGTTGGCCTCGTCATCATCCAGTATGCCACCAACCTGTTCTTGATCCTGGTGGGCTACCGGCGGCTGGCGGGCGAGGGAGCGCCGGTCGTACCCATTCTCACAGGCCCGGTGTCGGAAGCGGGGCGACTGGCCGAGCAGGCGGTCGATCCGCTTCCTCAAGCCCTGATCTTGACGAGCATCGTCATCGGCCTGAGCGTTACGGCTCTCATGGTGGCCTTGGCGATCCGACTGTACGATAGGTACGGAACCTTTGACACAGGACGCATACGAAACCTGAGAGGGTAGGCTTTAGGGCTGCAAGCGGGAGGAGACGACGTGGAGAACCTGATGCCGCTCCTGGTGGCCGTGCCGCTCGCGGGCGGATTCCTGATGCCGCTCGTCGGGCGGTTGACGGGGCCGCGGCGCGCCGCAGCGATCCTGCCGATTGTGATGGCGGCCGGGATACTTGTCCTGGCGCTCGGCCTGCTCTTCCGATCCGACCCCACGCCGCTGACCTACTGGATGGGGGCATGGCGGTTCCCGGTTGGCATCAGTCTGGTGGCCGACGGCCTGTCGAAACTCGTCCTGCTTGTCATCGCCGTGATCAGCCTCCTAGCGCTCCTTTTCAGCATGGACTACATGACCCGGTACACGAGTCCGGGCCTGTATTACAGCCTGTTTATGCTGATGCTGGCGGGGATGAACGGCGTGGTGCTGGCCGGGGACCTGTTCAACCTGTTCGTGTTTCTCGAGATTGCGAGCATCGCGAGTTACGCCCTGGTGGCGTTCGGAACGGAGGCGGACGAACTGGAGGCGAGTTTCAAGTACCTCGTCCTTGGGGCGATTGCCAGCGTGTTCGTCCTTGTGGGTATCGCCATTGTTTACAACGTGACGGGCCACTTGAACTTGGCAAAGATCGCCGAGGTGCTCCGCGCCGGCGGTGGCCTGACGGTGCCGCTGTATCTAGCGGCGGCGTTTTTCCTCATGGGCTTCGGGCTGAAGGCGGCGATGGTGCCGTTCCACGCCTGGCTGCCGGACGCGCACCCTTCGGCCCCCGCGCCGATTAGCGCGATGCTCTCGGGCGTCCTGATTAAGGCCTGCGGTGTCTACGTGCTTTGCCGCCTCGTTTTTTCAGTTTTTGGAAATCACGAAGCGTTCGGTGTCATTTTAGTGGTGATGGGCACCCTCTCAATGGTGCTGGGCGCGCTGATGGCGACTGGCCAAAAGGATCTGAAGCGCCTGCTGGCCTACTCGTCCATCAGCCAAGTAGGCTACGTCGTGACGGCCATCGGGGCAGGCGTGGTCAGTTTCGCGTGGTCGACGAGCGAGCCGGCGCTGGCGGCTGTGGCCGCGCTGGCCCTGTTCGGCGGGTTCTTCCATCTGGTAAATCACGCTATTTTCAAGAGCCTTCTGTTCCTTTGCAGCGGTTCGGTCGAGCATGCGACGGGGACGCGGCTGCTGGCGAGGCTGGGTGGTCTGGGGCAGCGGATGCCGGTGACGGGGTGGAGCCTGCGGGCCGGGGCGCTGGCGATCAGCGGCGTGCCGCCCTTCGGCGGATTCTGGTCGAAACTGATTATTATCGTCGCGCTGGTCCAGGCGGCGGCGCTCGGCCATTGGGCGTTCTACGTTCCGGCCGTTCTGGCCGTCGCGGTGGCTGTCGTGACGCTTGTTTATTACGCGAAGGTCCAGCGATGGGTGCTCGGTGGCGAACCCTCGGCGGCCACGGCCGATGCGCGCGAGGCGCCGCTGGGCATGACCGTCGCCATGGCGCTGCTCGCGGTGCTTTCTCTGGCGAGCGCGGCGATTATCCACCCGGCGGTGAAGCAGCGGCTCATCGACCCTGCCACAAAGGTCCTGACCGCCCAAGGTGCGGAAGCGTCGGAAGTGGGCGTCCCTGCGGCGGCGTTGACGGAGGCCGCCGACCGCCGGGAGTGAGATGCAAGATAAGGGAATCAAGCGGGGCTCCTGTTAGAGCGAGACGTGTCATGAAACAATTTTTGTGTTTCCTCTTTACGCTGGCTCTGTGGCTCTTGCTGACGTGGCCCACATCGTTGTCGCAGAACTGGCTGGACATTGTGGCGGGCGTCTTTTTCGCCCTGCTGGTTTCAACGCTTCTTGCGCGGATTTATCCCGACAATCCGCAGAAGGCGCTCAACCCGGTCCGCTGGTTCTTCCTGCTCCTTTACATCCCGTACTTTTTCTACTACTGCCTGTGGGCAAACTTGGACGTGGCCTACCGGGTGCTCCATCCGGACATGCCCATCCGGCCGGGCATCGTCAAGGTCCGGACGGACCTTCAGAGCGAGATGGCCAAGACGATCCTGGCCAACTCGATTACCCTGACCCCCGGCACGCTTGCCATTGACATCGAGGGCCAGGACCTGTACGTCCACTGGATTAATGTGCGCGGCGAGGATGCCAAGGTGCACACGGCGGAGATTGTGAAGCGGTTTGAGAGCCTCTTGAGGAGGATTTTCGAATGACGCCGCTTGTGCCGGTCAAGTTCGTGGGCGTGGCGGCGGCGGTGCTGCTGTTGGCCTCATTTCTGTGCCTGTACCGCATCGGCCGCGGCCCGACGGCGCCGGACCGGACCGTCGCCATCGACATCTTGGGGACGCTGGTGGTCGGATTTTGCTGTCTGATGGCCCTGTGGACCGGCCAGGGGTTCTACATGAACGTCGCCATTGCCTGGGCGCTTCTTTCCTTTATCGGCACCATCGCCCTGGCGAAGTACTTGGAGGGCCGCTACTACGATGAATGAGATTGCGGCACAGTGGATCATCGGAATCGGGCTGGCGTTCGACCTCTTCGGGACGATCGGCCTGGTCCGCCTGCCCGACGTGTATAACCGCGTCCAGGCGGCCACGAAGTGTGTGACGCTCGGCACGTGCATGATCCTGCTCGGCGTCCTCATCGGCGCTGGCGGCGGGGCGATGGGCGCTAAGGCGATGCTTTGCGCGGTTTTCCTGCTCTTGACCAGTCCGGTGGCGGCCCACGCGATTGCCCGCGGGGCATACCGCTCCGGCGTCCGCCTGTGGGAAGGAAGTGTTGTGGACCGTTACGGTGAGGATTTGCACGCCGCGCAGCCGCCGGCCGAGCGCGCCGAGCCCGCTCAGACCGGCTCACCCGTCGGCACAGGCAGGGCCGGGGAGTCCGAGGCATGAAGAAACCCAAGTTGCGTGAACTCGGTGAAGCCATTAAGGCCTTGGTGCGAGGGCCGGCGACGACGAAGTTCCCCGCCGAAGCCTACGAGGCGCCGGAGGGTTTTCGCGGCAAGCCGCAGTATGAGGAGGACGACTGCATCGGTTGCTCCGCCTGCGCGGAGGTCTGCCCGAGCCAGTGTATCGAGGTCACGGACGATGTGACGGCCGACCCACCGATGCGGCGGCTGGACCTGCATTACGAAGCCTGCATCTTCTGCGGCCAGTGCGCGCTGTATTGCACCACCGAGAAGGGCGTCCGCATGACGACCGAGTATGACCTTGCGTGCTTCGACCGGACCCAGGCCGTCGAGTCGGTTGAAAAGGAACTGGTCCTGTGCGAGGTGTGCGGTGTGGTCATCGGCGCCCGCGAACACCTGCTCTGGGTGGCCGAGCGGCTCGGCGCGAAGCGGTATGCGAACCCCACGTTGATTCTCCTGGCCGACGGCGAGTTGGGCCTCGTGAGCGGCCAGCCGGCGCGAGAACGCGACCGGCCGCTAGACCGCAGCGACACGATGCGC
>Ga0307380_10005839_pt1 | contig 16303 bp, 17 predicted proteins | sample UN3MG_FD_202239 | JGI IMG/M metagenome (GOLD analysis project Ga0307380, IMG submission 202239) | Soil microbial communities from Risofladan, Vaasa, Finland - UN-3 | ecosystem: Environmental > Terrestrial > Soil > Coastal area > Acid sulfate soil | place: Finland: Risofladan, Vaasa | collected...
AAGGGCTGGGTCAATGCGGTTTCGATCTTCGCGGAGGGACGCTGGGCGATCTCCGTTTCGTCTGACAGAACCCTGAAGGTTTGGGACCTTGAGAGCGGGCGCGAGGTCCCAACCCTGAAGGGACACACGGGCTATGTCAGGGGGGTTTTGGTCTCCGCGCAGGGTCGGCGTGCGATCTCTGCTTCGGGTGACGGGACCCTCAAGGTTTGGGACCTTGATAGCGGGCGCGAGGTCCGAACCCTGCTGGGACATACGGACTTGGTGACTGCGATTTCTGTCTTTGCGGAGGGTGGCAGGGCAGTCTGCGCATCATTGGACAACACGCTGAAGGTTTGGGACCTTGATACGGGTGAACTCGTGGCGACATTCACGGGCGAGTGGCCGATGTGGGCCTGCGCCGTCGCGCCCGATGGCGTCACAGTCGTGGCCGGCGACTCGATGGGCCGGATGTACTTTCTGAGGCTGGAGGGCGATGGGGCAGAGGGCAGGAGGCGGGAAGAAGGAGGCAGTCGGCAGTAGGCAGAGGGCAGGAGGCAGTGAAGAAGGAGGGGTTGTCGGTGTTCGGTGATCGGTGTTCGGGGCAGGCGGAAGAAGAAGGGTTATCGGTGTCCGGGGTTCGGTTGTCGGGGCAAGAAGGCTAGCTCTGCCAGGCATCAGTGCTGCCAAAGAGGTCTACAGACCAAGCGAGGGCGAGGAGAACGTCGGCGAGGCGCTCGGTGTCGAGGCAGCCCAACCGGCGCACGAGGAGCGATACGTCCAGGTGCTGGATAAGGTGGGCCTGAGCCACTGAGTCCTCCGACAACCCCGCCTCCCCACGGGGAAGCAGGACGTGGTTGGGCAGCGCCGCCCGCTCTCGCACCCTGGCCGTGGTGCACGGTACGACCAGAACCAGCCGGCCGCGGTTCAACTCGTTGCGTGAAACAATGATGGCTGGACGCGCCGGGCCGTCCGTGAGGCCCGCGAGCCACACCTCACCTTGGCTCGGGGGCTCGCGCATCAGGCCTCCTCGTCCCGCAACTGCTTCGCCAGCCGGGCGCGGCAGGCCCGCGCAAACTCCACGTCCTCCGCTTCGATCTCAGGTGGGTAGACAACTTCCTTCGCCGTGCGACCATCCCGGACAACGGCCATCACGACCTTCGAGCCGTCGCGGATGCGGGCGCGCCGCGGCACTTTGACGACGCCGTTCCTGACCGTGGCCACCACAGTTACCATCGGCATTCTCCTACGCTCGCCTCCTCAGTATTCTAGCGCGGCAGGAAGGCAGGTGCAAGCACATCTCGGCGTCCGAGTCTCGCGTGGTCTCGCGTGCCCTCGGCGGAGTTTACCCTGAGCGAAGTCGAAGGGCTCGTGCCAAGGTCTCGCGGGCAGACCCTCTCTGCTGGCTTTGCCGCCTCTGCGTGGGCAAGTCAGTTTCGCGTTTCGGGTTTCGTGTTTCGTGTGTTTTCGTGCGGATTCGTGGCTATCCTGTGGCTCCCCTCGGCGGCCTTGGCGTCCTGGCGGTCGGCAGGGCGCTTCGCAGGGGAGTGGCTTGGGTGGGACTGGCGCCGTCGCACCACGTGACCGCAGTTGGCGGTCTAGCGCGGAGGGCGGAGAGGCCAAGCATCGCCATAAGTCGTGGCGTGCACAGTGCTTGCGGAGATAGCTCGCGGGCCACTAGTCCGCCAGATCCACGGGCGGGGGGATTGGCGGCGTAGTAGCGCGGCGCTCAGCGGGGCAGTTGGCACCCTGTGGCGGGGGGTTGGGCCGCTCATGAACGCCATAAGTCGTGCAGGAGTATACTGTTGCGGAGATGCGGCATGCGGCTACAGGGTGCCAAATCCAGGGGCGGGGGGATTGGCGGCCTGTCGGCCTGTCGCTCGGGTCAGCGTCCCAGGACGGTGACCATGATGTGCCAGCCGACGCCGCTGGAGGGGCCGTTGGGCTTGGCGTCGGGGCCGTCGGCAGGGCCGATCTCGCCGGCGCAGTAGCAGCCGAAGAGGGGGAGCGTCTCCTCGATGCCCCTCTTGATGGCGGCAAGTTCCTCCTCGACCTTCACGAGCTTGCCCTTGCGGCCGGCGCAGTCGAAGGCCAACACGGCGAACGGCTTGCCCTTCTGCACCTCGACAGCCTTGCGCGCGGCGGCCTCGGCCGTGGCGACGACCTCGGCGCCCTCCTTCGCCTGCCGCCCGACCATCGAGACCAGGAAGTCCCCCGTCAGGAGCAGCGCGAGCGCGCTGTCCTGGAACATCCTGCCCTGGTAGTAGACGAAGGTCTGCCCGGCGTTCTTGTTGACGGAGCCACCGGTGATCGGGAAGGGCTTGACGAGGGCCTGCTTGATGCCCTCGACGAGCGGGCCGTTCTTGGGCGAGTGGGCGTCGGCGATGATGATCAGCAGCCCCCGCTCGAAGGCCCTGGGGAGCTTGGCAACGAGACCCGCCCCGGCGTTGCGCAGGCGCTCCTCGATCTCGGCCTGGTCTTTCTCGGCGCTGAGCTTGGCCGTGCCCAGGTTCTGCTGGAGTGCGGCGGCCACGGAGATTCCCTGGCCCGTGATGGCCAGGAGCGTCACGGCATCGCGGTCGGCCACGCCGGCGTGGGTGAACGACCCGTACGTGGCTCCCCCGAACACGATCTGCCTGGGGAAGACGGAGCAGACGCCTCGAAGTGCCTTGGCCTTGCGGGCCTCGCCGTCGAAGCACTCCGACACGAGCACGGCGAGGGGCGGCTTCAGCACCCGACGCTTGAGGTCCTCGGCGGCCTCGCGGCCCGCCTCGTACGGGTCGGCATTCGATGCCACGCTGGTCAGGAAGAAGATCTCGCTCCCCATGCGCGCCGGCGGCGTCTGGTAGAGCGCCGCCACCCTCGGCCCGCACCCGACGACCGCCAAGGCGAGGAACAGAACGATAGCACAACGACGCATGACTGGCCTCCTAATGCTTCGAGCTACAGAAGCCCCACTCGATCCGGTTGTCGAACGGCGCGTCCCGGCCCCACCGCGCTCCCAGCCACTGGCTCCACGCGAGGCGGTTGCGCTGCCGGGGCCACAGCCCGGCGGCCTCCCCCCAGTCGCGCAGCCCCGTGCCGTCGGGATCATGCACGAGCACGGAGAAGCAGAACTCGCGCCCCTCGGTCGGCTGAATGCCCGGCATGGCAGCCAGGGGAATCGCGGCCTCGTAGCACGTGGCCCCGCCCCGGCGCCGGACGACCAGCCTCGCCGCCTTGAACTCCAGCGACGCAAGCTCCCTGGCCTCCTGTGTCGCCGACAGCGCGGTGCCGGGCGTCGCCAGCAGGAAGCACCTGTCCCTCGACCACATCGAGCGCGACCCGACGAGCAGGAACTCATCCCGGGCGGCCTTCCCCTCGGGCTGCGAGGCCGCGGGGGCCTCGCGCGGCGCGATGGCGACCTGGACAGCATCGAACTCCGCCCCCTTGCGGTAGCCCACGTGCCTCTCCTCCTCGACTTCGACGAGGAGGCAGAAGTGGGTTCGGTTCCAGTAGGTCCGGACAACGGTCTTCTTGCCGGCATGGAGAAAGGTCACGGGCACGGCGTCGTCCCAGTCGCCCGTCCTGCCGTCAATCCTGGGCTCGAAGAAGGGCGCACTGGCGCACACGATCTCCTGCTTGCGGACCACGCGCGCGCCGTCGTCGCCCGTGGCGGCGACCTCGACGGCGTAGCGGTTCGCGTCGAGGTTCATCCCCTTCACGATGGTGAAGGCCACGCGCTGCGTCGCCCTCGGCGCGAGCGCGACGGCTCGCTCGGCGGGGTCCCATCGCCAGCCATCGGGCAGGCGGAGCGCGACACGGCCGCGCCACACGGCATCGCGGAGGTTCTGGACGACGACGTGGATGCTCGGCCCCGTCGCCGGCGGCACGGTGAAGTGCTCGGCCCGGAGCGCCAGGGCATCCTCGCCCGCGCACGCGGCGGCGCCCGCGAGCCCCAGGCCCCATACGACAAGGCGGCGCCAGGCATTGCGCGTCACGGCGGGCCCCCCTCGGCAGACAGGTGCTCGCTCAGGACGCACGGCCCCGTGGTCTCGAGGAGCGCTTTGCGAAGCTTGCTCAGCAGGGCCGCGTCCTGCTCGCGGCCCGCCAGCAGGGCAGCCGCGGCTCGGTGCAGCTCGGTGGTCGGCACGAGGCACACCTCGCGGTGGAGCGCCCCACGCTGCAAGAGGTCAGGAAACACCGCACCTCGCTCGTCGGGCGGCAGCGTGCAGAACCCGTTGGCTACGATGATCCCTTTGGAGGCCTTCGTCGGCCCGTCGTCGAGACGATGGATGAGCTCCCAGTAGGCGTCGGAAGGCACGGCATCCTCGGCGGCCGCCAGGACGACGAGGGCCGAGCCCTCCTCGCACGCGACGAGGAGCGACGAGGCGTCCACCGTCTCCACGCGGAACCCGAGGAGCTGGAGGACCGCGGCGGCGGGGCTGGCCAGGTCGCCCGGCGTGCACGCCAAGAGCAGGGTGTTGATGCGCCCGAGACGGGCGTGGCGCCTGCGCACGGCAATGAACTCCCTCTCCAACGCCTCGATCTGTTCCGCCAGCTCGGCGACCCGTGCGCCCAGCTCGGCCTGCCCGGGGAGTTGTACGCCGCTGAGCCACGCGAGCTCGGCCGCCGGCTCGGGCGCGCCCGACCGGGGCACGAGGAACTCCTCCAGAAGCGTGCCCCGCTCCCGCGGGTCCTCGGCGCCAAGCGGAGGGAGGAACACGACGCGCCCCTGCCCCGCCCGCACCTCGAAGGCCAGGAGGCGGCCCGCCGCGTCGGTGGCAATCGGGTGCCAGTGCGACGGCATCTGCGCCGTGGTCGCGCAGGCCACGGGGCACACGCGTGTGCCTTGCGACTGGATGAGGCGCCAGGCGGGGTGAGCCTCGTCCGCCGGGCGGATTTCGCCGCTCACCCCCGTGACGATGACGAGGTGGGACAGGGATGGCTCCTCCGGGAGCCACGAGTAGGCGTGGAGGACGGTGCTGCGGGTGCCGTGCTCGTCGGGCCTCGAGAGGCGAAGCGTTTGCCCGACGGGTCGCAGGAAGCACACGAGCGAGCCGCCGCGTCGGAGAAGCTCGGTGGCCTCGCGCCGCCGCCGCTGCACGGCGCGGAACGCGCGCTCGGCCATCGCGGTTCGCTCGGCGGGGTCCGCGGGGGGAGCGCTGGCCAGTTCGAGCCACAGCGAGTGGGCCGCCGCGGGGTCCGCCACCACCCACGCGTAGCCGTCGAGCGCCGTCTCGCCGCCGAAGTCGGCGCGGTCGATCCGCTCTCCCTCGGCCTCGAAGCCGATGACCAGGATGCGGTTGCTCACGAGCTTTCCCCCATCGGGCCCTCTGCCTTGGCGAATCGCATATAGTATATCACGCAGCCCGCGGCGCGTCGCTTCTTTTCGTACACGCTCTGGTGGAACCCGGGCAGCTCGGCCGCCCACTGGCCCTTGCCTGCGACGTTTACGAGGCCGGGCGTGGCCTCGAGACACTCGAGGCACTGCTCGGCGTAGGGCCGTGCATCGGTCGCCACGCGGACCCACCCGCCGGGCGCCAGGCACTCGGCGAGCCGCGCCGTGGCCGCAGGCTGGATGAGGCGGTGCCGCGCGTGCCGCCGCTTCGGCCACGGGTCGGGGAAGTGGATGTGGAAGGCGCGGACGCTTCCCGGCCGCAGCAGGCGGTCGAGCGCGGCGCGCGCGTCGCCGTAGAAGACCCGCACATGGCCCACGCCCGCGCGCCGAATCTTCCCGCACAGCGAGTCCACCCGCTCGCGGAGCCGCTCGACGGCGAGGAAGTTCGTATCGGGCTGCGCCCGCGCGGCGCGCACGACGAAGTTGTCCTTGCCCGGGCCGATCTCGACCTCGAGCGGGGCCTCAGGGCGGCCGAAGCGGCGCTCCAGCGCGTCCGGGGGGCCGAGGTCCTCCTCGGTCAGCAGCAGCTCGCGGTGGCGGGCCAGCAGATCCCTGCGGAGGTTGCCCAGGTGCTCCCTGAATGTGCGAGGCACGAGCCGGGCGACCAGCTCGATGGGGAGGCCGACGACGTTGGACTCGCTGCCCTCGAAGCGCTCGATGAAGCGGTCGCCACCCTCCTGGATGGCGTAGGCGCCGGCTTTGTCGCGCCAGCCGCAGCCGGCGATATAGGCGTCAAGCTCGGCCTCGCTCATCCGCCGCATCTGCACCCACGTGGCGTCGTGGGCGACCTGCTTGCGGCCCGTCGCCGTGTCGAGCACGCACACGCCCGTGATGACAGCGTGGCGATGCGTGGTCAGGAGTCGAAGGAACTCGCGGGCCTGTGCCTCGTCGGCCGCCTTCCCGACCACGCGCCCCTCGCACGCCACCAGGGTGTCGGCCCCGAGCACGATGGCCTCGCCCACGAGCGGCGCCACGGCCTCCGCCTTGCGCTCCGCGAGCGCCTCCGCCTGCCGCTCGGCGGGGAGAGCGGGGTCCACCGCCTCGTCCGCCGCGGGCGCGACGACCTCGAACCGATAGCCCATCTGCGCGAGGAGTTCCCGCCGCCGCGGCGACGCCGACGCCAGGACGAGCTTGCGTCGTCTCAACTCCACAAGCCCATCTCCTCCAGCCGCCGCTTGCTCAAGGCGATCTCCTCGGCAATGAAGTCCGCACTGATCTCCATGACGCACAGGGCGTCGGCAGGCACCAGGGCCGCCAGCGGCCCGAAGTCCACCTCGCCCAGGCCCGGCGGGTAGTGGTCGCGGGTGCGCTCGCGCACGTCGTGCACGTGGATGCCGAGGGTGCGCCGCCCGTGGCGGCGGAGCCAGTCATACTGATTCGCCAGGCCCAGGAAGTCCTGGACGACCGCGTGCCCCACGTCGTGCCAGTAGCCCACCCGCGGGTTGGGGAAGCGGTCGAGGAGCACGCCCAGCTCGTCGAGGCTGGGCAGCTCGTGCCAGCCGAGGCGGCACTCGATGCCGAGGCGGACGCCCGACGAGCGGTCGAGCAGCTCCGCCAGGCTGCGGCAGGCGGCGTCGAGTTGGGCGCCCGCGTGCGCGGCCCGCTCAGCGAGGATGCCCTCGCGCGAGACGCCGAGCTGAACGGCAGCCGCCGCGCCCTCGCGGACGAGGCGGTAGAGGGCGGATTGCTTCTCCCAGCTCTCCGCCACCGGCGTAGCGCCCAGGTGGAGGACGACGGCCGAGGCGCCCAGCGCCTTGGCGTTCGCAATGGAGTCCAGCGTCGCCTCGACCCCCTGCCGCCGCTGTTCCTCGTCGGCCGAGGCCAACCAGTCCCCGCGGCGGTTCGAGGGCTCCAGCTTGCGCTCCGTGCAGATGTTGTGGACGCTGACGACCTTGAGCGAGGTCGCCTTGAGGGCCTTCCGGGCCTCTTTCATGCGGAACGGCACGACGCCTGTGACGCCGATCTCGACGGCCTCGAAGCCCATCCGTGCGATCGCCTCCAGGGTCGGGGCCAGCCGCGGCTTGCTCCGCGAATACCAGGCAGTAGACAGTGCGATCACGCCCAAGCCTTTCTGAGTCACGCGTCACGAGTCACGCGTCATGAATAGCCTCACCACTTCCTCCGCAGCGCTCGCCAACAACTCAGGGGCCCGCCCGATGGCTTCCTGAAGCGTCATTGGCGGGTCGAGAATGCTGAAGCAGGCCGTGATGCCTTCGTCATGCACCGCCTCGAAGCCCTGGCCCAGCGAGCCCACGATGGCGACGGCGGGAATGCCCAGCCGCCGGGCCAGCCGCGACACGCCCACGGGAACCTTCCCGTAGGCCGTCTGCTCGTCCATCTGCCCCTCCCCCACGAGCACCAGGTCGGCGCCCGCGAGCTTCTCCTGGAGACGGACGGCCTGTATGACCAGCTCGACGCCGGGCCGCAGCCTGGCGTGCAGGAATGCCATCAGCCCGGCCCCGAGCCCCCCGGCGGCGCCGGCCCCTGGCACGTCGCACACGTCCACGCCGAGGTCGCGGCGGACGACGGCGGCCAGGTGAGCGAGGTTGGCATCGAGCTGCTTCACCATAGCGGGTGTGGCGCCCTTCTGCGGTCCATAGACGGCTGCCGCGCCCCGAGGCCCCGCGAGCGGATTCGTCACGTCGCAGGCCACATCGCAGGCGACGCCCGCCAGCCGTGGGACGATGCCCGACACGTCAATCCTCGCCAGGCGAGCCAATTCGCCGCCGCCCCAGCCGATGGGTTTCCCTGCGGCGTCGAGCAGCCGGGCCCCCAGGGCCTGAGCCATTCCTGCCCCGCCGTCCACCGTCGCGCTGCCGCCGATGCCGAGGATGAGTCGCTCGGCCCCGAGGCCCAGGGCCGCGGCGATCAACTCCCCCGTGCCCCAGGTGGTGGTCTTCGTCGGGTCGCGGCGCTCGAGCGGCACGAGCGGCAGCCCGGAAGCGGCCGCCATCTCGATGACGCCGGCCGTGCCGTCGCCCAGGAGGCCAAACTCCGCTTCGACCGGCTCGCCCAGCGGCCCCGTCACCCGCGCCTGCCGCAGCCGGCCGCCCGTCGCGGCGACCAGGGCGCGCACCGTGCCCTCCCCTCCGTCGGCCATCGGCACGCACACGACCTCCGCTCCTGGCGCGGCGACGCGCACGCCCCGCGCCATCGCCTCGGCCACGGCCTCTGCCGCGAGGCACTCCTTGAACGAATCAGGAGCGATGACGATCTTCAAGGAAGGTCCCAAGGGTCAGAGGATGCCCGCAGCCACCGCTTCGGCGATGGTGGCGCGGTTGAGGTCGAACACACAGTCGGCCGCCACGCCCGGCGGCGGGGCGAAGGGGTACACCAGCGTGAGCAGGAGCTGGTGCCAGGTGTTCACCGCCTCCGAGCGCTCGAACCGCCCGAGCTGCTTTCCGTCCTGAGCGGTCACCGTCGTCACCAGCGTCCATTCCTGCCGCTCCCAGGCGGGGATGAGCCCAAACGTGAGGGCGTGGGCCACGCGAAGGCCAAGCGGGGACGCCGCGTGCTTCCCGGTGAGACGCACGTCCACGCTCAGGTCGGCCAGCTCGGGCGCGGAGCGCACGTGGGTGAAGCGCTCCGCCCGGCGGTACGCCCAGTGCGTCGCGTTCCGATAGAGGATTCCTCTGTGGGGAGCCAAAGGGACCTCCCGCCCGTCCTCCCGTGTCGCCGCGTGGAAGGCGATGCCGAGCGATCTCAGCCGGGCCGCGTCCTCGGGCAGGCCGGGGGGCCAGCCGCTCGCCACCCGCTCCAGACGGTGTGCTCGGAACGACGCGCTGCATCCGCTCAGGAGGCCGAGCAGCGCCAGAAGCCCGAGCCCAGGCACCGTTCTGTTCATTGCGTCTCGCTAGCTGGCCCGCCCAATCGGGATGGGGATCCACAGGAGCTGGAGGTACCGCGTGTGGTTCACGCGGCCCCAGCCGACCAGGCCGAGCAGGAGGATCGAGCCGTCGCGCACGAGGTACTTGAGCTTCGCGGGGTCCACCTTCGGGCTGGCCAGGGCGTGGACCCCCGGCACCTCATTCTCGTCGAGCGGCGCCACCTCGCGATACCGCGTCCAGCCCAGGCCGAGGCCGATCACCTCCTCGGCGCGCCGCGCCGCCACGCGCTCGCGCGTCGCCACGTCGTAGGCCTCCGTCCGGTCCGTGGACGCCAGCAGAGCGCTCCACTGCCTTTGCGCCGCATAGAACGTCCTGCCCTGCGGCTTCTGGGGGTCGAAGTAGAGCCAATGGCCCTGGTGCCACCCGGGCACGAAGGCCGCCCACGGGTTCCGGCGGCCCTTCACCACGAGCCCGGGAGCGGGGGTGAACGGCACGTCGATGAGGTAGAACAGCTTGATCGAGAGGGCCGCCGCATCGCCGGGGAGCGAGTAGCGTCCCGCGAAGCCGGCGTGCTTGACCTGCTTGAGGTCGGCCACCAGCTCGGCCAGTTCCTCGGCGCTCGGCGCGGGCCACGGCGCGAGGCCCAGCCAGTCGCCGAGCTCCTCCTTCGCCATCGGGCCGCCGCCGTCGCAGAAGATGAACATCGTGCAGCCGGTTTGGGCAAGAGCCATGACTGCGACCGCCAGGAGGGCAAGACGATTGCGGATTGCCGACTGCTCCTTGCTAGGATGCATGGGTCTCAACACGGTTTCTCCTCGTGTGGAGGCGCAATGGCGGCGCCGATGCATACCACATCCTTGATCCCTCGGATGTAACCGCACATGGTTCGGTCGAGGGACTCCTCCGTGTCGCCGATCTCGACGTTCTCGAACAGATGCCATTCTTCCGTGTGTTCGGCGGACTGACCAGACTCGAGCCTGCGCATGGGGCCGAGGGACTCCAGCTCGATGAAGGAGCCTGCGGTGTAGCTCTCGCAGTTGCAGCCGCAGTCGGGATAGGTCTGGCCGTCCTTGTAGGGGAACTGCTTGACGAAGAGTGTGCCCTGTCGGAGGTAGGCGGCCCAGCCCTGCTTGTCGGCCACGCCGATCTTCTGCGGCTCGGCGAGCGAGTCGTCGGTCCGCAGCCGCAGGTACTTCGGGCCGAGGGTGAACCGCGGGTCGCTCAGGTCGGTGTAGCGCCACAGCACCATCGGGCGAGCGGGGAGCAGACAGTCGTCGTGGGAGCGGAACGGCTCCTGCGGAATGATGACCGTGCCGCCGCCGTTCATGATCGTAAGCGCCCAGGGGGCGACCTCGATGCCCCAGGCCCCCTTGTTGGTGATGCGGTGAAGCACGGTGACGCCGGCGCCCGCGGGGTCGAGCGTCACCGTCATCTCCTTCTGGATGCCGGTGGGCGCTTCGACGGGCTGGACGAGCCGCACCGCAAAGTCGCTGAGCTTCTCGCACCGCACGGGGCCACTGTCGGGCACATAGCTCCGAGGGATCGCCTCGGGAGCGGTCCAGAGGCGATGGCCGCCGATGGGCCGCCAGTCGCCCAGCTCCGTGGCCACCTTGGCGCCGGGCGGGCAGAGTCCCAGGATGTTCTCCGCGCCGCGGAAGCCGTAGTGCAGGATTCGCGGCCCGATGTCGGTCGTCACCACGACCTCCACCGTGTCGTTCGTCAGCTCGCGGCAGTTCGGCAGCTCCAGAAAAGCCGCTTCTCGGACCATGGTCTTCCCCCAGCATGGCAAAGGGTACCCGGCAAGGCATCCGGCGACCGGCCGGCGACCCACGGGCCGCCCGTCAAGGCGTCGGCATCGGCATGGGCATGGGCATCGTTGTGCCCGTCGCGGCGCCGCGGCGCTCGCGGATCACGGTGCCGATGTATGTCGTCTTGTAGTCGCACACGAGCGGGGGCAGGATGGCCTTGTACTCGGTGTAGGCCGCGATGTCCTTGATGCCGGTGAAGTTGCCCTGGGTCGTCATCTGCGCCTGCTCCCAGAGGAGGCCCTGGCCGTCCTTGCCGGCCGCGTAGAGGCCCAGGATGCACGTGCCTTCCCCGGTGGCCCGCACCACGCCTACGATCTCGTAGTTCGACGTCTGGTAGTTCGCCGTGGTGGTGGCGTGAATGTTCGGCTTCGCGCCCCACGCCAGGTATTCCGGGTACCCGCCGCAGCCGGTGAGCGCGACCATGGCCCCGATCGCCAGAACACACAACACAACGCGCCCCATTCTCATCGCAGCACGCTCCTCTCAACGAAGGTGTGGACCCACGCGGCGCCCGGCGCCGCACCACCCGCACCAGACCGCACCGAGCTCTCGACCCTCCAGTCGCACCTCCTTTCGGCAAGCAATAGCTCCTCCTCCCCGTGTGTTGGTATTCTAGTAGCCGGTGCGGGCCGCGTCAACCGCTTTCTGAGGCGCTCGCGTGCGGAGTTGACACGCGTTGCTCCTTGGAGGTACAATCCCGCCACGCGGCTGACGAAGGAGGACGCGCGTGAGCAGGTTCCTGAGGCGGGTGTTCGGCAAGCACGCCAATGCGCTCGGCTTCTGGGCGGTGGCGGTGTTGATCGCCCTCGCCCTGACGCTCGCGGTGGCACTCGTGCGCGGCCGGCTCGGCTAGCCCCTTCCCTTCGGCTCCCCCTCCGTACGATCGAGGCGTCCTGTGCCCGCAGGCTGTCGCGCGACTGCTCGGCGCCGCGCGCGGCGCCGCAGCCGCCGGAAGGCCGTATGCGGCCAGAGCCATCCGAGCACCCGAAGGATCCTGTCGCGCCGCGCCTCGGCCGGCGTGAGCGGGTCGGCGCAGTACCGGGCCTTCAGCTTCTGGAGGCCCAGGCGGTCGGCGTGGGCGAAGAAGGGGGTGAGCAGCCTCCGGGCAACCCAGCCCCCGCCCAGGCGCAGCGAGGTCGCAAAGTCCACGAGGAACGGCCCGCCGTCGGGCGGCAGGAGGACGTTCTTGCTCTGGTGCGCGTCCAGGTGCACGACCCCGCGCTCGTGGAGCGATGCCTGGAGCGCGGCGAGACGGTCGAACACCGCCGCCGGCAGGCTCCTGCGGCGATGGGCCTTCAGGCTCGTGGCCTCGATGTAGTCCACCGCGAAGGCCAGGGCGTCGAGGCGCCCGCGAAACGTCGGCACCCCCTCCACCCCTGCCAGGCGCGAGTAGACGCGCGCCTCGTTCGCCACGATCCAGCGGCCGTAGACGTGGCGGAGCGGCCAGGCGTTTTCCGCGAAGTCTTTCACGATGAGGCGTCGGCCCGCCCACACGACCAGCAGGATGGCAGGCTTGGCGCCGGTGGCGTGGCGCAGCACGCGCTCGGTGCAGGACGCGAGGTCCTCGCGGCTCAGGGGGCGGTTCTCAGCAGGGGCGGCAGCCATGCTCAGCATTATACCCCCGGCGCTATCCCTGTCAAGAGGCCAGCTCCCCCCTCCCGACCCCGCCGTGACGAGGCGGGGTTTGACACATGCCAGCGTCCTCTGCTATCATCCGGGCCGACGCGGGCAACCGCTCGCGGTGTCCTTTTGCGATGGAGCTTGCCGTGAAGCACGTGATCGTGGTCCCAGACGGGATGGCGGACCGCCCCGTGGCGCGGCTGGGGGACCGCACGCCGATGGAGGCGGCGGCCAAGCCGAACATGGACAAGGTGGCGCTCGCCGGCCGCCTCGGCCTCGTGTGCCATACCCCTGCGTCGCTGCCCCCGGGCAGCGACGTGGCGATGCTGTCGGTGCTGGGCTACGACCCGACCGAATGCTACACCGGCCGCGCCCCGCTCGAGGCGGCCAGCATGGGGATCGATATCGGCCCCCGCGAAATCGCGTTCCGCTGCAACCTGGTGACGGTGGACGCCGACACGCTGGTGGACCACAGCGCGGGCCACATCTCCACCCGCGAGGCGGCCGTGCTGGTTGACCTCCTGAGCAGGGAACTCGGCGACGAGACGATTCGCTTCTACCCCGGCGTCGGCTACCGCCACCTGCTGGTGTATCGCGGCCCGGAGCGGATCGCCGCCGAGTGCACGCCGCCGCACGACATGCTCGACCAGCCCATCGGGCCCCACCTGCCCCGCGGCCAGGGAGCCGAGATCCTCATCCAGCTCATGCAGCGGTCGCGCGGCCTCCTGGCGCCGCACGAGATCAACGACGTGCGGATTGATCTGGGCGAGAACCCGGCCAACATGATCTGGCTGTGGGGTGGCGGCATGCGGCCCCAGCTTGCCCCGTTCGCCGAGCGCTACGGCACGCGGGGAGCCGTCGTGGCCGCCGTGGACCTGGTTCGCGGCATTGCCGCCTCGGTGGGCCTCGACGTCATCCGCGTGGAGGGCGCGACCGGCTATATCCAGACCAACTACGCCGGCAAGGGCCAGGCTGCCATCGAGGCCCTGGACCGCTACGACTTCGTGTTCGTCCACATCGAGGCCCCCGATGAGGCGGGCCACCAGGGCAACGTCCAGGCGAAGGTGGACGCCATCGAGGCCATAGACAAGCACATCGTGGGGCCGCTGCTCGACGCCCTGGAGGCCCGTGGCGCCTACCGCCTCCTGGTCATGCCCGACCATCCCACCCCGCTCGAGATCCGCACCCACGTCGGGGACCCCGTGCCGTTCGCCTACTGCGGAAGCGATGTGCGAGAGCCAAGCGGCCTGCGCTTCACCGAGGCCAATGCCGCAGCCACGGGCCTGCGGGTAGACCCAGGGCATCGGCTCCTGGGCCTGTTCCTCAAGTCCATGGAACACAAGGTGTTGTAAACGCTCGAATTCCTGTTGACAAGTCAGTGCCACAGGGATAGAATGCCAATAGAGGGGTGTCGGGAGGGGGTGTGGCGTGAGGGGGCTGTTCGAGCGAGGAGCTAGCCATGCGCCGTCGAAACCATGGCGTAACCATCACGGAGCTGCTGACGGTCATCTCGGTGATCACGATCCTCACCTCCTTCGTGGGGCCCGTCGTCCTCACCGTCAAGCATGCCGCCACCGCCCGCACGTGCTCCAACAACCTGCGGCAGTGCTACATCACCCTGCAGCTCGCTGCCAACGCCACCTACGGCAAGTTCCTCCCCTGCTTCGAGCTCAACACCGCCGCCAACCCGCTCGACGACTGCAGCGTCAAGGAAGGCTCCTGGTGGTACCGCAAGCTCTTCAGCAAGCTCTACCCCACCAAGAACATCAATGCGGCCAGCCCGACGCCCGCAAGCCCGGACCCCGGTCGGACGTACATCCTGCCGGAGTACCTCGTGCTGCGCTGCCCCAGCAGCCTGGACCCCTACGACCAGAACCGCGTGCACACGAAGCGGGTGGGCTATGACTGGTACGTGAGAGTGAGTGGCACCGACAAGGACCGTGTGTTCGACGACAACTACGGCTACAACAACTTCGGCTTCAAGTACGCCTCGACCACGGACGGCTCGACGTTCACAACCAGGGACATCACGGCCGCTATTCCGGACCCCGCCACCAACGCCACGGCCATGAAGTGGGGCGTCGTCGGCAACAGCTCCTACTACCGGTCGAGCGGCGGCTGGGGGGCGATCGGCGGCAGGCCAAAACACCTCTGCAACACGTCCACAGGCAAGTGCGCTTGCGGGGCGGACTGGCCCTGCAAGTACACCCGCCTCGGCGAGTTCGCGGTCGTGCCCGAGGCCGCGCGCACGATGCTGATGATGGACTACGTGAAGGCGGATGTCGCCCCCGACGTGAAGAACGACTTCCTCCGCGGCTATCGCTTCCGCCACGCCGGCAGGGGCAACATCCTGTTCGTGGATGGCCACCTGGACCTGTGCTCGAAGCCGGACTTCACGAGAGATTGGGGGGAGCCGGACCACGGCACAAGCTTCGCCAAGGACCTTGCGACGGGGCGAGCACGCATCCACTGGGCCGTCCTGCGACCCTAGCCCGCTCGCCGCGGCTCCCCGGTTCGCACGCGTCACCCTGGGCGGCGCCCCTCGCACGGGCGCCGAGCCGTTTCCCGGCAACCTGATCCTCTCCGATTGGCGCCATGATTCGCCCCTTCCGGCCCACCGACCGCGACGCACTTGTCGAGATCACCGCCAAGGCGTTCGACGGCGTCTCCGTTGACCAGAACCTCGAGGCCCGCTACGGGCTCATCCACGGCGTCCGATGGCAGGAGCGCAAGGCCAGCCACATTGATGCCGACATCATGGTGAATCCCGGGGGCATCCTCGTGTGGGAGGACAACGGACGCGTCGCAGGCTTCGTGACCTCGCGCTTCGACCGGCGCACGCGCATTGGCTCGATCCCGAACCTGGCCGTCCACCCCGACCATCAAGGCAAGGGGATCGGGAAGCAGCTCCTGGAGGCCGGCATTGCCCACCTGCGGTCGCTCGGCATGAAGTTCGTCCGCATCGAGACCCTCGAGCAGAACCCCCGTTGCGTGACCCTTTACCCCCGGATGGGCTTCTGCGAGATTGCCAGACAGATTCACTACGTTCTCCCCCTCCAGGAGGAGGGCGGGGGCGAGCCATAGCCGCGCTTCGCACTCGCATTCGGACCCCTGTCCTGCTATAATCCGCGTGAGGCGCGTCGCGTCGCGCGAAACTGCGAGTCACGGAGCGCACCCGTGGGCGAGCAAGTCCCCCGCCAAGTCAGGCAGGACCTCGTGGACGCCGAGTACGGCTCGGGCCACGCGGGCATGGGGCCCTCGTCCGGGCAGATCGCGTTCGACCTCCTGTTCGGCGTCGTGGCGCCGATCGTGCTGCTGCTCGCCGACCCCGCGCTGTTTGTGGCCGACGTGGCGGACCGAGCGGCCCTGCCTCCCTACCTGGCCAGGCCCACGTACGTCGCTATCGGGGGCCTGGTGCTGGCGCTTGTGGTGTGGGGAATCACGGGCCTGCGGGTGCCCGTGCTGGGCATGCTGCTGGCGGGCCCGTTCGCCGCGGGGGCGGCGGTTTCGGCGGCGTTGGGGCTCGCGCTGCTGTGGTTCGCGCTGGGACACTCCGACCTGCTGAGCGGCTGGCTGGCCTTCACCCCCTGGTTCACGGCGTTCGTGTTCCTGCGCCACTGCGCGCTGGCGTGCCGGGCCGGCGCGCGCCGGTCGGTCGGGCTCACCGTCCTGGCCACCACGCTCACCTCCGT
>Ga0307380_10005840_pt1 | contig 16301 bp, 17 predicted proteins | sample UN3MG_FD_202239 | JGI IMG/M metagenome (GOLD analysis project Ga0307380, IMG submission 202239) | Soil microbial communities from Risofladan, Vaasa, Finland - UN-3 | ecosystem: Environmental > Terrestrial > Soil > Coastal area > Acid sulfate soil | place: Finland: Risofladan, Vaasa | collected...
TCCTGCCGGGTTTTGTAGAAAATAGAGCTGTCATTTACAACCGCATCGTCCCTTGTGGTAACCTTTTGTTCGCCAAGGCTGTAAAACCTCATCGGATAACGTAAGATATTTTTCACACAATTTTATTGGACGTGCAAAAAAGTCCCCAATCTGGTCGATGTTAGGAAGGTTTGAGAAACGTATTTGTGGCCAGATTGGAGAACTTAAAATTGAACACTAATCTAACAAAAGAATCGACACAAGAGCAAAAAACCTTGAATAAAGTCATTAAAATCAATGAGGCTGGATACCATGGTTCGCAACACCGTCGAGCAGACCCTCAACGATCTGCTGGATAGATGCCAAGTCGTTCAGAATTCAAGAAAACGGCGTTGGCCCACATGATTAGTCCATTGGGATGGTATCTTGGCTTAAATATATCATACAGTGCAAATCCATGTTCACGAAGGAACAAATCAATTTCACTGTAAATTGCACCGCCTTCGTATGGACAGTTAAACCAGATTTCCGTATAGACTAACAGTGTTGAATGTTGAAGTACATAACGTGCCCCGTGAAGAGCCTTCAGCTCACCGCCCTGGATATCCAATTTCATCAGTTGGATTTCAGGGTTTCCATTGCGCTTTGCCCAGTTATCGATTGTAACAAGCTGGACTTTTTCCGACCTTTTCACACATGAGCCCTGAGAGTCTATCTGTTTGAAGACTTCTGTGGGCATCAGAAGGGAGGTGTTTCCTGGAGACAGAGTGATATGAAGGTCAGCTTCGCCTTCGCAATCCGATAGTGCCAGAAAATAAGGATGAAATCTGGAATCTTCCCTCGCGTATTGCTGAAGTGAGTCAAAATATAACAAGTTGGGTTCAAAAGCATAAGCATGTGCCTTGGGAAACTTTCGGAGGAGCCTTCTTGATATTCGGCCATCACTTGCACCGGTGTCTGGCGTCAATTATAATTTCCCCTCAACGACAGTTATTTTTACCGTTACTTCATAACACTTACCTTAGCTCATAACCGTTAGGGGGTGCCCCCCATGGGGGGCAGGATTTCGGATACTACTTGTCCTTATCTTTTCTCGTTCTGGCCTCCTCGGCACGGTAACTCGGTACATTCAGTTCCAAGACAACGCTGTGGTGCACCAGCCGGTCAATGGCAGCAGCTGTGGTCATCGGATCCTTGAAGATTATCTCCCACTTTGAGAACGGCAGATTGCTGGTTATAAACATACTGCCACGCTCATAACGATACGCCAGTAATGTAAAAAGCACTTCCATTTCATCTCTGTCCTGCTTTACATAACCAAAATCATCAATCATCATCACATCGAACCGCGAAAGCTTCTTCAGCAGCTTATCAAGTTCAAGGTTCTTTTTAGCCCTGAGCAGTTGCTGGACAATCGAATCGCACGTCGTAAAGTAAACCTGCTTTCCCTGCCTGGCAAGTTCATGGCATATAGCACACAATAAGTGTGTCTTGCCGCTGCCGGGTCTGCCGAAGGCCAATATATTCTCTGTCCTGTCAACAAACGACCCTTCAAGCAATATCTTTACCTGCTGACGGATTTTCAATGGAAGCCGTTTCAAATCGAAGTTTGCCATCGTCTTTTCCATCGGAAGCTTTGAAGCCTTAACAAGCCTTGCGATTTTATTGGCTCTGCGAACCTCACATTCACGCTGAGCTAATTCGAACAGATATTGTGCGTAACCCATATCTTCAGCGACAGCCTTCTGAGCAAACTCGGCGTAATATTCACGGAACATCGGCAGATGAAGTTCTTTGAGAAGATTTATAAGCTGCTTATGCAAATCATTTTTACTCATACCAATAGTGCCTCCGCTGATTCAAGCAGATAGTCATAACTGTCCAAATCGATATCGCCAATATAAATATCAGTTACAGCCGGCGACTGTTGTTCGGATTTAACCATTTGTTCTACCGTATCAAAATCAATCCCATCTGCATGATTGATCAAGAACCGTAAAGCCTCATTGACAACTGTTTGATTTTCTTTAGCAGCTAATTCGAGGATTTTCAGATACTGCTTATTGGCCTGCTTAATACCATGTTGCCTGCGCAGGATATCATAGGCGATTCTGAACTGACTTGAGGGGAACATATCATCTTTGTAGCGATAGTTCTCAAAGGCCCCGGGTTTGCGGACAAGGGTATCTATAACATGGCGGTAATTGATGTAATGGCCGTTTTCGCCACGCAGTCTGGGTAATACTTCAATTCTTCTTTGAGCATACCAGGCTTCTATATGTTCGGCGTATATCCGAACATCAACCTTTTCTCCGATAAGTCTGCTGTGAACCGAATAGCTGTTCTTAAGAACCCTGATCGTACAGAATTGGCCGACCCTGCATTTATCTCTGGTGAAATCTTCATGTCTGTGCGTCGGTAATTGCCGTAGAGCCTTTAACTCCTCTGCCAGCAGTTTTGTACGCCCGGAATTGAGTTGTTCGAGTAGCTTTTCAAGAAAATCTTCGTATTCAGCTCTGCTGTTAAAATCCCTGCTGCCTCTAAGGATCAACGCCTGTTCTATAGCATTCTTTAACCTGTGATGACGCTGCTCTATATCACCGTTTTCATTCGGATGGCGGGGCTGAGTTTTACAGCTTTCAAAGCCGTAATGCCTGGCAAGACCCTGATAGTTGGCAGTAAATTCCTCCGGGCTGCCGACCTTGTTAACTGCACAGGTTAAATTATCAGTTTTGTGGTATCTGGGTATGCCGCCTAATTTCCAGAGAGCATTTTGAAGTCCGGCACTTAAACTCTCATAGCTTTCCGAAAAACATACTGTAACAGTTTCCCAGTTAGATAGACACAGTACAAAATGATACAGCATGTGTATAAAAGGAACTCCACAAATAGTAATCCCAAGCTTCTTCATCCTGGTAAAATCTGATTCACACCATTGGCCGGGATAATAGATTTGTGGGAAGAAAACTTCCTGGCCAGGCCCACACAATGCCTTCCATTGTTTTACCCGTCTCTGGAAAGTGCGGAGTTGGCCATCCTGATATTTGCCGGGGTATTCACGCTGAAGAGCCTCAAAAAGCGATTTGGATTCAAGGCCGGAGTTATTTTTGAGAAAGTCTTCGATCCAGTACCAGTCCTGGACAAAGGCATCCGGATGGGTGGGCCAATCGTGTATGGTTTGGCATTGGCTGGGTAACGCACCCGATTTTAAATACTTGCGGGCGGTTTTGGTACTCATACCAGCTTTGTCTGCAAGCTGATAGAGGTATTTGACCTTGTTTTTCATAGCGAACAATCTCCTTACCTGTTTGTCGGTAACCATCTGGAATCTCCTAACTTAAGGAAATTCAGATAGTCTATTGTCTCCGACTAATATCCGGAACTTTTAACTGTCGCCGGAAGGTAAGAATAATTGTCGCTGATCATTAATGCAATTCCATAAGGTTAAGCGCTGTTGTGACTATTGAAATATCCTTTGAGTAAGGCTTATAGTTCGGATTACCCTTGAAAAGCTCACAGAAGGCATAGGTATCGAAGAAATAACAAGCTATCTCTGCCATCCTTTACGCACCATGTCCTTAAATTTCTGGCCTGATTTCCTGGTTTTGAAGCTGCCAAAGAATTTGGTCAAATCAGCTTTCCTGACTACATCTATATCTATCAAAACCTTGTCATGCTGCTTTAGCTCTTTGGCCCTGATAAGCTCTCTGGGCAGAATAACGCCCATTGAATTTCCCCATTTCCTTACTTCTACTTCAGCTGTCATTTTGTATAACTAATGTATAACTTATATTTAAGCTTTTGCATTTATTCAAAACTCCGTAGCCATGTCTGCGTAAGCATCTGCTATTATCTTATCGCATCGCAGGCAATATGGCCCTGTAAGCTCTTCCTCTTTGCCCTCTATGCCACATAGTTTGCATCTTGCCATCTGCATCACCTCATAATAACTTTGGTTTTTCTGCAAGGCAAAAAACCAAAGTTGTAAGAAAGGTATTACAATCAATATATCATTTCCATGAAGCCTTTTGGTTCTCTGAAAATCAGCGATTAATCAGTCTGAACTAAACTGTAATAGGCTGTTTTTGTGGTATGGTGGTGTATGTGTAACACTGGAAAAGAGACAGTCAATAAACAGAGAAGAAATATGAAAGATGATAGTCCCGATAGTACTGATTCCGGTTGGCCAGAACGGTTAAAGGTTTTCCCTGATTTAATGACCCCTGTTGAAGCCGCAATGTTTCTGCGCTTGGACCAAATAGGCCATAGTCCCAAATCTGCAAAGCGTACGCTCAATTACTGGCGTGAGCATGATCAACTCAAGGCTACCAAATTTGCTAGGCATGTATGGTATCTGAGGAAAGAGCTTGAGAAATTCCTGGAGAATAAAACCGAAGAAGGAGTGTGATAAATATGTTTATTTTTTATCAAAAAAAATATTTGCGCTTTTCTGCCTTAGCCTATAGAATGGCTGGCTGTCAGTTGCTGGTGGTAGCCACCTTTTCTGAAAGAAAAGGAGGTTGCCCATGGCAATAGAAAAAGTAGGTGTTTATCGTAAATGGTTGGGACCTGTACCAAAGGATAAAAATGGCAAGCCAATTCCGGAGTCAGAGTGGCCGAGAAAGAGGCGGCATCGCTGGATTGCAAGATGGTATGGCACTAACGGACAAAGGTATGGAAAAGTTTTTGACACAAGAAAGGAGGCTCAAAGGTACGCATCGGAATTGCAGAAACATGTATGTTCAGGCAAGGCCGATAGACCCCGAAAGATCACGTTACATGAGTTTCGGGTTGAACACGAGCAGGTCATGGAAGGTCAGGTCGCTTATGGAACAATACAGGAACATAAGCGAGCGTTACAGCTATTTGAAAATTTCATAGGTGGTTCAATCAAGCTTTCGAAAATCCAACCACGAAATGCAGAAGCTTTTATTGCACATCGATTAGCATCAGGATGCTGCCCCGCAACTACAAACAAGGATATCGGCACCTTACGTCGTATCTTCAACTTGGCTATAGAGCCACGCGGTTATTTAGCCGAAGGACAAAACCCATTTGCTAAGCTCAAAAAGCGAAAAATGGCTGAGAATCCACTACGGTATGTTACTGTCGAAGAATATCGTGCTTTGATGAAGGAGGCTAAGGATTTTTGGTGGAACACCTTGATTTCAATCGCATATGGTAGCGGTCTTAGACGTAACGAAATTTTGCATCTGACTTGGGCAAACGTTGATTTTGAAAATCAGCAAATCCATGTAAGCCCTAAAAAAGAAACCACAGAAACGCTTGAATGGGAACCAAAAGATCATGAAAAACGGGTTGTTCCAATGGCTGATGAAACAGCACAGTTGCTGGCGAACTTACAGGCTCAGGCTAAAGAAGCGTTCCCATATATTTTTATTTCCCCAGATCGGCTTGAGAAGATTCGAGAACGTCAAAAGGCTGGAAAGTGGACTTCACGGTCAGATGTCATCAACAACTTGCGAAGAGATTTTGGGGTTATTCGCCGTCGAGCAGGTGTAGCAGAATGCAGTTTACATGACCTTCGCCGCTCTGCCATTACCAACTGGGCTCAGCGGTTGCCAATTCAGGTGGTTCAGCAGCTTGCAGGACATTCGGACATCTCCACAACAAGGAAATACTACTTGACTGTGCGCTCCGAAGATATGGTTTCCGCAAACAAGGTGCTGAATAGTATTTTGGCTAAATCTTCTGCAAACTGACACCAAAGTGACACCATATACTGATTTTACGCATTTTTGCTGGTCCAAGAGTTGACACCACATATGACAACCCCTTTTGTTGGAAGCAGTTACAAAAATACGCCCGGCAGGATTCGAACCTGCGACCTTCGGTTTAGGAAACCGACGCTCTATCCTACTGAGCTACGGGCGCAACTCTTTATTTACAAGGACTTACGAGAATTTCGCTTAGCCCTGTTTTTCCTCTGGTGTCCATATAGTGTCCATACACTATCCAATCTTTCCATAGCTTCCTGGACATATTCCGGTGATAAATGGGAGTAACGCATAGTCATTTTTATATCCTTGTGGCCCATTACCTGCTGAACCGTTTTAAGATCTACTCCCTGCATGACCAGGTGCGAGCCGAAGGTGTGTCTTAGATCGTGGAAGTGAAAATCCTTAATCTCTGCCCTCTTGAGGGCCAATGAAAATCCCTTTTTAATATCTCCGAAACGATGACCATTTCCGTTAGAAAAGATATATTCGCCATCAGACCCGTGAGAGAGATTTGACAACTCCTGGTAGAGAGTCTGATTGATTGGGATCACCCTTATCTCATTGTTTTTCGGTTTTTTCACAGTAACCTTCCGATTTTCAAGATCGACATCGGCCCATCTCAGGGCAAGGATCTCGCCTTTTCTCATTCCGGTATTTAAGGCAGTAATCACAATTGACCGCAGATAACCGCGGCAGACATCAAGCAATTTCTTGACCTCCTCTGGCCTTAAATATCTAAGCCTTCCGGGCGGTTCCTTTAGCAGCTTAACGCTTTTGACTGGATTTATCTTTAGATAGCCCCACTCAATAGCCTTGGTGTACATATGCTTTAAACAGGCCAATTCCCGGTTAACTGTGGCTGGTGCCACTTTTTCTAACCGCTTCGCCTTATATTTCTCAACCATTCGGGGCGTAATATCAAACAAGTATCTTCCCTGGAAAGCAGTGATTAGATGGCTAACGCTGACCTTGTCACGTCGCTGATAAGTGGACTCGGCCTTATTAGCCTCAGAGAAAGCCAGATACTGCTTTCCGAACTCCTCGAAAAGAATCTTCTTTTCATCATAGACTCCAAGATACTCACCTTTGGCAATCTTTAGATGGACATCGTTTAAGACCTGCTGGGCCAGCTTCTTTGAAGTGCCTATCTTCCTTCTTTTTCGCCGTCCTTTAAGGTAGTAGTCGATATACCAGTTTTTTCCTTTTTTATAGACGCCCATTACTTTTTCTATCCTGTCTTAAAGCTCTCACTCATCGTCAAGTATATCAAAATCTTCTTCTTTTTGAACCTTTTTGTCAAGCCACTTTTCCAAATGTTCTATCCTGAACTTGAGCAGCCCGCCGACTTTCATATGGGGAATCTTCTTCTGGGATACCCACTCGTATAGGGTGTTTATGCTAATGCCGAGGAACTCGGCGGCTTCTTCTGAATTTAATATTTCTTTCTGTTTTGTTAGTTGCCCAGAAACAATGGCATTTTCAGAAACAACTGACCCAGGGCCAACGCTACTAAAGAAGTTTTTCACCTGATCGCTGTGGTAAAAACGAATCCTCTCCCGCTCCTTGAAGCTAAAACTTTTCTTAACCTCTGTTTTGAGCAAAGAGAGGCGCTTATCGTCAGGGCAGACAGCGAGAATATAATCATATCCTGCTTCAAGACACTTTTTGATATTTTGAATCTCATGTTTTGGCTTGGTAGTACTGGAAATTTCAACAGCCGCTCTTATACCATCCTTCCTCAATTCTACATCAACATTCTCAAGGGAACGGGGAATCCTTTTTTCAACGACTGCTTTCCAGCCGAAAACCTCTGCCTGCTCGGCAATCATATCCTGGAGTTGCTTGTGGAGATCGCCGCCCTTGCCTTTTAAGCTTAGTTTTTTTACGATATTAGCTCCCTTATCAGTCAGGGTAAGAACTTTTGCCAAGCGTCTTCTAAGTCCTTTTCTTGTCTCCTGCTGAATAATCAAGCCTTTGTCAATCAGGCTTGACTTTAGTCTATCCCCTTTATAGCCGCTTAACTGAAGGGCTTTGTATATTTTGGTTACAAACATGCCCGGATGCCGGGAGATAAATTTAAGGAAGCCCTTCTCCTCTGGCAATAGTTCTGCCCCATCTGGAATGGCCTTTTTAGTCGGTCTTACCAGAGAAACTGGCTGCTTTAATTCAACCTTTTCTTTTTTGACTTCAGCAGCCGGTTTTTTCGGCTCTATGACAGCTTTGTACTTTTTCAGCTCCGCCTGTATTTTTTCTTGAGAGTGAGCATACTTTTGGCGGCTAAGAGCAATCAATTTTTCCCGTCTATTCTGTGCAACTTCCGGTGATATGTCAGGTGGAACAGAAGTCTTCAAGTTAAAATCATAGTCGGCACGTTCAATCCGTGCTATTGCCTCACCAACACTGAGATTCTGCAGATCCCGGGCGTCAAAGGCAGAGAAGCCATCTGTGAGCTTCTTGGCATCGAAATCTCCCATCCGAAAACAAATACGGGTACCGGGATTCGAGATTACCGAGCTTGCCAGCTCACTGTCTCGAGCGAATAGCTGACGCAGCTCCTGATGGGCAAGTATAAGGCCAAAGCCATACTTTCTGGCGCCGGAGAGTATCTCTGTCATCGATTCAGTAACGAAATTCTGGAATTCATCAATGTAAAGAAAAAAATTTTCTCGCTCGCTTATATCCCTTGCCTGCCTGGCCATGGCAGCCTGATGAAACTTAGACGCAATGATGGTCCCCAAAAGATAGGCGTTCTCCATACCAATCAGGCCGTGGGCGAGTTTGGCCAGAAATATCTTCCGACCATCCATAATATTCTGGAAGTTAAGGCCCTCCTTTTGGGCAACCATATAACGGATGGGCTTAGGCCGCAAAAATGTATCGAGTCGGGTGAGAATCGGGGCCTGATGTCTGCTGGACAATTGAGGAAACACCTTCTGCCAGTAGTAGGTAACGTCATCGTCCCGAATTGTCTCAAGGAAACTTCGGCGGTAATCTTTCTCCACCAGGAATCGCCGTAAGTCCATCAGCGTCCCACCCTCGCTGCTTTCTAAAAAGGCAAGTATGGCATTAGCCAGGATAGAATTCATCTGATCGCCCCAGCTGGTAGAAAGCCACTTAAAGACACCCACCAGATCAGAGGCGAGGACGGTCTTTTCCTGCTCCGAATAAGCTGAGAGTATGTTAAGACCAACCGGATACTCAGAATCGGAAGGGTCGAGTAATATCACATCCTCGAACCTTTCTTCCGGAATGTACCTCAATATCCGGTCAATCAGGTCGCCGTGAGGGTCAAGGACTCCCACTCCCATACCGTTTTCAATATCCTGAATAATCAGTTTTAAGAGTAAGGTCGATTTTCCGGTACCGGTTGCCCCGATGATGTGCATGTGTCTGAGTCTCTGCTCAGGTGTTAAGCTGACCAGCGTTGTCTGGCCTTGATGGATGTTCTCTCCGAGAACGAATTGGCCGCCGGAGGCAATCGATGGGGCAGCCTTTGTCTTTTTCAGCTCCCTCCGCAGCTTTGCAGCCCGTACCGAGACCGAAGGCGGATGAACCAGCGAGACCAGTTCTTCACTGTTTAAGAGCATGCCGCTGCGGCGGCTCTGACGATAAAACACATCCTCAGCATGCACAGCATCGTCATAGCCGTCATTGGAAAGCGGAATAAGCTCGTTACTTTGAGGGTCGGATAGCAGTCTAAGGCCTCCGGCCAGGGCACGGGCAATCTCCCAAGCCCGGTTGGAAGAGGTGCTTTGGCCAGCGACCCTGATAACTGCGGCAAACAAGGGTTTTTCCACCTTTTCTCTGGCTAGGTGGACCATCTCCGGTGCGTCGGCAAAGAAACTCCCGCCCTGCTCATCGGTTACCGACCTTATAATACTCTCTGACCAGGGATGATGCGCCCCTTGAAAAAGGACCTGCAGAATACCCAGCTCTTGCTCCTGGAGGTCTTCGAGTGCCCCGACTATACCGGTTAGGGGATCAGGGTCGAGATGCTTGTAGGTCCGAAGAGGCCTCATAAACTCCTGGGAAAGCCCAAAGTCGACAACCACAGCGTGTTTGTCTCTATCCCAGAGACACTCTAAGCTCTGGCCTTCCTTATAGACTACAGCATCGGGGAAATAGGCGTTTAACTGCTGTCTCAGCTGCATCAGATCCGGCTCGCGGCAGCTGAACTGGATGGTGCTTGACTCGCTTGTACCAATAATCTCAAAACTTAACGGCAGAGAACAGAGACTCAGGTTCAAGAACAGATTCTCTGCATAGTCAAGAGTGACCTTCTGTTCCGGTAATAAAGAGATGGTCATTTCATGCATAGTAGAACTATCGTCAAACAGAGCAGGTTCCGGTTCCTCCGGCGAGGAATCATCAGTAGATATTGGCGCCGGTGAAGAAGAGCCTTTTAGTCGTCTGCGAACTCTCTCGATAATAGAACTAAAGAGGGTGGGCCTGCGGCCGTCATCTTTAACGGAAGGTCTTGGAACCCAGTGATAATAAAACGGTTCATACGGCGGCTCCAATTCCACCACATCATCCCAGAACTGCCAGCCTCGGCCTCGTTTTTCCCAGCGATAGAAATCTCTGGTAAGCCGCTCACTAAGAGTAAGGCCTGAAGAGTTAAGTTCTGTTTCACTACCAGCCATGATTTATGATTACTTAAGTTTACGCTTAAACAGGTCGCTTAAAATAGGCTTTCTTTCAAGTTCTGACATGGCCCTTATACCCTTGCCCTCGGTTGCCTGGTCAATGACCTCAAGAACAGCGGAATGGACCAAATCCTGAAACATCAAGGCGGTATCCAGACGATAGTAGGTCTCACGTAAAGAGATCCACCACAATATCACGATGATTAAGCCGACAATCGGAAGGAATAAAATAAGAAGGATCCATATAAGTAACCGAAGTAACCTCCGCGGTGTTCCCAGCCACCAGGAGACAAAAAAGCCAGTGCCGAATGGGGCGGCACAGATATCAAAGATATGGTCCATGCGCTGCACCCGCAGGTACTCTCGCCTGGCTGACAATGCTCCAGCCTCAGGGTAACTTATCCGGGAAATTTTGACATCTGGTATCTTTCGCCGCTCAATCGCCTGCTCCATTTGGGAATAAATCTGCTGGGGCGATGCCTGCATTCCCTCAAAAAGCTTGTGCCAGTGAGATAACACGGCGACGACCTTTCTAGCCATGATGCGCTTGTGTCGATGTTTAGGGCCTTCTGCTTTTCTTCGTTCCATGTAGTTTTGCACGAAGGTTCGGCTTCGCTCAAATAGCTTTTCCAGAAAGGTCTGGAGTTTATCAAAGAGCTTCCGCAAAAAGTCGGATAGTTCCTGCCGGTTGAACGGTGAAGAAGGATCTTTCTTATCCATATTAATCCCTTCACTTTAGACCACATTGCCACCTGAATTGTACTCGAAAACTACTGAAACTTCAACGATTACTCCGGCTGGCCTATCCAGTGACGTAAATTACCCCTCAACGCGAGCAAATTTTTATTGCAAACTGAATTGAGAGTTAAGACTTTACTTGCTGCGAACCAAAGGATGCTGAATGACTATCAAAGCAATGAATCTGGCAATTCTGGTGAATCTACTGGCTTGTGTCCGCAGCAATGTGAGCAATTTTGCAAAAATTTAAGTCTCTTGAACGTATGAACCATAATTCAATTGAAAAAATCAACTTTTTCAAAAAAATGTGGCTTGTTTGAAAAATTGCCTGCCTAACCATAACTCTATTGATAGGAGATAGTTACAAAAATTGAGTAGTCGAAAAGTAGAAAAGTTTGCAGATGAGTAATGAAATTACTACACAATTTATGTTTGACATAACGTAATTAGTGCAGTATCCTAAATACTGCATAATAAGTATTAGATGCGTGATATTATGGCAATAGATGAGGATACTCGAATTGAGGAAAAGAATCAAAGAGTTAGCGAATATTCAGATTGGTTATCAGTTTCGAGAGAAGCTTGATATAAGCACAAACGGTAACTATCAAGTAATCCAGGCAAAAGACATTAACCGATCTGAAAATCATCGACTTGACCCAACTAATTTATATAGGGTGACACCAAAAAGAGAAGCTGAGAAGTATGAAGCTACCAATGAGGATGTAATTTTTTTATCAAAAGGTCGACGCAATTACGCCACTTTTATTGAAGATCTACCCAGCGGTTCGCAAACTATTGTTGCCGGTTATTTTTTTATCCTACGGGCTAAAACCCAAACTATCATCCCTGAATATTTAGCATGGTCAATTAACCAGCCACTATCTCAGGCTTATCTGCAAAGGGTGGCAAGAGGCTCTGGAATGCCTTTCATACCGAAAGATGCTTTCTCAAACCTTGAAATCAATGTACCACCGGTCAAGATTCAAAAGCTAATAATAAAGCTAAATGAGCTTTCATTAAAAGAGACTCAATTACTTAATGTTATCAAAAATAAAAGGAATGAGCTTTTGCAAGGCATATGCCTCAAAGCCGCCAAAAGCAAACACAGGAGTTAAACATGGCAAAAAAAATAAAACAAAACGGAATTGAAAATGTTGTCTGGCGGGCCTGTGACACCTTCAGAGGTGTGATAGACCCCGCCCAATACAAAGATTATATCTTGACGATGCTGTTTTTGAAGTATCTCAGTGACTTGGCTAAAGACAAGCGTGAGGAATACGCAAAAAGGTACAAGGGCGACAAGCAGCGAATAAAGAGGGCTATGCAGCGTGAACGCTTTTTCCTTCCCAAAGAGTGTGATTTCGATCATCTTTACAGTAAGCGGGAAACACCGAACATCGGCGAACTGATTAATATCGCCCTTGAAAAGATTGAAGATGAGAACAAAGCAAAGCTGGAGAATGTTTTTCGCAACATCGACTTTAATTCCGAACCAGCCCTGGGCCAAGCAAGGGAAAGAAACCGCCGATTAAAGAATCTGCTTGATGATTTTGCCGAGCTTGATCTTCGACCCTCACATCTTGACGGCCGTGACATAATAGGTGATGTCTATGAATATTTAATCGCACGCTTCGCAGCAGGTGCCGGCAAAAAAGCCGGTGAATTTTATACTCCACCTGAAGTGTCTACCCTCTTGGCCAAATTGCTGAAACCAAAGAAAGGAGATAAAATCTGTGACCCGGCCTGTGGCTCGGGCTCTTTGTTAATAAAAGTCGGCAACGAAGTCGGTTCTGATGATTTCTTTTTGGCAGGCCAGGAATCCAACGGCAGCACCTGGGCACTATGCAAAATGAATATGTTCCTTCACGGCAAGGATAGCGCCCGTATAGAATGGTGCGATACCCTTAATAACCCACGCTTGCTTGAAGGCGATGAACTGATGAAGTTTAACATTGTCGTCGCCAATCCACCTTTCAGCTTGGATAAATGGGGAGCCGAAACAGCAGAAGCGGACAGATTCCGCAGATTCCATCGCGGCATCCCGCCAAAAAGCCGCGGCGATTACGCTTTCATATCCCATATGGTTGAGATAGCTTTACATGGGCAAGGCAGAGTCGGTGTTATTGCTCCTCATGGGGTACTTTTCAGAAGTGGTCGAGAAGGAACAATCCGCCAGAAAATGATCGAGGAAAATATTCTTGATGTTGTTATCGGCCTGCCCCCTAACCTATTCTATGGAACCGGGATACCGGCTGCCATTCTGATTTTTGATAAGAGCCGAGCAAAGAAGAAAAACAAAGACGTTATTTTCATTGATGCCAGCCGGGAATTTGAAGACGTGACCAACCAAAACCAACTGCGCCAGCAGGACATTGAAAAAATAGTCAATACTTACAAAGCGTACAAATCCATTGATAAATATGCCTACCGTGCCAGCTTTGATGAAATCAAGGAAAATGATTTTAATCTAAATATCCCCCGCTACGTGGACACTTTCGAAGAAGAAGAGGAGATCGATATTAAGGCTGTGCAGAAGGAAATCACCACGATTGAAGTCGAACTTGCAGAGACCCGGAAAGAAATGGATAAATATTTAAAGGAATTAGGATTATGAGCTATATAAAAGATGAGTTAATTGATAAGTTGCTGTGTTTTATGAAGGATGAAATCGAGAGACAAGGGCACACTCCTAAAACATATCATTTTGATTTTAATCAGGGTGCTAAGGACTTCGTAGCTTTTAAAACAAAGACTAATTTGAACGACGAAGAAATAAGCAAACTATTAAAGACGTCCTATTCCAGAGGCTATATTACTCTTTATTGTACGGGTGGCGGAGAGTTATTCAACCTGACAACAGAGGGGCACGGGCGAGCCATTTCCTGCGAACGAGCAAAGAGCTTCCCTAAAACCTCATCAGGACATAATATAAATATTGGTACGATTTACGGCCCTGCTCAAATCGGAGATTATAACACTCAAAAGATAGAAGCTGTTTTTGAGTATATTGTAAATGGGATTGAAAATGCTGAAGCACCAAAAGAACAAAAAGAACAAGCAAAAAGTCTTTTCAGAAAAGCTTTGGAACATCCAATTACCAGTGCCGTTATTGGTGCCGGCGTTAGTGTCTTAATATCAAAATTAGGCGGAGGCAAGTCGTAATGGAAGAAAAAATAAAGTTGTATTGTCTGTTCTGTAAATCAGAACAATTTGAATTACTTGGTGAAGATTATCAGCCAACCTTTGGTGAAATGGTTAAATGTGCCAATTGTGGCAGATTAAATGATTATACATCTATGTTTCAGGTGGCAAAAGAAGAAGGGATGCAAATAATTCAAAAAGAGGTAGAAAAAATAATCAAGGACACGTCCAAAAAATTTAAACTTTAGAATAAACCTGGAAATCTTACATGACAAATAAAACAGCACAACAGAAAATACCGCGAGGATATAAGGAAACTAAGATCGGTTTAATACCTAAGGATTGGAATTGTGTGCGATTGGATGATATGGGTTCCTTGAGTAAAGGTGCTGGTATATCCAAATCTGAAGTGCAAGAAAATGGTTTTCCGGCTGTACGATATGGCGAACTGTACACTTGTTATGATACACAAATCAATCGTGTACATTCTTTTATAAACGAAACAAGTGCATCGAACAGCAAAGTAATTAATTGTGGTGATATTTTATTCGCAGGCTCAGGAGAAACGATAGATGAGATAGGCAAATCTGCCGTATATCTCGGTAATGATAAAGCTTATGCTGGTGGCGACATAATAATATTTTCACCAAAGAACAGAGATAGCTTGTGTCTGGCCTATTTATTAAATGGTCAAATAGTCCGAAGAGAACTGAGAAGATTAGGCCAAGGTCAATCAGTTGTCCATATATACAAATCGGACATATCAAAACTCTACCTGCCAATTCCTCCGCTTCCACAGCAAAAGAAGATTTCAAAGATATTGAGCGAATGGGACTCTGCGATATTAAATATTGAAAAACTGATTTCGGCTAAGCGGAAGTTTAAAAAGGCCTTAATGCAGCAGTTACTCACCGGCAAACGCCGGTTTAAAGAATTCAAAAACCAACCTTGGAAAGAGTATCATTTAGATGATCTGTTCAAGGAGAGAAAAGAAGCGGGCCGGGAGGATTTACCGCTTCTGGCGATTACTTCCGATCGAGGGGTCATCTATAGAGAAGAAGTAGATAGGAAGGATTCTTCAAGTGATGATAAATCGAAGTATAAAAACATTATGCCGGGGGATATCGGCTATAACACAATGCGGATGTGGCAGGGTGTTTCAGCTCTTTCGACTATAGAGGGAATTGTTAGCCCTGCATATACAATATGTGTGCCGTATGAAAACATGATCGACGGGCTTTTCGCTTCTTGTTTTTTTAAATATCCTCCAATCGTTCATTTATTTTATCGCTATTCTCAGGGCTTGGTAAGTGATACATGGAATTTAAAGTTTCCTAATTTTGCGCAGATTAAAGTTGCAGTACCTTCTTTGGAAGAGCAAAAGCAAATAGCATCTGTATTAACTGATTACGATAAAGATATTGGACTTCTCAATCAACATCTTGAGTTACTGAAACAGCAAAAACGCGGCCTGATGCAAAAACTATTAACCGGAAAAATAAGAGTAAAGGTGTAACAATGCCAAATGAAATAAAGCAACCAGTGGTTATTCAAATATCCAAGGAAGAAGTATTAAATTGTAACATAGACAGATTAGTTGCAATCTTGGATAGCTTTGTACCAGACTTGTGCGATAGAAATAGAAACAGAGTAAAATTCGAAGTTACAGGTTATATGAATGATTCAAGAGAACTGTACGATATATCCGAGGTGAAGAAATATTTCCGTCATTTCTTTGATAATTATCACGGTTTGTTCTACTGGATTAATGTTAATTCTTATATGTTTGTATGGATGGGTCTGATGCTTTTTACACCCATAAGAGTTGGCGGCAAAGTGACAATATCTCCTGAAGAATTGCAAGAGTTCTTGTCTGCGGGATTTAAAAAATTAAATGTTTATTGCAAGGAGAACGGTTTATCAAATGAACCTTTGGCTTGCTCCCCGAAAACAGTACCAATTAAAGTGAGAGTATAATCGATAAATTTAGTATATTATTAACTCTAAATTTAGGAGGTTATACTTATGAAAAAACGTTTTAGTGGCCCACAGA
>Ga0307380_10005841_pt1 | contig 16301 bp, 13 predicted proteins | sample UN3MG_FD_202239 | JGI IMG/M metagenome (GOLD analysis project Ga0307380, IMG submission 202239) | Soil microbial communities from Risofladan, Vaasa, Finland - UN-3 | ecosystem: Environmental > Terrestrial > Soil > Coastal area > Acid sulfate soil | place: Finland: Risofladan, Vaasa | collected...
AGCAGTTCATCGGACAGGTGCTGTGGGGGCCGCTGGATTTCCTGCTGGTGGACTCGCCCCCTGGTACGGGCGACGAGCCGCTTTCCATAGCGCAGACGATCCCCGGTGCGAAGGCGGTGGTGGTGACGACGCCGCAGGACGTTTCGCTGTCGGACGTGCGCCGCTCGATCAACTTCTGCCGGTCGCTCAAGATGGAAGTGCTTGGCGTGATCGAGAACATGAGCGGGCTTGATTGCCCTCACTGCGGCGGGCACATCGACCTGTTCAAGTCGGGCGGCGGCGAGAAGATGGCTCAGGAGATGAACGTGCCGTTCCTGGGACGCCTGCCGATCGATCCGGCTATAGTGATCGCGAGCGACGAGGGCCGGCCGCTGGCAGGCCCGTCTGCGGAGGATGCGACAGCCGACGACTCCCGCCCGGCGGTGGATGCGTTCGAGCGAATCGTGGACGAGGTGGTCGCCCGCAGCGACACATAGTCCACGCGTCGAGCGGCCGGCGGGCTTGTGAATATGCTGCTGAAACGGCGGGCGGGTCAGTATTTGCCGACCTCGTCCGCCGTTTTCCATAGTGCCGTTATGTTCTCGTCGGGGATGCCGGGAATGCCCTGATCGGGTGCGCAGATGTAGCCGCCGCCGGGCTTCAGTATTTCCATCACCCGCACAACCTCCGCGCGCACCTGGGCGGGCGTGCCGCCGGCGAGCAGCGCGGTATCGATCGCCCCATTCAGCGCCATCCGCCCGATCGTTTCGGCCTTGATGCGTGCGAGATCGTTGGCGCGTGCCTGCACGGGGTTGAGCATCAACGCGCCCGGGTGGCCATCGCCTATGGCTGCGATATCTGCGGCAATGTCGTGAACGCAGCCGCAGCTATGGAAATGGACAATCTTGCCCGCCCGAAGGGCGTTGTCGAAGATACGCACGTACCTTGGCAGGATGAACTCGCGGAACATCGCCGGCGACATCGTGAGCGCACGTTGCGTGCCGAGGTCTTCTGAGAAGGTGATGACGTCTACGCCGAGCTCGAGGTAGCGGTCAAACACCTGCCGCGCGTATCCGGCGATGATGTCGAGGAATTCGTGCATCTGCGCAGGGTGCGTGATCAGCGACGCCAGGAAGTTTTCCATCCCCATTATCGCCCACGCGCGTTCGAACAGCAGATAGGTATGGCAGCCGACGAGCAGCCGCGTGTTGCGGTCTGTGCGGTCGATTGTGTTGCGTGCTTCGGCGGTCAGCACGAGGTCTGATGGCTCGGGCGGCCGGTAGTCTGCCAGGTGGTCGAGGCTCGGAAGGGGATTGCCCTTCGGAAATGGGACCGTGCCCTCGATTCCCACCTCCCACTGCACTCCCCATTGGTCGGTCCAGTTGGCGCAGCAAAAATTTCCCTCCAACTGGAAGGAGCAGGATACGTCTTCGTTGCCGAGCGGCACGCGCTCGGGGTTCTGGAAGCGCACGGCTGCGATGTAGTTTTCCATCGGGTTCATTGTCATCGGGCGAGTCTCCTGTCGGGGTGCTTCTTACCAATCGACTGCGAGCCGTGTCCACCACGGCGCAGCATTGCAACGGTGCGGTCTCCGCGCGGGCGTCTTCGCCTGCATTATGAGCATTCTTCTCCTTAGCAGAAGAGGGCGGGCAACGCCCTCCGCAGACGGCGTGCGTACCGCCACTACGAAGACGCCGAGCGGTTTTGCCTGCCCTCCGAACATCAGACGGCGAACGGTCCACCCTGCCGAGAGCGCAGGTACGCGATTCATGGCAATGTCTGAAAATGGCCACGTCCTATTCGTTTGGCTGTCATTCCTGGGGTCCCTGTGTGTTCGCGGCGCGTCTGCGAACTGACGCATCTGCCTCAGCGGTACGTGTCGGCGAGGCTGCGCACGATCAGTTGTTCCCTGACCTGGAGGGCCGTTAGCGAGTGCTCGGGCCGAACGATGATTTCCGCCGCCGTGCCGGGCCGGATGTGGATGAAATTATCCGACATTGCGGCGTCCGAATCGGCAAGCTCGAGCCAGGTCCACAGTGCGGGGCGTCTGGCGGCGAGTTGAACGACAAACGCGCCGTCGGCGGCCGGGGCGACGTCGGCCGTGATGGCGGGGTCGGCCAGCTCGATGTGCTTGGGCCGCGCGAAACTGACGAAGTTATCGGATACGGTCCGGCCGTCGACGATCAGCTCAAGCCACAGGAGGAGGTCTCGCGGGCCTGCTTGAGCCAGGTGCTTCTTGAGGCGGAGCGTCTGCACGTTGTTGTTGCGGTTCGGGCGTACTACGATTTCCCTGGCGCCTTGGTCGAGCGTGGCGCCTGATGCGTCGGTCAGCGTCCAGCGCATTTGTGCCTTCCGGGAGGCTTGCAGATCGCTGGTGACGTGCACGTCGACGGTGCCGCGGTCGATGTCTTCCACGCCGGAGATGAGCAGGGGGGCGAAGAAACGCCTTGCCATGTAGTGAAGGGCCTTCCATCGGCCGTGGCTGTCGACGGACGACCAGCTCGCGACGGGCCAGCAGTCGTTGAGCTGCCAGTAAAGCGTGCCCATCCCGCGGGGCATCGAGCGGCGCCAGTTTTCGACGGCATACTTGATGGCCATGCCTTGCAGTATCTGGCTGAGCCATAGCGTCATGTCGAAATCGGTGGGCAGGCGGAACCAGTCGAGCATGTATGACATGATCGTGGCGTTGCCGATTCCGCTGCGCTGGTGGTGTTCCATCACGAAGCTGGTGACGTTGCGGTCCTGAGACTCGGTGAATGTGCGGACGGTTTTTGGCTCGGGGAACGACTGGAATCCGAATTCGCTGTTGAAGCGGTGGGTGCAGGTTCGGTACCATTCGAAGGGCTTGCGGCCGTGCCAGACGTCCCACAGGTGGGCATCGCCGCAGGTCGGATTCCGGTGGTCTGCGCGGTCGCCGCAGGGCGAGTGTGGGCTTGAGGGCCAGTAGTCGCGGTCGGGATCGAGCTTGCGGAGCACGCCGGGCAGGAGTTTGTCGAACAGCCGGGAGTAGTCCTTCCAGCTCATCTGGCGGTCGGAGTCGGGGCCGACGAGGCCCATCTCAAGCTCGTTGTTGCCGCACCATAGTGCGATTGACGGATGGTGGCGGATGCGGCGCACGTTGTCCTCGAACTCGCGGCGGACGTTGTCCATGAAATGGTCGTCGAAGGTCGGGTAGGTGCCGCATGCGAAGATGAAGTCTTGCCAGACGCAGATGCCGAGTTCGTCGCAGATTTCGTAGAACCAGTCGTGTTCGTAGATTCCGCCGCCCCACGCGCGGATCATGTTCATGTTGGCGTCGGCTGCGCTGCGGAGGATCGTTTCGTAATCGGTGCGGGTGAGGCGTGTGGCGAAGGTGTCGTGTGGAATCCAGTTGGCGCCCTTTGCGAAGAATCGGACGCCATTTGCTGCGAAGCAGAAGCATTCGCCCCATTTGTCCTTCTCGCGAATGAGTTGCAGCGTGCGCAGGCCGATGCGTCGGGTCCGGCGGTCGATGGGATCGTTCTGTGAATCCAGCAGCGTCACGGTCACGTCGTACAGAGGCTGGCTTCCCATTCCGTTGGGCCACCATAGCTTGGGGTTGGGGATCGCAAGCTGGATCGTCGCCTTCGCGCGGGCGAGGTCTGCGCGCTGTTCGGCTACGACTTCGCCGTCGTACGAAACGGTGACTTCTGCGGCGAGGCTCGCCTTGCGGCGGGTGTCTGCGTTCACGTCGACGGTCAGCTTCACGCCGCTGCGGGAATGGTGCTGGCGGATGTGCACGTCGGCGATGCGCGCGGTGTCGAATGCGAGCAGACGGATCGGCCGCCAGATTCCGCAGGTGACGAGCGTTGGGCCCCAGTCCCACCCGAAGTTGCAAGGCTCCTTGCGGATCCATTCGCGCCCGCGAGCCGGTCTGCCGCTCAGCCACGTGGGCAGCGGCCGCTTGCGGTCGCGCGCGGCGATATATGGCAGGACGGAATCGAAGCGCACTTCGATGGTATTGGCGCCGGGTTTGAGGGCCGGTTTCGAGTCGAATTCCCACGTGCGGAACATATTGTCGGTGCTGCCGAGCTTGCGTCCGTTGAGGCGGACGGCGGCGAGCGTGTCGAGGCCGTCGCAGTGCAGCAGCACGCACTCGCGTTGCAGCATTTCGGAGGGCAGATCGAACGTGCGCGAGTAGGTCCAGGTATTCTCGCTCACCCACTGGACGTTCAGTTCGTTGTCACGGTAGAAGGGGTCATCAATTCTGCCGGCGGCGAGCAGGTCGGTGTGAACGCACCCGGGGACAATCGCCGGGAATTTTTCGTCAGTTCCAGCCTGGCTGAGCGTCCAGCCGCCGCCGAGGTCAAGTTGTTGCATCGTCTTGCTCCGGTATGAGTCAATGTCTGGCGTGTTAAATTATACGAAAGGCCCGCACCGATTCAACGGCGTGTTCTGAAAAACGACAGGATTTCCGGCTGCCGATCCTGCCAAACAGGCACGAATAACCGCCATTCTGACAGCTTGGCGGGCAGCGGCCGTTGGGCGGCATGTGCGGGTGCGATTGCCGTAACTTCTGATACTGCCGGGAGTTAGGTGCGCCGGCAGTGTTCGTTGCGTGCCGGTCTGCACGTTTGGCATGCAATTTGCGTTGGATGATCAGTGAAAAAGGCTGCCGCGAAAGCTTATAATGGGTGCGACAGCCGCAGGCACGAAGCAGTTTTGCGCCGTGAGATGCTCATATGGTTACAAACGACCACAAGGTGATCAGGCGACGCATCCTGATGGTTGACGACAACCGCGGGCTGCTGGACGCACTGGCGGAAGCCCTCGAGGATCAGGGTTTCGAGCCGGAGCCTGTGGGCGACGTGCGCTCGGCTCGGGCGTTGTATCGCAGAAAGCGGCCCGACCTGGTGCTGCTGGATTGCGACATTCGCGGGGAGGACGGGCTGGAACTGCTCGGCGAGTTCCGCCAGGAGCCGCCGGCGTCGCCGGTGATCGTCATGACCGCCCGCGACGACTCGGCGATTCGTGTGCGTGCCCGCAGGTTGGGCGCGCAAAGCATGGTGAACAAGCCATTCCGCCTGGGGCACCTGATAGCGGAGATTCAGCGTATCCTGCTGGTGCACGGTGCCATGGGGCCGAGTGCGATGTCGGAGCCGCTGCGCCTGCTGGCGTATCATCTGCCGAAGCTGCTGGGTTGTAACGATCCCGCCGAAATGCTCCGCGCCCTGCGGGACGAGCAGAACAAGCCGCCAGAAGACAAGTAATTCGGGTTTGGGCGGTGTCCGTTGCTGCCACAGAAGCCATGGAACCGGAATTTCCCGCCGGACAAATTACTTAAATGGCCAACGACCGCCAGTACAAATCACACACAGTTCTTGTCGGCGCCCGGGGCGTGAAGGAGTATCGCGCCACAATAGAGCAATACGTCCGGCCGACCGACGTGGTGCTGGAGATAGGCTGCGAGCACGGCACGACCACGGAGGTGCTCGAGAAGGCCTGCCGCGAGGTGATCGGGACGGATGTGAGCGCCGATTGCGTCGCGGAAGCCCGCAGGCGTTTCCCGCACATCCGATTCGAGGTGATGGACGGCTTCGATGTCCGCGCGGCGCTCGAGCTGGGCAAGGCGTTTACGAAGGTCTACATAGACGTTTCCGGGATGTCGGGCTATCGTTCGCTGCTGGACGTTATCGCGCTGTGCCAGATGTATGCGACGGTTCTGCGGCCGGAGGCGATCGTTGTGAAAAGCGGGGCGCTGAAGCATTTTGCCTATCATTGCAAGGCGTGGGAGCCGCATCGGCCGCGATCGGAATCATAGGGGCCGGGAGCGAACCGACGCCTGAAAATAATGCAGGCAATTTTGAACATTGGCAGGGCCACGCGGACTATTATTGCATAAGCAGTTTCATATAGCGGCAGTAGAAAACTCGAGCGAGGAAGAAGCGCCTATGGCGACAGACGTCAAGCAGATCGGCGAGACCGTCAAGAACGAAAGCGCATTTGTTGAGAAGCTGAGGGAAGAAATGGGCCGGGTGATCGTGGGGCAGAAGTACATGATCGACCGGCTGCTGATCGGGCTGCTGAGCAACGGGCACGTGCTTCTTGAGGGCGTGCCGGGGTTGGCCAAGACCACGGCGGTTTCGACGCTGGCCCGGGCGCTGGAGCTGTCGTTTCACCGGCTGCAGTTCACGCCCGACCTCCTGCCGGCCGACCTGATCGGCACGCTCATCTACAATCCGAAATCGGGCGATTTCACCACGAGGAAAGGCCCTGTTTTCGCGAACATCATCCTTGCCGACGAGATCAACCGCGCACCCGCGAAGGTGCAAAGCGCCCTGCTGGAGGCAATGCAGGAGCGGCAGGTGACCATCGGCGACACATCATACCGGCTCGACGAGCCGTTTCTCGTCCTCGCCACGCAGAATCCCATCGAACAGGAAGGCACCTATCCGCTGCCGGAGGCACAGGTCGACCGCTTCATGCTGAAGCTGAAGGTGGATTATCCTTCGCGCCAGGAAGAACGGCAGATAATGGACCGGATGGCCCTAACGAAGACCACCATCGAGGTGCATCCGGTGATCACGCCGGACGACATTCTGCGCGTGCGCGCCGTGGTCGACGAGATTTACATCGACGACAAGGTCAAGGAGTATATTGTCGACATTGTATTCGCAACGCGGACGCCGGGCGATTTCAACCTGCCGGACCTGGACGGGCTGATCGAGTACGGCGCATCGCCGCGTGCGACCATATACCTGACGCTGGCGGCCAAGGCCCACGCCTTTATCCAGGGGCGCGGGTATGTCACGCCGCAGGATGTGAAGTCGGTGGGGCTGGACGTGCTGCGCCACCGAGTGATAGTCAGCTACGAGGCGGAAGCGGAAGACATGACTTCCGAGGATATCGTCGGCAAGATATTCGACAGCGTGGAAGTGCCGTAGTCGGGCAATTGCGGTCGGAGGTTGCAGACGATGATCCCGAGGGAAATCCTCAAGCAGGTCAGACGGATTCAGATACTCACCAGGCGGATGGTGAACGACGTCCTGGCGGGGGCGTATCACAGCACCTTCAAGGGCCGGGGGATGGAGTTCGACGAGGTGCGCGAATATGTTCCGGGGGATGACGTTCGCGCCATCGATTGGAACGTGACGGCTCGCACCGGCCTGCCCTATATCAAGAAGTTCGTGGAAGAACGCGAGCTGACGGTCATGCTGCTGGTGGACGCCAGCTCATCGGGGGCGTTCGGCACCGTTCAGAAGACCAAGGCGCAGGTGGCCGCCGAGTTGTGCGCGGTGCTTGCGTTTTCGGCCATCCGCAACAACGACAACGTAGGGCTGATCATTTTCACCGACCGCATCGAGAAGTTTCTGCCGCCCAAGAAGGGCCGCGGACACGTTCTGCGCGTGATCCGCGAGATGCTGTATTATGAGCCGGAGGGCACGGGCACGGATATCGCCGGCGCGCTGGAATATCTCAAGAAGGTAACTCACCGCAAGACGGTGGCGTTCCTGGTTTCGGATTTCCTTGCGGAAGGCTACGAGCAGGCGCTTGCCATTGCCGCCCGCGGGCACGACGTGGTGCCGATCACCATCACCGATCCGCGCGAACTGGAGCTGCCGAAGATCGGGCTGCTGCAGTTGGAGGACGCCGAGACGGGCGAATTGATCACGGTCGACACCCGCAACCCGCAGGTTCGCGAGCAGTTCGGGCGCTTGTCGGGCGAGGCGATCGGCCGCCGCAACCGGATATTCCGATCGTCGGGCGTCGACGCGATCGACGTGAGAACTAACAGGCCGTATATCGAGCCGCTGCGCCGTTTCTTCCGAATGCGCGAGAAGCGGCGCTGATTATTTTCAGCGATTCAGACGAGGTCGAAATCATGACAGCAGAAAACAATGACGGTGGCCGGCCGCGCGGATCGAACCTGGATTTTTCGCTGCCCGCCGCTGCTGTGCATCGCGGCGGACATGGCGCGATCGCCATGCTGAGCGTGGCGATCATCGTGTTGCTGGGCGTGGTGCTGATTCTGGTGGTGCGCGGCGGCGGCAGCCCGGCCGGCGGCGGATCGGCGGTGGATGCCGAATCGCTCAAGAAGCTGGCGCTGCGGCTGGAGGACCGCGGCTTGCACGAGAGCGCGGCGCGCGCGTGGATGGATTACATCGACGCGGCGGACCTGCCCGATGCGGAACGGGCGCAGAAGCTGGCACACGCGGGGGGGCAGTATCTGGCGGCAGGCGACTATGAAGAAGCCGTGGTGCTGTATTTTCGGGCGGATCAGCTCGGGCCGGCCGAAGAGGTGAAGGCTGCGATCAACAAGGGCGTGCGTGAGTGCTTCACAAGGCTGGGCAAGCACGCGGATTTGTATCGCGAGCTGGTGGAGCGCACGAGCCTGGGCAGCACGCAGGTGCCCGACGGCAGCACGATTGTTGCCGAGATCGGGCCGGAGAAGATCACGCTGCAGCAGTTCGAGCGGATGCTCGATGATGAAATCCGCAAGACGATGGAAAACGTTCCGCCGGCGCAGGCTAAGCAATATTCCGACTACCTCCGCAGGCAGTATGAATCGGTCGAGGCGAAGCAGCAGAAGCTCGGCGAGATTGTCGGCCGCGAAGTGCTTGCCCGCGAAGCGAAGGAGCGGCAGGTGGATCAGACGGCGGAGTTCAAGGGGAAGCTCGCCGAGATTGCGGATCAACTGATGATCCGAGACGTCGTTGAGGCCGAAACGGCCAAGGTGAACCTGAGCGACAACGACTGCAAGATGTATTACGATGCGAATGCTGCGAAATATAGGGAGCAGGCGAAGGCGAAAATCAGCCGCATTCTGCTGGCAGACGAGGAGGCGGCGAAGGAGCTGCTGGCGACGCTGAAAACTGCGGAAGATTTTGCAGCGGCGGCGAAGGAGAAATCGACTGACGCCGCAAGCAGAGAGAATAGCGGCGAGATGGAAGGCGAAGTGCGGCCCGGGCAGTGGGTGCCGGCGATGGGCAACAACCAGAAGCTGAACGACGCGATCTTCGCATCGAAGGCGGGGGCTGTTCTTGACGAGGTTTACAAGAGCGACGACGGTTTCAACCTGGTGCTGGTGCGCGAGAAGCTGCCGGAGCGGCAGAAGGAGTTCGACGAGGTCAAGGAAGAGGTGCGGCGTGAGTATGAGCAGGAGAAGCAGCGCGAAGTTGTCGACGCGCTGGTGCAGTCGCTGTTCGAGAAGCATAACGTGACGCTGCGGCCCAATGCCCTCGCACCTGCGTCCGATGCACCGCAAGACGAGGAGAAGGACGAGAATTAGCGTGACGATTTCGCGGCACAGATTCTGGATGGCCGTTCTGCTGGCCGTTGTCTGCATGGCAGGCTGCGAGAAACGCGGCGCAGACCCGGCAGATGCCGATCAGGCGGGCAACAATGCCGCGCCGGCGACCACCACTGCGGAACGCGGCCCGGTGAAGATGACGGTGTCCGCCGAGCCGGCCGAGTTCAGCATCGCGGATTCGCTGCGCGTAACCGTGGCGGTCGAGGCCGAGCAGCAGGTCGAGGTGGAGATGCCCGATCTCGCAGAGATTCCGAACTTCGAGATGCTCGATTTCGACAGGAGCGGCCCGCAGGTCACGGCGGAGGGGAAGAATCGCTGGCAGCAGGAATACGAGCTGGAGGTTTATTTTTCCGGCGAGTATGTCATACCGTCGTTCAAGGCAAGGTTTATTGACAAGCGTCCGGAGCATATGGCCGCGAAGGCCGATGCCGGCCACCAGCCAGAAGCCGACACGACCGATCCGCAGGCGGAAGCCAGCGCGCCCGACGGAGAACACAACGGTGAGGTCGAGGACGAATGGAACGAACTGCAGACGGACGAGCTGAAGGTGACGGCGACGTCGCTGGTGCAGAAGGCGGAAGAACTGACGGAGATCGAGGACATTGTCGGCCCGGTGGCGCTTCCGCGGGCGCCGTTCGTGCAGCGGCACGCGGCTGCGCTCGGCATTGCTGCGGGCGTAGCGGCGATAGCGGCGGTTGCAGTGGCGCTGCTGCGCCGGAAACGAGAGGTAAGCAAGCAAATGCTGCCGGCCCACGTGATGGCGTTTCGGATGCTGGAGTGGCTGATCGCTCAGGACTTCGTGGGCAAGGGGCAGTTGGAGCAGTTCTACGTGCACCTGTGCGGCGTGGTGCGCAAGTACATCGAAATGCGATTCGAGATTCACGCGCCCGAGGAGACGACCGAGGAATTCCTGGGGCAGATGTCGCAGGACGGCGGCGGGCGGTCGGTGCTGGCTGAGCATCGGTCGCTGCTGAAGGAATTCCTGGAGCATGCCGACTTGGTGAAATTCGCGCGGCATTCTCCGACGGACGACGAGATACAGCGCTCGTTCAACGCCGCGAAGGTTTTCATCGAAGCGACGGCGGATGACGCCGTGATGATCGAGGCCGGCGGCGTGGAGGGCCTGGTATGATATTCGCGTCGCCATGGATGTTGCTGCTGTTGCTGGCAGTGCCCGTTGCCGCGGCGGGATACCTGCGGCCGCGACGCAAGGGCGCGGTGCTGTTTTCGTCGACCGGGAACCTTCGCGGGATCAAGCCTTCGCTGCGGCATCGGCTGCGCTGGATTCCGCCGGTGCTGCGGCTGCTGGGGCTGGTGCTGATTGTTGTGGCGCTTGCGCGGCCTCAGAAGGGGCAGGAATCGATCGTGGTGTCGTCGGAGGGCATCGCAATTCAGATGGTGGTCGACATTTCCGGCTCGATGATGGCCGAAGACCTCGCGAAAGACAAGAGCCGCCTCGACGTGGTCAAGCAGGTGTTCGAGGATTTCGTGCTCGGCGAGAACCGCTCCGCCGGCCGCGTCAACGACGTGATCGGAATGGTGACGTTCGCCCGCTATCCCGATGCACGCTGCCCGCTCACGCTCGATCATGGCGTGCTGATGCAACTGATAGACGACACGGAAATCGTGAAGGAGGAGGATGAAGACGGCACGGCGATCGGCGAGGCGTTGGCGCTCGCGATCGAAAGGATGAAAGACACCGAAGCCAAGAGCAAGGTTATCATCCTGCTGACGGACGGCATGAGTAACAGGGGGGTGAATCCGCTGGAGGTCGCGCCTGTAGCCAAGACGTTCGGCATCAAGATATACGCAATCGGCGCCGGTACCCGCGGGCTGGCGCCCTTCCCCGTGATGACGCGCTCCGGCGAGCGCGTGCTGCGGCCGGTTCGAGTGGAGATCGACGAGCGCACGCTGACCGCCATAGCCGATGAAACGGGCGGAAAGTATTTCCGTGCAACCGACAGCACCTCGCTGCAGAAGGTGTATGAGGAGATCGACAAGCTCGAGAAAACGCGAACCGAATCGGTGAAGTACCTGGATTTCACCGAGCTGTTCGGCTATTTCCTGTTTCCCGGGCTGGCGCTGATTCTGCTGGAGCATCTGCTGGCGTGCACGTGGTTCAGAAGCGTTCCATAGCCGCAACGGTCTGAGGTAAGGTATGGATTTCGGGCATCTGGAATATCTGGTTCTGCTGTGGCTGGTGCCGCTGATGGCGGGGCTTAGCATATTCAGCCTCGCGCGCAAGCGGCGTGCGCTCGAGTTGTTTGCCGATGCAACGCTGCACGAGCACCTGCTCGGCACGGTCAGCCTCGCGCGGCAGAAGCTGAAGGCTGCACTGGCGGTTGCGGGCGTATTTTTCATCATCTGCGCGCTGATCGAGCCGCAATACGGAATCTATTACAAGGAGATGCACAGCCGCGGGCGCGACATCATCATCGTGCTGGATACTTCCCGCTCGATGCTCGCAGAAGACGTCAGCCCCAGCCGGCTTGAGCGCGCCAAGCTGGCGATCAGCGACCTCGTCGATAAGCTTCGCTCGAGGCGGGGCGACAGGATCGCGCTGGTGACGTTCGCCGGAAACGCAAGCGTCCGATGCCCGCTCACGCTCGACTATGCGTTCTTCGGCCGGATGCTCGCAGACGTCGACACGCGCACGCAGGCACGCGGCGGCACAGCCATCGGCGATGCCATCCGCAAGGCTACAAACGCATTCGACGACAAGCTCAAGAACTTCAAGGACGTGATCCTGATAACGGACGGCGAAGACCACGACAGCTATCCGGTGGAGGCGGCGGAAACGGCCGCGCAGCAGGGCATCACGGTTCACACGGTGGGCATAGGCGATCCATCGGGTGCGAGGATTCCAGTCATGACCGACGGCCGCCGCGGATTCCTCGAGCACGACGGCGAGCCGGTGATGTCGAAGCTGGGCGAAAGCACCCTGCGCACGATAGCGCTCGAGACGGGCGGCGCATATGTTCCCGCCGGCACGAAGGCGTTTTCGCTCGATGAGGTCTACGAGGAGAAGATCGCGAAGAAGGAGGGGCGCGAAACCGAGCAGAAAACGCTCGAGCGGCGCACGAACCGTTATCAATGGGTCCTGGTTGTGGCGTTCGTGCTGCTGGCGGTCGAGCCGCTGGTGTCGGAAAGGAAACGCAGATGAGGCTGATCATCGCACTTGCAGGGCTGATGATGGCGTTGCCGGCGCTCGGCGATACGCACGAAACGGTCGAGCGCGGGCGCGAGTTGTTCGGCCGGGAGAATTATGCCGAGGCATATGAATTGTTCCACGAAGCGGCCGCCGATTTCCCGGAGGAGCCGCTGCTCGATTTCAACATGGCGGCCACGTTCTACAAGCGTGCCGATTACGACGCGGCCATCGAGCGCTACGAGAAGGCGCTGGCCGCGAAAGACTTGTTTCTGGAGGCCGCGGCCAAGTATAATCTGGGAAACTGCTGGTTCAGGCAGGCGGTGAAGAATCAGAGCGAACTGCCGACCGCGATCGATCAGCTCGACCGGTCGATGCGATACTACCGCGATGCGATGGACGATCTTCCCGACACAACCGCCGCCCGCCGCAACATCGAAAAGGCGAAGCTCCTCAAGAAGATGCTGCTTGACGAGATGAAGAAGCGCGAGGAGGAGAAGCAGAAGCAGCAGCAGAATAAGCAGAACGACGAGCAGAAGGAACAGAAGGACGAACAGGAGCAGGACGGTCAGAACGAGCAGCAGGAGCAGCAGCCGTCCGGCGGCCGGCAGGACGAGAAGCAGGAGGAGGCTCCGCAGCCAGGCGAGCAGCAGCAGAAGGAAATGACTCCAGAAGAGGCCGCCCAAGTGCTGAACGCCATCCGCGAGAATCAGCAACGGGAGGAACGCGAACAACGCCGTACGATCCGCGGGCAATACCTTCCCGTGGACAAGGATTGGTAGAATCGGTTGAAGGCCGGGCAACGTGCCCGCAGGCGGGGCAATTCCTGCCGCTTGCAGAAAAATCGGCCGGAAGAAGGAAGGCTATGCGCGCCGCTGTCTTAGTTGGACTTGTCATCGCGCTGAACGCGATCGCCGGACCGCCGGCGAACGCGGAGTTGCGCGTGGAGGCGCGGCTCGATCGGACGCGGATTTTCAGCTTCGAACAGGCAGTGCTGACGGTGCGCGTGCATGGCGTTCGAAGCGTGGAGCCGCCGGTTATCGAGGTGCCCGGCCTGCACGTCGAGTACCGGGGCGGCGGCGAAAGCTCGTCCACCCAAATGACGATCATCAACGGCCGGACGACGAGGCACGAGGCGTTGAGTTTCACGATGCAGTACGTGCTCACTCCCAAGACGGCCGGCCGTTTCGACATACCGCCGATCAAGGTCATGCACGACGGCACCGAATACACAGGCCCGGCGCCGACGCTGCATGTTGAAGACCCGCCGCCGCAGCCATACGTGATCCTCGAGCAGGAAGTCGAGCCGGCGTCGCCCTTCATCGAGCAACCTGTGACGGTTCGGCTGAAGGTGTTCATCCGCAAGATACGCAGCGGCGACAGCTATATCGACGAACAACCGCTGAACACCGGCAGGCCGCCGGGGCTGGAAATCCCGTGGCTGGCGGATATCGAGGGCTGGCAGACGGGCGACATAAACGAGCTGCTCCAGCCGCTGCTGCTGCGCGACGGCGAGGCGGGCTTCACAATCAACGGCTACGGCCAGCGCGGTTTTTTCGGCAGGTCGATGTTGTATCAATTCCGGCTCGAGCACTCGATGGTCGAGCGTGCCGCACCGGACGGGCAGGTGCTGCCGTATCATTGCTACACGCTCGAGCGGCGTTTCCGGCCCGGTGCCGTGGGCATGCGGAATATCGAACCGAGCGTGTTCCGGGGAGTTGTGCCCACCGATGTTGCTGCGGCCGGACGGATTGCGCGGCCGGAAACGGTGGTGGCGATGTCCAACAGGCTCGAGGTGCAGGTGCGGCCCGTGCCTTCGGAAGGCAAGCCGGCCGATTTTTCAGGCGCGGTAGGCGACTATGTGTTTGCGGTGGACGCCTCGCCGAAGGCTGCATCCGTGGGCGATCCTATCGACTTGATCCTCACCGTCACGGGCGGCGGCCTGCTCGAGCGCATCCTTCCGCCCGACCTGTCGGCGCAGAAGAAGCTGAACGAGAAATTCAAGGTGTATGGCGACGCGCCGGTAACGAAGGTCGATGGCGACACGAAAGTTTTCCGCTACACGATCCGCGCGAATGACGAGACGGTGACGGCCGTTCCGCCGCTGAGTTTCTCGTATTTCGACGTCACCGCCGGCGAGTACCGCACCGTCTGGAGCAAGCCGGTGCCGGTGAGCATCAAGCCGACGGCCAGGCTGACGCTGAGCGAGATCGAGGAAAGCGGCGGGGTTTCGCGGTCGCGGCTGGGCAGGGAGCTTTCGGGGGGATTGCTTGCAAACTACTCGGGCCAGGAGTTGCTCGCAGACCAGACATTCTCGTGGAGGCTGTCGCCGGGGTTGCTGGTGATTCTGCTGCTGCCGCCGGTTGCGGTTTGTGTGGCGGCGGTGGTCGGACGCAGTATGAGCCGCCGGCGAAGCGACGTTGCATTCACGCGCAGCCGCAACGCCCGAAAGGCTGCACTGGCTCGCCTGCGTGAGCTGGCGCGGACGGCATCCGCGATTCCCCACGCGGAATTCTGCGGCGAGTTGAGCAAGGTCTTCACGCATTTCATTGCCGATAAGCTGAACCTGCCGCGCGAAGGCACAACTACCGACGACGTCCGCCGCCATCTTGCGTCGATTCTGCCCGGCGATCCTGTGATCGAATCGCTGGACGAACTGATCCTGCGGTGCGACAGCGGCCGGTTCGGAGCAGATGCAGCCGAGCAGGGCGGCGACATCGCCGGCCAACGCAACGAGATGCTGGAAACCGCGCGGCGGATCATCGACAGACTCGAGCGGACCATTAAGAAGTGACGAGCGAGGCGCGGATGCGCAAGACGATCATCGCAATCCTGATCATCGCATCGGCAGCGGCGGCCGCACGCGCGGGCGAGCTTGCCCCGATGGAGCGCGTGGCCCTGCTTGTCGAGGCCGACAAGGCATTTCAGGATGCAGTCAATTCCGAGAACGACTGGGAGGCCGAGGCGAACTACCGCAAAGCCATCAACGCATGGGAGCGGCTGGCCGACGACGGCATACGCAACGGCAGGCTGCACTACAACCTCGCAAACACGTATTTCAGGCTGGGCGAGCCTGCCCTTGCCATTCTGCATTACCGCCGCGCGCTCCGCCTGATGCCCGGCGACAGCCGCATAATCAGCAATCTGCGTTTCGCACGGACACGACTGCACGACAAGATCGACGTGAGCGGCAAGCGGGCACTCGCGCGAAGCCTGTTCTTCTGGCATTACGACACCAGCCTCAAGGCGCGTTCGATATCGGCGCTCGTGTTCTACATCCTCGTGTGGGTGCTGCTTGCGGCGGTGATTTTCTTCCGGCGGCGCGCATTGCGCTGGATGCTCGCGGGTGCCGTGGCGGTCACAATTGCGCTCGCGGCATCGTGCCTCGTCAGCGGCCTTATGCGCAGCGACGAAGGCGTGGTGACCGCCGAGCAGGTCACCATCCGCAAGGGCAGCGGCCTCAGCTATGAACCGAAGTACGAGGCCGGGCTGCATTCCGGCGCCGAGTTTACGGTCATCGAGAGGCGTGGAACAGGCCGGAACTGCTGGCTTCATATCAAACTCGCCGACGGCAAGGCGGGCTGGATACCGGCCTCCGCCTGCGAGATCATTTGATCACTATGAGAAAGCCTCGAACCTACAATTGGAGGTCGAGACAACGATAAGGTAGGGGCGGGTTTCAAACCCGCCCTGTGTCGAATGGCGTGAAATTAAGCGTCCGTCCGTTGTAGGGGCAGGGCGCGCGAGTCTTCGAGCGTGTTCCCTGCCCTCTTACAGCTCAAGTCAATGCCATTGGCCCCTACGCACAAGGCCCACCAACATGGACGAGACCGATCGCGACATGCTGCCGATCGAAGCGTTCGGTCCGAAATCCGATCTCACCGCGTCTGCCATTTCCGAAATCAT
>Ga0307380_10005844_pt1 | contig 16299 bp, 14 predicted proteins | sample UN3MG_FD_202239 | JGI IMG/M metagenome (GOLD analysis project Ga0307380, IMG submission 202239) | Soil microbial communities from Risofladan, Vaasa, Finland - UN-3 | ecosystem: Environmental > Terrestrial > Soil > Coastal area > Acid sulfate soil | place: Finland: Risofladan, Vaasa | collected...
TATCAAAACCTGCACCACCTCCGGCACCAGGAGCATTTTCACCTCTACCATAAGAAGCAGCGGTTAGCGGAACCATAAAGGTAGCACCTTCTGGAATATTGTACATACCATCAAGTTGTTTTTGATTTATATCTACTAGTCTATCCATAGCCATTCTGAGAATCATATTATCTGCGTGTAAAATATCAGTACCATTATCGTTAAAAATAACACCTAAATCTTCCTCATTCACGAATGGATTGTTTTCTCTTCCACCAAGTTGCTCTACTATACTATTGTACGTAGCCATTAGCTGACCTTGCTGAGACTTAGGAATATCTAATTGCTGGATAGGAAGTTTTTCTATTTTAGCTTTTTCTTCCTCTTCTTTATTTATTCTAGTCTGAGTAATGCCAGAAAGGGCTGCCTCAGCAGCGTCCTTCATGTACCCAGCAGCAGCAATATCTGGAGATACCATCTCTGTCTTGTAGAAGATAGTTACCTCTTTGTCCCCAGGTTGCCAGTTATCTATGAGGTCTTGCGCCTCTCTTCCAGCAGTAACTAGCATGTTTACTAAATCTACTTGCTCCTGATTTCCATCTACGATCAGATCTAAAAGTCCAGCATAGAGATCTGCTTCTGTATTTATCTCATCAGAATTACTCTTTAATATCTCTCCAAATGCGGCGGCATGAGAGTTAGCTAAATTGCTAAATGAATTTAGTTTATCCTCAGCAACATCAAATTCTTTCGCAGTTATATCCCCAGTTAGTCTTGTATCATACAGCTCTTCTCTCTTACCTGTAACCAGTCCCTCTGTTAGTGGAGCGTTTTGTTTCGCCTTTGCTAGAGTTTCTTGTATGTCTCTATTTGTTTGTGGCGCACCTCCAATTAGATATTCCTCATTTCCAGTTTCTCTGTATAAGGCTCCTAGCTTATCTTGCGCTCTAGTATAAGCTTCTGGCTTATATTTCTCCGCCAGTATTCCAGCCATTCTAACTTGAGAAAGCATCTTGCCCTCTTCGTCTTTTTGCTCTTTTCCGCCAAAAAGATAACCAGATACGGCATACCAAGCCGCTGACATTTTACCCAGTGTCTCATTATTAAACGCGCCTATGCTTTTAAATAACTCAGATTCTATTTTCTTTAGTTTTTCCGCTTCATCTGTTACTTCACCTGTATCAGTTTGAGCTGCTGATGTATCGGTTAGTCCAAGTCCAAATTGTGTCCAGTCAATATCAAAAGTTACAAATGTCTTAATTAGGCTCTCACCTATTAGAGAACCTATGGCAGCCCATACAGCATTTTTTCCTATAGCCGCACCAAAACTAGCTCCTATTAAGTTACCTACTGCCTCTTCTGACTTGCCTTGTGACAAATTAGATAGAGCGGTAATCCCTCCTCCTATAAAAGCATTAGTTCCTATACCAGCCGCTTTGCCTAGATCTGAGGGTCCAGCAACTTGTGGACCAGTTACACCAGTTGGTTGAAATCCTGGAGAGAACGGAATTGTTGTGGGCTTTGAAAACATATCCCTATTAGACCAAGTACTTAGCTTAGCAAATGCAGCACTATTACCTAATTTTTGAAGTGCTCCACTTATTCCTCCTCCCTCACCACCACCTAAAATCATGTTGAATAGTCCACCCTTATTCTTTCCAGCCATTAATCCAGCAATAAGCCCAAGTGAAACTAGAGCAGGTCCGGCTTTCCCTGCTGCTTTAGCTATACCATTTATTACTTCTACAGCCTTAGTACCAAAATCTACTAGAGCACTCATAGTATCAAGTACTCCACCTTCACTTCCTAATGTTTGAGCTAATTGTTGGAAAGTGTTGCTGAGTCTTGTAGTAGCTGTTTGTACTGTATCCAATTGTCTGGCTAGAGCTGTTTCAGATTCTCCTCCAATTGTATTTGCTGAAACATCTGCTACTCTTTTTACTATATCGAAACCCTGAATAAATGACTGAACTTGAGCCTTTCTACGTACACCACCACCACCTATAGCAGACGATATGTCTCCAAATGCAGTATCTCCAATGATACCAGCTTTCCTTTTAGTAGCTATCTCTTCCATCACATCCATGAACTCTCTATTTTCACCATTGAGTTTCTTTACAGAGACGCCTATCTTATTTAGCTCACCTACAGCTAAGTCTCCAGTGAAGTTACCAACAATTGCCTTAGCAATGTTTGCAACTCCAGAGCTAGATGTCACTCCTGTAACAGAAGATAGTGCAGCTATGATACCATTTAGTTCATCTATACCTATACCGGCAGCATCTGCTGAATCCCCCAATACTGAGAAGCCAGTTGCTAAAGTAGCTAAGTCTGTGTTAGCATTATTAGATACGTTTACCCACTTGTCCAATAATTCTGTTCCCTGAGTAAGTGACATGTCCTGTTGTAAAAGTGCAGCGGATAACGTATCAATAGCATCTGCTTGGTTTAAGGTAGATAACTTAGACAGTGTTAATGATGCATTTAGAAGATTAAGAGATTCAGCGTATCTTACTGTTGCGTCAGCAGTGGAACCAGTGGCTCTAAATGCCTGAGTAAAGGCATCTAGAGTTCCAGTCATACCTTCTCCAGCTTGCTTAGCTGATGCGTATACGTCTTCAAACACTTTAGAACTAGAAGCTACATCCTCACTTACTGCTCTTGTGGCTTCTGCTAACTTTACTTCATTAGCAATCATCAAGGTGAACAGTTCGCCTAGCTTTTGAAGTGGTGCGTAAACTACTCCCATAGCCACAGTCCACTTCAATAGTTCTCTTGTATTTCTAATTATGCCCTGAGTAAAGGTTTGATATTGTCTAGAGATATTAGGGATTACGTTGCCACGTTTATCCCTGAATATATCCAGTTGTTTTTTTATTCCGTCAGTATCTAATGTTTCAAATCTTCCCCTGACTACTCCCTGCTCACCCTTTTGCTCCATACTTGTGAGCATGTCAGGAGTATATCCCTGCCTAGCAGCAGCCTCAAACATCTTGTCGTTGACTCTCTTACTAGATGCCATCTGTTGCATAGCTTGCTGTGCAGATCGACCGGCCTTATCAAATGTTTCAGATAGCCTTATGACTGCTCCAGAAGTAGTAGTTACTGTGGCAGTAACACTAGTCATCTCCCCATCAAGAGCTACAGTAGGAGATGATATTGACTGTATTGATAAGCCTAGCTCTTTAATCTTGTTAGAAAAACTGCTAACAGCATTTGCTTTAGTTTCGTCAAACGGAAGCTTGTTCTCTAGTTCGCTTAGGAAGCCAGCTTCATTTAGTTTCCCACTCGCATCTCCCATCTTAGTGCCGGACTTATCGTATAAGCCACCTACTGCTGTACTTAGATTATTTCCATGAGAAAGAGTACCCTTAAGTCTAATCAGATTATTTTCTATAGCACCAACTACTTTATTTAGTTGGACAGCCTCCAGTCCAGTTTCTTTGAACTGAGTCTTCATGTCCTTTATAATGGACAATGCTTCCTTTCCAGAAGTAAATCCAGAGATAGCTTTAGCTGTTTTACCTGTAAAGTCTTCTATAGCATCCTTATATGCTTTAGTCTCTTCTGGGGCTACTCTAGTGTTGGCTCGTTTTGCAATTGGAGTATGAATAGTAGTAGCAAGGGTGGACAGCTTACCAATCTCTCTAAGCTGTGCTATCTCCTTTCCCATAAGCTGAATTCTTTTCTCAGCATCTGCTATGCTTCCAGCTCCGAGTCTATTCATTGCAAGAGATGATGCCACTACAGAACTAAGTGCAGCATCATACTCTTTAAGAGAGCTAACACTTCCAAATGCGGCTATCAAAGTTTGACTTAATTTAGCTGCCTCAGAGTTAGCTTCTAGTAGCTTAGCTTTAAGTTTTTCAGCTTCTTGTTCTGCTTTGTTTAGTTCTGACATAAACTTTTATCCTTCTATATCTGGTAATGATAGGACTATCCCATCATCTCCCTTCTTATCATACATCTTCTCTATCCACTTATCTAAGTCTTGAGAAGTGCCATCCCAAATTATTGACTCTGGAGGTCTCTTATCTTTGGGAAGTTCATTTAGATTATCTATCTGTAATCTCTTTCTTATAACAAAACTGATAGTGTAGGGGATATCCGATAGCTTTGTTATTTTCTCATCTAATGGGATTTTCAACGCACTGGTTATTGACCAGAGTGACCCTACTGCGTTGCTCCCTGCAATTTTTTTAGTTCTTCGCCACCAATTTCTAGCGATTGATATGCAGAAATAAACTGATCTTTCAGGTGTGTAGGTAAGTTCAGTAGTTGATCTAAGCTTTCAAAATATCTATGTTTAAAATCGCTATCTGAAAAAGTACCAAAGTAAGTAGTAAAGTCTCTAAGTGCAGACAACGACTTTAGTTCGCAGAATTCATCAATAAGAGATTTCACATAGAGGTCGTATAACTCCTCTGGAGACAGCTTCGCAATGGCTACCTTTATCTCCTCAATTCCTTCTTTTACAAAATTCATTCTAGCTAACTCTAAGCTACTCTCGTACGAGTCTACCTTAGACTGATACTCTTCTTGGTCTTCTAGTGAGGCGTCATCTTTAGGTTGCTTAGGAAGTCTTATGGATACCTCTCTAACAGACCGCTTAGATAAATTTCTAGTAGAGAACATAGCTACTAACTGCACTAGATCACTATCAGAAATATCTCCCACTGATGGAATTAGAGCCATACGCTCGTCACTTTCCGGATCTTTCAGTATATTTCTAAATTTCTTGCTCTCTCTAAGGGCATATACTCTGGCCTTATTCATATCCTCATCGCCTACTAATCTCATGTAAACCAAAGATACTTCATCTGTACCTGGGTAACTTAGTTCAAACGCTGTGCCCCAAGTAAATAATCTCCTAACATCAACATCATTCTTTTCTGCATTCATCCTATAATCTCCTATTATTAAAATAAAAGGGGCCATAATACAATATCGTCTTGAAAAGTATTATGGCCCCTTGGTAGTACTCCTTAAATTTGGCCTTGTATATTTTATTGTATTACTGTATTACTATATTACATTGCTCCACTGTAGATGATACATGCAGCATCGTTGCTCATAAAGTTATAAGTAACTGCGGCGTTGTCATTCACGTTAGAGGAATAGCTATCACCAGTAAGAGTTACTTCGGACAGATAAACTGTCTTTTTCACGTCAATAGGCGACACTATATCACAAGGGTCTGAGAGTTCGATCTTCAAGGTGAAGTTGTTACTACCACAACCCTCTCCAGGTTGCCACTCCACTCCACTACCAACAACACCTTCTGTCAGCAATGAAACGAGATCTGTATTAGTATCGAGTACGGTGATGGAGCCTTCAATTGAAGGAACCTGACGTTGATAGCCAACCGCTTCTCTATTACCAAGTTCTTTTACTGGAGTTACATTTAAGTTACCGTTGATATTTATCGACTGAATTCTGTCAATAGCTTCTGAGGTAATTTCTACTGATACATCCTTGCCCTTAATTGCTATAGGCATGGTGTCGTCACCGATATCTGTCCAGTTATCACCAGAAGGATCCGCATGGTAAACAATAACACACCTAGCGACTCGTGAGTCAAAGGTAGTAACTGTATCACCAGAAACTGAGTACTCTCCAGTAGCCAGTACACCAGATGATCTTGTTAGGTAAACTCCGTCTAGGATAACTGAGAGGATTGATTCATCACCATTCTCTCTAGTTACGGGAGTATCTGCTAGTACAAACGAAGTAGTTCCAGTTACAAATAATTCAGTAACACAGTCGTATTTAAGATATCTACGGTTAGTACCAATAGCTGTATACTCTTCTGTGGAATCACCATCAACAGAATAGTTGAAAGTAAAGTCACGGATTTGAAGTTTTCCAGCATGGATTGATTTGATGTAGTCCGCTGCATCGGGGTCTTTGACCATGAGGGCAGCATCTATTTCTCCTAGATTGCTAATGTCAACGCCACCAGCAGGGTAGCTATCGGCATCTGTTCCAGTGAGAGTTGAGAATATCTTGACTCCAACATCAAACGCAGAGAATGATAAGGTTACATTAGGAGTATCTTTTGTCAATCCAACGTGTTGTGGATTGCCCATTTCATCCTTGGTCTCCGATGGAATTTCAGTTCCGAGTGAGACTCGTTGTATCCTAGCAGCGTGATATGCTCCTCTAGGTCCTATAAGTTGAAGTTCTAATTCTTTCGATGGTATTGCGATTCTTGTCATCTATTTGTCTCCTAATCTCTATCATTCGTTGCTACAAATTTTACCATAGAACGAAAGTAAAGTTTTTCTACTAGTTCAGGTAGTACCTCTATCGGAATAATGCGTCTAGATACTACGTTGAGATGTTCCAACACAGTTGGTGTAACTTCTGGTGGAAAACCCTCATTATAATTATACACTATTATGCCATTTTCTAGAGCATTTACCACTCTATATGAGTAGTCATCTCTCTGAGATTTATTTCTGGCAAATATATTAATAACATACTCTCTAATTCTTCTACCACTTCTGTTACCCATTTCATATTCAGTAAGTATAGTGGTTCCTTGTTCCACTGAAACAGTTGGAATAGTTAATTCTGTATCGGGATACTCATCAACAACTGTTACGAAGTCAGTGTCGGCAAATAGTGCCTTAATGAATACTAGTACGCTTATATCTTCCTTTGTTTCTGCATATTGAATTTCCATATGTTTACCTCATTCCTGCTATCAATGTACTTAGATACGGTCTTACCCTTTTAGTATGACCTCCCCTAGCTGTCATCTCTATTCTTCCCTCAGCAGTGGTCTTTATGTTATCCCCTCTAGAAATTGCATCTAATGTTGAGTGCATTTTACGAACGTCTAAATCATCTCCATACCTATTAATCAGGGCAGCTACTTTGGTTATATCAGTAAGCTGCACTTCTCTAGCTCTATTTGCTATGCGATCTAAATCCCCATCTATCTGTTTGTACATATCCATTATAGTTCTAGAGAACTTTAGAAACCTATTTTCTGCCGCAAGCATTCCAGCTTTGAATTCTCTTCTTATTTCGGTCGCAGCATTGTCAATAAAGTTTGTGGCAGTTCCTTGAGGATAAGGTATACCTCCCCAATCTGATTGCATACTTATACTTCCTTTATCTAGTAGCTTCCAATAGGGTGCTGGACTTCCAGATAATCTTATTCTTTCTTCCATAGTTGTATTATAGAACATCTGATTTGGATTTTGATAGACATGCTTTTTCCAGTAACGAGATGCAGCTATTGGGTCTCTAGCTTTAGGTTTTGATTTCTTCCAGTGCTTTGGTCTCATGGCCTTTGCCATATCAGCCTCAGCCTGTAGTGCCTCTCTTACTGCCTTCACTCCGCTAGCATATTCGTCTAAAGTGCCAGCAGTGGAGTCCATGTTTATAATGACATTTATAGCAGATCCCCATCCAGTCCCATTAACTATAGTAGTAAAGTTTCTAGAGCTTCTAGCTGCACTGAGTAAAGGGAAAAATAGCATCCTATTTCCAAACTCTGTATTTGTTGCTACAGCGCTGGCTACATGATTAGCTAGTATTTCTCCCATATCTATATCTCTCAAGATTATATCTATAACGCTTCTGATTAGATAATCGGTAGGATATCCGTCTCTAGTTATTACCTTCTCTATGCTTTTTCTTATTTCTCTTTCTTCATCGTTGAGAAACATCTCAGATATTCTAAGGATATTGGTATAGTTTGATATACTCTCAGCTCCTTTTATAGCATCATCTAGGGCTTTAATGTACATTACTACCTCAGCATATATTCAATATCACCAAACACATCCCTAACAACTGCCCTAGTAAACCCATTAGTTTCATCAAGAACAAGCTTTCTAAACTTACTGAATTCTGGAGTGTTCTTACCAACGGTTTCCTCAATAGCACTCAAGAGAACAGCCTGTAGTCTTTTGTTTCTCTTCCCTACATTTCTAATCATTTCTAGCACATCTACTTCCTGTATCACACCATTATTACTCATTATCCTTCTCCTTTTCCTCAGCATGGACTATTATCCTATTCACAGTTGGAACACCTAAAAGAGTTATCTTGTTCCTTGTAAGTACTTTATCATCTACCTCTATTGATGTAGCATTAGTAACTAGGGTATAGTTCTCTGCGGAGTAGATTAATTTTATCTTTGCGTCTCCAATAAAATATTGCCCACCAGTTGACCACCTTAAATCGTCTGCATTTTTCCACGTTACATGGCATGTCTTAGAGACACCACTATATGTTGGTATCCAGTATATTCCAGAACAAACTTCACAAAATGGATCAGTTGGTCTATTAGTGATTGGGTTTATTCCACAATCAGTGCATCCAGAAACAGATACAACATAATTGAAGGTAACTGGTCTTCCATCAGTGTTTATTATTTCTTCTATAATATCAGCAGTGTTCGATGGCCAAGCAATATTCATTATTTTGTAGCCTCAACAATCGCAGAGTACCATTGCTCCGCTATAACTTTCCAATCGTATTTATCAGACAGGAATTTTACCTTGCCATCCTTACCTATGTCTCTTCCTTCTTTGTGGGCTTTATATGCTATCTCTAGTGCTTCAGCAACGCCTTCTGGTGATACTAATTTCCCTACTGTCATAACACCATCAAAAGTATAATCTGCAACTGTAGGGATTAGAATACCAATGCCATCTCCAAATAGCTCTTTACATGCGCTACTATCTGGTACAATTTGAGGTGCGCCAGTTGCTGCATGTTCTATGGCACATAATCCCCAACCTTCTCCTAATGATGTGTTGATACCAACATCACAAGCATTTAAAATTAGGTTTAGGTCTTTGTCACTTACTGATTGTGGACCTCTTATCATATTGGTCATAACAAGTTTGTTATCAATGCCAAGTCTAACTGCTAGCTTTGCAACATCAATAGATGAATCAATCACACCACAATGCATATAGATAGCTACATCATCCTTGCCTTCTGCGAAGATTTTAAATCCTCTCAGAGTCAAATCTAATCTTTTTCTAGGTTGATTTCTATTTGAGTTTAGAACTATAAAGTCAGCGTATGATTTTTGCTTGGCAAATACTTCTTGTTTAGCTTCATCTCTGCTTCTAAATGAAGTGTAGAACTTATCACTGTCTACTCCGTGAGGAATTACATCAATATCCAATTCTGGAGATGCCTCTAGTACTACCCCTTTAGCGTACTCAGTGTACGTTACTATCTTAGTTACAATGTCAAAGTTCGAGTACCATTCCTTATCATGCTCTTCCGCATCGACTGGAAAGTAAATTATAATCTTGGGAATTTTATCTACATCTACTTTGCTCTTAATCTCAGCAAGGTATCTATTTATTACCCAAACATCCTGTAGCATATATATAAAGTCGTACTTAGCTCTGTTTACTGTATCTGCTATTTTTGAAAATCCCATAGGGTCTTCAGGACCACCAGTTGCGGGATAAATATCTATCCCTAGTTGGTGTGGATTACCTTGATAGTTAACTCCAAATCCTGTAATATCAACTCTATCTTTAATATTCTCTATAATACTATGGGATACCCTAGCAAATCCAGTAGGTACACCTAAGTCTGAAATCCACAAACCCTTTAATTTTTCCATATCGTTTCTCCTTATTACTCTAAGCTTCTGGTACTGATCCTCTTGTAGCAGAGAACAGCCTCTTCATAGGTGGCTTGATGATAGACATTAGCTCAGCTAAGTCATTAGTTATGCCATATTTCTTCGCATCTCCACCAGCAATATTGGATACAGAAATTTCTGCATCTTGCCATCTCCCTAGAGACCATGACATATTCTCAAGTTGTCCACTCTTTACGATTATAGATGCCATAAGCACTATAATATACTCATCATACGTTTGTATTACAGGAGGTTCTTCTGTAACAAATGACGTATAGATTTCATTTCTTTCTACTGTAAGTGCATCACTGTCGGCAAGATACTTACTACCCCACCAACGTTCTAGATCGCTAACTGCCGCTATCATAGATGTAATCAACCAATCGTCAGTATATCTGGTTGAGTCGTTATCTCCCAACTTCATTCTAAGAACTGGAAGTAGGTAATCTAAAGTGGTGGTCGCCATACTTTACTCCTCTTCTTCTTGCAGAGCTAAGGGCACAAATGATTGAACGTCAGAAAGCTTAGACTTAATAAAATCAATAGTCTTAGCTGGCTTGCCCAGTTCTTCAGCTAACACTAACATTCTATAAATTACAGGAACAGAATCAACATCAGCTAAGAAGCTTTGAAGTGTGAAGAATTTATCTTTCAGCACCTTAGTCAATTGTTCGTCCGTAAGCGCTTCTTTCCTATTTGATATTTCCTGTGTTGGTTCTTTTCTTGTATACTTAATCAAGTAACCAGTTTCAAGCAATCGTTTATTTCTCAGCTCAAAGTATCTAAGTTCTTTGGTATTCCAAATATCATATATGGATGTTTCGCTTCCTTCCTCACCATATAGCATGAGTCCTTCTGGAGATTCTAAAAAAGTATCCCATACATTGACAAATACTTTTCCTCGTATAGCTTTCTTATAAGTTACGATAGGCTCTCCACCATCCCCACCCTGTAAAATTGCGTTAGTTGCGTTTACGTCTCCTACATTTTTACTCATCATTCTCATCTTCTCCTTTATAAACAATTTTTTAAAAAAATACTGGAGGAGGATAAAGTTCCTCCTCCAATAGTGTTACTAAACTAACTAATTACTAGGTCAATTCAATGACATAGATACCAGCAGCCTTGTCGATGATAAGTCCGAACTGTTGGTACAGTTCCAAATACCATTGTGGAGGTGTAGGTCTCATGTCAGTCCATTCTTTGGTTTTTACTTCACCATAGGTAATGAACTCACCAACATTTTCACCAATAACAAGGATCTTGTTAGTAGGAATAAGGGTGTTGTAATCTTCTGGATTGTCGTACTGTTGGTCAATAGCCAAGATTGGAGCACCATAGTACTTACCAAGCCAGCCGGTTGACATAATTTCTTCGATGTTACTAGGTACGGCGAAGTTTGCTGAACCATCAGTCCAGAACCCACCAAACGTAGTAATAGGTGTCAATGCAGCACGAGTACCAATAACTGCTTTCACTCCACCTGTGTTCTGGTTGATTGCATCAATAGCATTTTTAAGTGCTGTAGCTGTAATATCACCAGAGACTGCGGTGTAGTTACTAGGAGTATTTATGGCAGACCATACCGAGGACAAAGCAGTAAATACTTTGTTCAGGTAGAAGTCTTTGAGCGTCATTAGCATTTCATTTTTGATAGCACTAACTTCACCCAACTCTCCAGATTCGAGTTCCCACGCATTTGCGGTAACTTTGATATCAGCACCATCAAGAATGTAATTGATACGATCTGACAGTGTGATTTCGTTCGCTAGATGCATAGCACCAGGAACTAGAGTACGAACTTTGATGCCTTTGCGTACTTTCTTTAGTAAAGCATCACCAGGTTTTAGGGAACGAGTATTCAGTAAGAGACCAACGAAGTCGGTCGCAATGTGATTAGGTTCCACAAACTCTACAATTAATTCGGCAAGGGCTTCCCTCTTACCAGATTTCATCATTGCAGAAATAGCTTCTTGTGTTTTGTTATCCATTTCTATTTATTCCTCCAGTTTTCTATTAGCGTGATTTGACAGTGAGTTCGTTCGTGTCAGAATCATATCCGTAGGTTTCAAAGTGAATACCCACAGCGTCTGCGGCAGTGTAGCTAAGCTTTCCTGCATCAGTCGTATCGTCAGCGGTATTCAGCACTTCGAGAAGTGCACCAGGAACGATAATATCTGAGCTGTAGACGTAGCAACCAGAAGGAAGTGTAAACGTACCATTGCTAAACGCAAGAGCATTTACGCCCGAAGGAATAGTAAGTCCGTTTTGATTTCCAGGATAGGTAGTATACATCGTAGCAGAGTACGGGGTATTCGCAGCTTGGTCAAATCCACCACGAAGAGCATAGCTCAGTTGTGGGAAGGATTGAGTAATAGGCAGTGGCCTATTATCTACAGCCCAAGTAACAATATATTTAGCTCGGCGAGCTTCCTCAGCAGTTGCTGGAACCTTAGCACCAGGCAAATCTGTTTGGCTACCGAAGTCTGTATCAAAGGTATGTGCGCAAAGTACAACGAACCTACCCTCAACAACGTCAGCATTAGCAACTACGCCAATGACATCTTCAAAAGCATTAATTTCCATTAGTAATCTCCTCTATTTTTTTTCTTCTAGTTTGCGAAGTGCTTCAACTAGAGATTTCTTGTCAGTCTTAACTGTTCCAGAAACAAGGTTGGGTATCTTAGATGCCACAACCTCAGTGTCATCATCTTCATCTACTACAGTAGAAAATGCCACCATTTCTTGGATCATAAAGTCAAGTGATTCTTCTGCGAGACCTAATAGTGAATCTGCTTTCTCGTCAAAATAAGTCTCTTCTTTTACAATACCAGCTTCCTCGAATTTAGCTTTGATGCCTAACAACTTAGAAGCACGTTCTGCTTCTTCGTCAATCTTAGCTTTAAATTCTCGAAGGCTATTAACTTCATTAGTAAGGGTATCAAGCGTCTCCACTTTTTCCTCAGCTAAAGCCAGTTTGTTTTTTTCTTCGGCTAGTTCTGCCTTAAGATCAGCTACTTTGCCATTGAGTTCATCAATTGTGTCCAAGGTATTATCCTCCAATTCTATATCACTATTGTCATGTACCGATGCATCAGCTTCTTCAATTACCAAGAGTAGTCGCTTGGCTCTCGCTCGTACTCCTTTGAGTACGTTTTCCGACAAGTTTGAGTCTGCTGTTTCTGCTAGTGATTTTTCTAATCTGCTAACATCAACATTTCCTGATAAATCTCGATACGGGAACAATCGTGCTTCTTCATTGCCTTTACCACGTCCTATCAAAAGGAATGCACTATCTGGCAATTGTTCTAAATAAGGCTTAGTCCATTTACGAACTGGTTCTTTCTTCGTTGACTTTTTCTTTGCAGCTACTGCTAAAACTGGAGTCCTGTCTTCGTATGCAGGTCTCCCAACAACGGTTGCAGCTCTTAATGTTATTCCGTAAATGTCCTCAATACCAGCATCAGTATAAACTGAGTCTGTATATAAAAGCTCCCAAGAAACAGATACTGGTTCTTTAGCAGCTAATTTTTCTTTAATGTAGGAAATATCAGCCGGCCTTTCTGCTGACCATAATGCGGCTAGCGCAAGTATCTGATTATTTTCTACTGAGAGATTAGTGATTACTCCTAAAGGAGTTGCACCATCGTGACCATCTCTTATCTCACCTGCCGCCATCTTTAGCGGCATATTGACACCAGATTTTACTAGAGAAGCAAACTCGCTCTTCGGTATCCTCTGATAGTTCGCATTTGGACTAGAGTCCGTAAGTACAAACTTAGCCCAAGAAATCAGTGAGTTATCAGAGATTGATGCGGCTACTTCTTTGTCTGCATCTGTTACTTCTACTACATCTCCTATTTCAGAGAACTCACTTTCTATCTTAGTAATAAACTTCATTATTCACTCCTATTCCGTAACCGTATCTTCTGTTACGGGCTCATCTTCTACAGGTTGTGTGTCTTGTGTATTTCCAGTATCATTAGGATTTCTACTATTTGGAGTTTCTCCAAAGATAGGTAGGTTCTTAGACTTTAGAAGATTTACTTCTGATTCTAATAAATCAACCTCTGTCTCGAAATCTCTTCCCAAGTATCCAGCGAATGTAGTTCTACTCACGGCAGAAACCTCGTACAATGATTTCAAAGCATCTACAAAATCAGTGAATTTGTGTAGATTTATTGGAGCAAAACTTACTGTTGGTGCATTTTTCATGCCATTCTTTTCAGCCATATCGTAGCATATCTGCTGTAAGACAGGAGTTAATGCTAGTCTATAGCTTTCCATCGTCTTTATTGGGCTGACTAATGACATCTCCACATCACCTGCTCCACTTCTTTTAGTCTCTCCTGTAATCAAAGATTGAGGAAATCCTAATCCAAAAAGTATCTCTTGGTTTATGTCACTGTATTTAGCATCACTAAGTAGAATTTCACTATCTGGAAATATCCAGTTTATGTCTACTATGTGTGACGTAATAAGTTGAAATAGCTTATCTGTTTCACCATTGCTTCTATCTCTAAAAGCTAATTGGCTCTTTAGCGTGGCGAGAAATTCCACATCTTCTTCTGCTTCTGTGATAGGAAATTCGTCACTACCTGCTTTAATATGAAGAATGGCATTGATTATCTTATCCATTAAGGAGTAGTCCATTCTTCTCATTTGTCTCTTATGCTGTAATGCATCCAAAGATGAAGATACAAATGGAACTGGGTAAGGATTATCTGGAAGATATTTCCTACGAATAATGTTAGGATTTGTCAATAGAACTTCCTCTTTTCCAGATTCAACTTCCTTAACAAATTCAGGGTACATCTTCTTTAGTGCTACATAAAGGTCTTTATCTTCCCTTTCTCCATCATAGACACCTTTATCCTTAATGAATTTTACCATATCTTCGGGTATCTTAACATAATATGACGGTTTATCTGTTATTATAGACGACAAAATTACTATTGTGCTTGGATCTCTGACGTACATAGAGTCAGGAACTTGCAAACTTGAGTATTTCTTTAGTCCAAATGCCTTAGTTACATTGCTATCTACAGCACTAAAACCTATTTCTGGAACTACTAATCCAGATAATAGATATTCCTGTGCCATTATGGCTGAGAAATTTATCAGTTTATCTTTTATAAATAGAAATGCTCTATGTTCATTGTCTGATAGTCTATCTTTAGAGATTATTAGTTCCCCAGTTCCAATCTCAACTAGTTTGTTTATAACTGTAGATACCATAGGTTCAGTGCGATAGAAGAATCTAATCATCTTTATAGTCTCCACATAGAAATCATAATCTATGTCTGACGATAGTTCTTTGTCAACACTAGTCCAAGGATTCTCTTTGTTGTCTCCAGTAAGAGACGCTACAGCGGAGAAATGTTTCATCTTATTTACTACGGCTGTTAGTTCTTTATCACTTATATTTTTCATAATTTTATACCCATATCGCTCTCATTAATTTAGGTTTACTGTGCTTGAGATTTAAGTTTTCATTCTCAAGATAGTATGCTCCAACACCGCACAAGAGCGCTGCTGTGAAGTGGTCTTCTCCTCTTTTACCTCCTCTTGGAGTTACAGTCTTATAGACTATTTCTCCAGAAGGGGTCTTCGTAAATGTCATTCTTTCTAGTTCTGCTATTAGATCTATATCAGTAGATGAATATGTTATTCTATGATTATTAGTATAATCTTGTAGAATTGATGTGGTAAAAGCTTTAGTCTTAGTCTTTATTTCTTCACCATCTGCTGTTCTTCCTATAACTATTGACGATGAAAAATCTATTGGGATAACTCTAGACTTGTAGTCCTTTCCTTTATAGCTGTCATCTTCCATTAGATGCTGAATTAGTGACATACCAGAACTACCCTTATCTATTCCCAAGATGGACGGTTTAAATCTACTATCCAGTATATCTATGAACTTTTCCTGTATTGGATATGATACTTTAGTTAGCTGTATCCTTCCGTGAAATCTAATGTTTCCAGCAGATGACACTCTCATAATAAGAATAGCGGTTGGCTCGGTGTATCCTAAGTCTATACCAAACATGGTTGTTTCATATGTACCCAAGTCTTTTATCATGGGAAATGTTTCGGCAACTGATAATATGCTACTTTCGTTATTCAGCTCTACACCATTAACTTCTGACTTTAGAACTGGGTAGTTATCTATCTTCATTGTAGTTCTATCAAAGATAGAAAATACTGGCTTGCCATGTTGTCCTAATACATAGTGGATGTAGTCATCAGTGTCATCCCCACCGTATTGGTCTATTGCCTTAGCTAAATCTACTTCCGTCATTCTAGGGTTCTGCAATGCTGATACTCTATGTTTAGTGTATACATCACTTTCCATATCTGCTTGATAGAGCACATTCTTCTCTCTCATTCCAGTAGGTACACCAGCTACTAGTTCCCTATATCCAGGTGTCCAGACATTCAACGATGGTTGCATTTCTTGCCAAGCTGCGTGAGGAAAGTATCCACCCTCATCCACACAGATAAATGGAGTATGCAAACCAATTAGATTAGCACCAGTGCCAGATTGGCCTGCAATCCTGCATAAAAGTATTGACCCATTTAGTAGGGTAATCTTATAGTCTGAACTGTTTATACCACTACCAGAGGTTAGGAACTTCTTTAGGAAAGAGTTCCTCTTGAATGCTCTAACGAGTCCAGTAAATACA
>Ga0307380_10005845_pt1 | contig 16297 bp, 10 predicted proteins | sample UN3MG_FD_202239 | JGI IMG/M metagenome (GOLD analysis project Ga0307380, IMG submission 202239) | Soil microbial communities from Risofladan, Vaasa, Finland - UN-3 | ecosystem: Environmental > Terrestrial > Soil > Coastal area > Acid sulfate soil | place: Finland: Risofladan, Vaasa | collected...
AGACTATTTCAGGGCAAAGATAGAAGAATGGAAAAATGGCAATTTACTATCGGATGATGAATATGCCTATTTATTATCTTGCCTCATTGAATCAGTATCAGATATTTCAAACACTGCTGGGGTTTACGGTGCTTTCTTAAAAGATTGGGATCCACGTGCTCACAAGACTATTGATTTTAGCAAGGTTGACTCCAAGGATGTTACTCATGGACGTCTCTTATTTTTGAATGAAAAGATTGAAAATATCATACAGGACATTGAATGTGATGTTCTATATCTTGATCCACCTTATACACAAAATCAATATGGTACCCAATATCATATCCTAGAAACCCTTGTATTGAATGATAACCCAAGTATAAGTTCGATCACCGGGTCAAGAAGTACAGCTCCGATGCGCTCCGACTGGTCAAAAGAGTATAAAGCTCATATTCTGTTTGATCGAGTTGTGGCAAAGACAAAAGCAAAATATATTCTTTTCAGTTATAACAATGATGGGTTTATATCTAAAGAGTTCATTGAGGCCAGTTTAAAACGTTATGGTAAGCCGGAAACTTATGTATGTAAAAAGATTTCATATAAAAAATATAGAAATTTTAAGACCAAATGCAATAAAGATCATTTTGAATATTTGTTTTTTGTAGAAAAAAAACGACCGGAAGATGTTTGCTATGAATCTCCACTTAACTACATTGGAAGCAAGTCGAAAATTGTTGACGAAATTAAGAATTATTTACCAAATGACTTTAATACATTTGTTGATGCCTTTGGTGGTGGTTTCAATGTTGGTATCAATGTTAAAGCAAATCTAGTTATATATAATGAAATCAACTATTTCGTCCAACAACTTGTTGAATCATTTAAAATTAACGATACATATAATTACCTTCTATATATTCGGCAAATGACAAAAAAATTCGGATTGAAGAAAGCAAACTCAGAAAGTTACTTACAAGCACGACAGTATTATAATTCTCTACCATTAGAAAAACGCGATCCAAGGCTTCTTTATACAATTATCCTATACGGCTATCAGCAACAGATCCGTTTTAATAATGATCATAATTTCAATAATCCTGTGGGAATGAGATGGTTTAATGATAAAGTGCTCGAAAAGATGGTCAGTTTTTCTAGGGTTTTGAAGGAAAGAAATTTAACTTTTAAATGTTGTGATTTCGCAGATTTAGCAAATGGAATCAATCAAGACTCTTTTGTTTATATGGATCCGCCATACAGATTGACTATGGGCTCCTATAACGATGGTAAAAGGGGTTTTGAAGGCTGGACAATCGAACATGAAAAAAGACTCTTTGAGTTTGCAGATAAATTAAATTCAAATGGCATTAGATTCATGATCTCATATGTTCTTGAACACGGAGGAAAAATCAATGCTCAATTAGAATCTTGGATTGAGGACAGAGGTTACATACTAATAAATATTGGTGCGGTCCCAGGACGAAAAAGAAAGGAGATTGTTGTAGTAAATTATGTATAGTAAGGTTATCCCACATTTTGTAATTAAAAAAAACTCACAAAAAGGGGGCTATCTTTTTTCCGACATACTTACCCCAGAGATTTTAAGAGATGTCTGTGAGCGAGTAACTGGTTGTACAAAATATAATTATGAGTTCGTTGAAGACGGGTATAATAAAGGGCGATTAGCAATCATTGAATATCGTGGAATCACAACATATGTTTCTTTCTCAGAAACAGGAGAAATAAAGGGCAGGAATTATTTTTTTCAGAGTTTAACCACTGCTCTTGTTAGGTACTATTTGGACACAAACTCCAACAAAAAGATTTGCTTCTATTTCCTCCCGTTTTCTGGCAGTATTGAGACAAATTATTTCATGTTTATGTATAGGCTTATGGCAACGGCTGGCGTTGAATTTCTTAACGCAGATAATTTTCTGACACAGAAAATATGTCCATTTATTACGGTTGATGATGTAATCGCAGCCCGTGAAATAAATAAATATCACAACAGAAGCAATAACTCTACATACTTAACCAGTAGTTCAAAAGGCATAACACAAATTTACGGCAAGACATATGGTGCCAGTAAAAAGGAGACAGCACTCATATGTATAGCCGTTTCACATCTAACTCCTCAGATCGAATTATATGAAATATGCGAACAAGATCTATCTGAACTACCAAAGCTTGACCTAGAAGCAATACAAAATCTTAGCAACGTTAAGATTATCCCGACCAATTTAACCATGGAGCGAAGTGAGTTTGAAAAGAACGATAGCCTAAGATCACCTAGATTTATCTATAACCTCCTTGATAAACTCGGTACAAAGAAATGTGCATTTTGCGGATGTGAAATTCCCGAATTGGTAAATGGTGCTCACATTTGGCCTGTTGCTGATATTAAACGTACGCCTAACTTACGCATCGAACAAAAGATTGATTGTGCAACTGACGGTGACAACGGTATTTGGCTTTGTGAAAATCATCACAAGATGCTTGATGAGGGTTTGCTGGGAATTAACTTATCCGGAATAATTAAATGCAATTCTAGTATCGAGGAAAAATCAAAAGAATATATAATAAAGACAACACCAACAACTCAACTTACATCCACAATCTTCACAATAGGATTTGCCTCTTACCTAGAAAAAAGATACAAAGCGGGCTATTAATATTATTGGTTTATGCAGCCTTGATTCCGAAAATGAGATGTTCATCAACAAGTTAAAGCAATAAAATAGCCTAAAAAGACGCAATCGAGACCTTCAAACAAAATTAATAGAGCTATCCGAGGAGGGATTTATAATATTTTATGGTTAAATAGTTCTTTGAAATCAATTAATTCTTTTAAAAATTGGTTCGTAATTTCGTAACTTGGGGCAGCCAACCTGTGCTTTCAAAACTTCCTTCCCTATATAATTCATTTAAAAAAATTTCTATAAGAAAACTGTAATGTTAGTCTGATTTAGATGCAGGCTTTTTTTCATTAAAATGTTTATAAGAAGAATTGTTTATCTCATAAGCAGCAATGATCCACGAGGTGAACAGTAATCTGTGTTAAATATGCTATTTTCTCTTCCATCTGTCTTTTGTCATGTGTTAAAACAATACTTGAACTTTCTAATTTATAATTTTCAAGCAACAAGATCAACGAATTTATATTTTCCAGTTGTTCTTTTACTATCACACTTTTTAATTTATTAACAGACTCGATGATGTCATCCATAAGTTGCGTGTGCAATTTTACTGCTCTATCACGCCAAATTTCAAAGACATCTTCATGCCAATGTTCTCTATTCGGAGACGAAGCAATATGTTGCACAACTTCAGTTGTATGGTTAAAAAACATTGATAAAATATATAAATTGCCAAAGATTTTTACTGCATTATTTATTGCGTCATCAAAATTTCTATCATTATCTTCATTGAATTCTTTCACCTCGTTTTTATTTAAAGCTATTCTGTACAATAAAAATTTTGTTTCATTTGCGAACAGGAGGTTGCTTAACTCAATTCTAAACCCACCTATATAATCCCTACCATTGAAAGTTACTAGTAATATAATTTCTTCTGCAAATTCATTTAAAAACAGTGAATCTACCGATAGCGTCTCCATTTCTGGGAATCTAGTTTTAAAATTAATATATATTTCTTTACATAAATCATCCACTGCACTACCTGAAACTCGAACTACTATTTTAGTGGGAGTCCTTTTAGTTACTTCTGCAGAATATTTTTCAAAAACTTCTTTAAAGAGTCCATTAATATTTTTCCTGTATTGCTTTATTCTTTCCTTTGCATCATAAATAATAGAATTGTTTTTTATAACCCTATACTTATACAAATAGCTCCACACGTTCACCAACAATAGCAGCTGTTTATATTCGTTATTAATATCTTCTTTAAAGTCTAATGAACTAAATAGGTCTCTATATTTTGATTGCATTTTTAGCAAACCATTAACCGAGGAAACAAGATTGATTAAGGAAAGCCTTTCTGTTTCATTAGGTTCCTTTCCCTCATATCTTGAAACTATAAGTGCTTCCATTTGGCGAACGTATTCTATGAATGAATTGATGTAGCCATTTGCATATGAAACAATATTTTTTTCTTTGCTTTGTATTTCTGTCAAACTGATTGCGCTTTGCAGTTCAACCTTGTTTTTATTATATTTTAACCCAAATTTATCATTATCACATTTTGGCGTTTTCAAGGCACTTACCTCCATTGCTAAAACGGCTTTTTTATAATCTTCATACTGTTGACCAATAAACTTTGTAATATTTCCGTCCTTCTTAAAAAAATAATTTAAGCTACCGTTAACCATTGATACGTAGGCTAAAATGGTATTTCTTCTATAATCAAGTTGATTTTTGAAATCAAGCCATGTATTTGGCCGTTTCCAATATTCCTCGATTTTCATAATCCAATTATTCATCTGTGTTAACCAAACTAAAGGCAAATTCTTTGCAGAAATGTTCTTTTCAATATCTGGGATCTGTAGATCTGGAATAAGATTTGTTCCTATTGCTTTTACATGATATTTTTCTTTAAAATAAAACAATCTTCGCATTATATCAATTATTCTCATTGTTTGATCATACGAAGATAAGCTATTGTCTTGTGTATTCTCTGTAAATATATCCTGGATAAATTCAGCTTCAATATTTTTTTTACTGCTGTCCAAATAAATGATATTGTATTTTCTGCATATGAAATGGCAAATCTCATCTAAAATTGCAGTATAAAGCTTGTCCTGATGTTGCACCTGCAGACCAACGATAAAATCGAGAAGTTCATCAATTGAGATATTTTCAAGATGACCCAAGATATTTTCTCCAGATATATCTTTTTCTAAGTACATACTCCTTTGAGCAAGCCAAAAAAGGATAAAACCAATTTCTGACAGATTATCCGTATGATTTACAGTCATTTTTTCAATTAGGGCTTTGTTACTTTTAATAAATATATCTGTGAATCTATAATCTATCTTCTTTTGAGGCAAACTATCTATTAACTTTTCCAGATTGGCAAATGCTTCTGGATTTCTTTTTTCAAATATCTCTTTAAAATTTTTATAAGAAAAGTCTAAAAAACCAGTTACATCACCTAAGAACATTTTAAAGCTATCAAAAAAACTTTTATTCCCCTCCTTAATGATCGCTTTATTCTTCAAATAAAACCGGTATGCATCTATCCACAATATAGAACTCAATACACTTGCAATGCTTGTCCAAGAATCGAAGGAAATAGTAATAATTTCATCTATATATGATTCAGCATTTTCTATATGATTAAAGAAATACCTAACAAGTAGGGGCTGGAAAAAGCCATTTATCACTTTTAAAGAACATAAGAGAGTAGCTGATTCATCCATTGCACTGTCCTGCTCTAGAATATTATATACAATTACCGCGCGCACAGCATGTAATGGTTCTACATATTTTTCATCATCAATAAATTTAATCAAATATTCTTTTTCAAAAAGCAGAAGCATTTTACGTGCCTGGGCTGGATTGAGCAGCTTTATCAGTTTCTGAATATCAACCTTTAATGAGTAGCGTCCAGCATAACTCACGACTTGCAAAATATTTAACCAGCCATCAGCATTTACTTCATGATTTACAATTTGTTTAATTTGAGATTTCAACTTGTTTTTTAAAGTATCAGCTTCATTAAGCAAATACATAAATTCCATAAAAGGGCCTTGTTCTCCAAACCTGTTCCATGCTTGATCAAAATTTAAGAAGTATGGAGAGTGATACTTGTTATAAATTTCTTTTGCTTCTTGTTTGTCAAAAGATAATTCAAGTATTTTGGCATTTATTCTATTCACATCAAAGTCAGAACGATTGAAATCTTCTTCTCTGATAGTAATTAAAAGGTTTAAATCAATTCCTCTTTTATCGATTTCTTCGGCAATCCAAATCCACTGTTTATCATAAGGTGCAACATCCATATAAACTATGATATCTTTTGATTTTACGGCAGCCAACCCGTTTAATGCTGCTACAATATCTATGGCTTGTTGTTCTTCGGTAACCTTTTCGACAAGGAAGACGTATTCTTCTGGATAATTGTCAATTAGATAGCGATAAGCTAATGAGGACTTTCCTTGACCGGAAGCTCCTTTAACAATAGCAATGTGACCTGAATGACTAAAGACGTTTTGGATATCCTGTAACCATTTCTCTCTTATGATATCAAGCTCTTTTCTAATATGATCGGGGTGTGCGTTAATACCGGCTCTAAATTGTTCTTTTAATTCTTCATCACTTATAAAGCTTCTATAGTCTTTTAGTTGAATAATTGTCTTGCCATATTGGGCACATATACCATTAATTGTAGCTATGTCCTTAACGATATCATCCAGCTTATTCTCCCATTGCTTTTGAGAAGTCGATCCTGCATAGCGAGACAAATCTGACACATAGCAAATTAATATGTTAAACGCTACTTGAGGAGCTGCCATTGTTTCAATTCGTTGTATCAGTTTAGAATAAATTTCTTCTTTCAGAGCATCTTCGTCAAATCTTGAAATAGTTAAGTTAGAAATAAGCCAGTTTATTTCATCCGCTGTATATCCATAGGTTGCCAACTTGCTTTTGATACTTTCGACATGGGCATCGTTTTTCTCCTGAAATCCCATCAACTCCTCTCCTATGTCGCCAAATGAAACAACATGCAAAATAAAATTTTCTCCCTCTTGTCGTTTTGCAAGTGCACGTTTAAAAAATGAATCTTCATTTTGAGGAGATAAATTCGATAAGGATAAATTGCAGCTCAAATTTTTAATTTGTACTAACTCAACTATTTTGGCCTCTTCTTCGATCTTTAAATCTTCAACACTCTCAGGAAAAAAAACATACTCATTCTCTAGAAGCATCAATCGATATGCTATATATATAGTTTGTGAAGAAAAGCCTTTCCAAGCTGCTTTTGCTCCAAGATTTGATCTAATATTACACATCTCAACACGTCAATTTTTTAATAATAGGTTTTCAAATTTTAATAATCATATTGTGCTATCCTTTTGACTAAAAGTAAAATATTAAAAATTTACATTGGGAAATACCGAGTTAATCAATAAACTTCTTGAATTTAATTAATTCCTTTAAAAAATGGTTTGAAATTTCACTACTTGGGGCACCTACTATAAAATAAACAGGCTAACATAAATGCAACTCAAATAAGGGAGAAATTACGACAAAGAGCTATGCAAAACAATCCGTTCTGGTTTCATCAAGGCTATGACTTAGTTACATTTAATATAATTGACGCTGCCCTAAAAGAAGCATTTAAATATTTATTTGCTTCACACCCAAATCATTCATTACCTGAGACACTTGAAGATTGGGAAAAACATCTGAAAATGACGATTTTAACATATGGATCTTATTTTCAAGCTTTTAATTCTCCTAATGCTCAACTTGTTGGTGGTGCTGATGTTGTTAGTTTAAAATGGCCAGAAGATTAAAAATAAAAATGCTAACTTTTATTAAAATATTCTTTAATTTTTTTAAACCATTGTTCAAAATTATTAATACTTGAGGTAGTTATATTATTTATAAATTCTTTTACTATTTCAAAATCATTAATAAGCATTTGTTTTAAATCAATTAACTCATTATTTTTATAATTTGTACCATATTTTTCGAAAATGCTCGAATCAAAATCTCTTGTAGTAAAAATTGTTTCTCCCCCTTCTTCCCAAAAGTTTATACCTTTATTATCCCTATATAATTTAGAAATCTGAATATCAATATTTTTTGATGGAATAACATAGCTAAACCAAGTGTGATAGTGGGTAAAATTATTCCTAAAATTTCTTATTTCATAAATTTTATCGATAATATTAATTTTAAAATTTAATAAATTTTTATTATTAATTATACAATTATTAAGAGATTCATAAGGATAAATATATAAATTTCTTATATATTTTTTACTTAGTTTTAATTTTAAAGCGGGAAAAGAAATTCTTGAACCTGTGTCAATAATTATAAAAAAGTGTGAATAAATATAAATCAAAGACTTATCCATTTCTATCTTTGATATTGTGTAATCTGGACTCTTTCTAAATTCTTCTTTTAAACTTTTTATTATTTTTCCATTTTCTTCCCATTCACTTATATTCTGTTCAGCAAATATTAAATTATAATAAACCCAGTGACTTGATAAAGATAAAATTTGTAAAATGTCAATTATATCATCATATAATTTTTCAGTTTTAATAATTTTTTTTATTATTCCTGTGAAATTATTTATTTCTCTTAAAACAGAATCAAGTTTTATACTATTTTTCTTTAATACCATAATCTTCAATTCTTTATTTTAGTCGTTTTATTTATAGTCTCTTTATACAATTTACTTTGTTTTAATATTTTTTTGCTCTGAAATATATAAGACTTTAATTTTCTTACTTGATTAGAATTAAGATGAACATAATTACCTGTATCTAAAGCAAGAAAACGAATTACGTCTAAAACATCTAATGCTATTTTGGGTAAACCATGAATTTCTATAGACCAACCCATTGGGGTATAATGCTCAAATCTATTTCTTAAAGCATCTTTCATTTTTCTTATAGATTCTTCTTGTTTTTCTGATAATTCAAGATGCTTACTCATAATGGTCATTTTCATCCAATTTGGGTCTTTACAACGTTTTAATGCTTCATTAAAAGAAATCAATTTATCTCTTTTTTTTGTATTTTCAATAACACTACTTGAATCAGTGCCTCTACAGGCACAAATTGCAAATCCATATAATGCTCCAAAAAGGGTTATAGTTACCCACTTCCAAGCAATTTTTTCTTTTTCGGTTTGTTTAATAAAAAAGTAGGCTTTTTCTAAATAATCGAGTGCATTAGATTCTTCTGTGAATCTTAACCATTTACATCTTTTTATACTCATAACCACAAAATATAATTTATAGAATTATTGAAGAATTGATAAAATTATATAGGAGGGCTAATTTTTTATCTATCTTTAACTTTATTTTAAAAACTCAATTCAGGTATAAAAATATCTTCACTTAGGCTCAGCAATCTGGTTCTAACATTGCGTACGGTGGCCAGCCAAGAAGTTTAGAGGACCAGAAGCGGTTTATGAAAATCTAAACAAAGATGATTTATTTAAAAAATACGGACTTGAAGTTCAGTTGGGTGATTTAGGGTCTTTATTTTTATGGGATAAAAAACAGAATTATTTTTATTTAAGTAGTTTTGTACCAAAGGAAAATGGTAAATGTGAATATATGGAATTTAATAAAAAATATGATTTATGAAGAATTTGTTAGGGATTTCTAAATTTAAAAACATAATGAAGCAATTTAAATTTTAAAGTTTGATAAATCTGAAATATATATACATCGACAGAATCCTCTTTTTTCATCATATAGAATATGCGCACAATCTTTATTAGGTATTGGCATTTTTTCAAGTGCTTCTTCAAGAGTATAAGTAGCATTATCTTGCAACATACAAATATCACAAGCGTTACCTTTGCCAGCTGTAGAAATTTTTACTTTTTTTATAAAATCATGTTTTTTATATTCCATAAGTTCCATTTTTCTGGATTCCTGCAATAAATTAAAGAATTCTTTTTTTTCTTGATTCAACATAAGAGCCATTGAATAATAAAGCATTTTTAAATTTGAATAGTTCTCACTTTTCATGTTTCTCAAAATAAGATTATTGTAGTAACTCCAAACTACATCATTAGAATTAGGGTCAAAACCCGACTTATTTTTAAGGTCATTTTCTAATTGTAAGTATTCTAATTCATTAGCACCATAATATTCATTACTTTTTATGAAATCTTGCATTATCGCTTTTCTCTCAGTTACCATTTTTTTGTTCCTAATAAAAATAATATTTCTACAATTTGGACATGGGGATTTTCTTTTAGGAATTTTTTCTAATATTTTTCCACAATAGGGACATGTAGATTTTAATAAAAGATCAACACAGTCATCACATAAACCGTCTTCATTAACTCTGAGAAAAAATCCTTTTTTATTGAATCTTTTACATTCAGTCATAATAAAACATCTTTGTTCATTTTTTATTTATTATTCATAAAACCTCTTAAATTAAAAAGATCTCTTATAAGACCCAATTTTTTTCCTATTTTGGAACGTATACTTTCACTTGAAAAACCTATTTCCTTTAACAAGTGGTATTCTATTATATTTTTTAAATAATCGCATGCTAGATCTAATTTTTCTCCACTAAGAGCCTTATTTTTAAGACTATCATCATAATGTATAAAATAATTTCTAGTATTTTTTATATCTATTAGAAATTTTTCCCTTTCTTTTTTTCCTCTAAAGAAAATCCAATAGTCATCACCATCATGAGTAAGTTCATCTATTCTTTGTTTTAGAGTTGGTTCGTTGCTATAATAAAGTTTCTCATTTAACCAATTTTTATGTTCTTTAGGTGTACAATCAATAATAGATTTTATGCGTTTTTTATGTTCAGATTCATCTATTAAATAATTTTCTCTTGTTCTTCTATGATAAGACTCAAGAGCTTGTACTAAATTTAAAAAATGTAATTCAGGGGACATATGATAGTAATTTATAGTATTTAAATATTGCGCTATTACTGGTTTTAAAATTTCTCTTTTTGAAAACCAATTTTTTATATATAGATTGAAATTACTTTCTAAGTCATGTAAGTTTAGTAAAAAACCTCTGGGATCAACATTTTGGTAATCCTCTCTAACTTGGCCAACTGTGTAAATAGGTATACTATCGTATATTTTATCTTTTATCTTATCGAATATTTGATAATGATTAGGGCTATATCCAAATATTTCAATATAATTAATTGTCTGATAAGTACAAAAGCTTATAAAATCCATTAAAGTTTGCATAACTTCTAAACTATATTTAAGAGGTTGGGGGTTAATATGTTTAACAGACACATATACTTTTTGGGTTATTTTAACTTCTTTATCAACAATTAAACCAAATGGCGCTTCTAAATCAGAATATATAGTAATTGTTGTTTCTTTGTTAACCTCATATTTTATTTGTTTAGGTCTTTTATACTTAAAAGAATAATCAAAATTTTTAATTGGTTTGAAATCAAAAGCTTTAAAAAAAGACCATTCATCTAAATGGCTAAATCTAACAAAAACTTCATGAAATAAAACTTCATCTTCAGACTTAAAACTGACTCCGTATAAACAATAATTAGCAATGATGTATGAATTATATTTTCTCTTATCTCCAATAATTATATGTTCATTAGCAAGATAACATTTATAAAGAGTTATATTAAAACCATAGATAGTTTTACCAATAATAGTATCAAATTTTTTAAATAACCCTATTGATTCTGATGTATATGAACTAAGATTTATTATATTTTTTGAGGGATTTAGGTAAAGATCTGCGCTGAAATCATTGAAGCTTGTATTAGGAATAGTCCATTTACCTGAAATTTTAATTTCATCCATTTATTTATTATAAATTTATTTAATAAATGAATATTAATATTATATCATAGAATAATATTAAAATAATATTGAAATAAGTGATAATAATATTACTTAGTTAAAGTTATAAAAAATATATTATTCATCAGTTAATAAACCTATAGAATTTTTTTAATTCATTTAAAAAAAAGGTTCGAAATTTCACTACTTGGGGCTCTCTTTTCCTGGTAAATAGTAATATAAAAAAAGATGTAAATATTAGCTTATTAATAATATATTTGATAATTCTAACAATCGGTATTATTTTATTTACAATTAGTTATTTTTTTAATTCAAAATTTTATTTAAAAATAGAGCTTACTAGACGAATAAATTACCAAATCTATTTAAGAGGTATAAAGAATGAGGTAAGGGCATTGCTAAATTGAATATAAAATGTTTGAGGAGATAAAAAATTGAATAGGTTGAATAACTCTAAATCAATTTTAAGAATTATGATAAAATTATCTGGTATTAATCTTTGTGTTTACCATATTATAAATTATTAATTAGATTATAAATTTGATGGACAAAAAACCCAAAACACTCTTAATTAATTTTTTTAGTGCAGATATTGAAAAATTAAAATTTAAAAACAAAATAGAAGCTGAATTTGGTTATATCAACCCTGATGGAAAATTTCATTTTTTTCCCAGTCCGCCATACGAATACGACATTGTTGTTGCTAATCTCTGTAAAGAAATTACTGATGTGGTTTATACCAATTTTTCCAAGAAACAGATTAACTATCAAGATATAATTGATTTAAGAGAGAATATTTGGAATGGTTTTTTATTAGCTTTTTTAGGTAATTTTGAGAAACACGGAATAGAAAATTGTGGACTTGATTGGTTAGAGACTGCAGAAGCTGATGAAAGAGACAAAATCTTTAGTAAGGATAGAGATGAAGAAACAATTTTTGATTTTTTATTTAAAAATCACAATATTTTACTGCCGGTAAAAAAATATATAAATTTTATTACTAATCTTAGTTATAGAAATAAAACAAAAACATTATTGGTTAATAAGAATAATGTTCCAATTGCAATATACACAATAAAAGAGTTAGGAACTTATATAGAAGATGATGGTGAAGAATATACAAATTATGTACCTAATTGCTTAATATTACCTCAGTTTAAAGATAATTTAGAAGTAATTAATGATGTATTTAAAGTAATCATACCTATCAGGCCAGATTTATTTCCACTTGAAAGTTCTAAAAAATGGCTAGAAGATGAACCCTTTATTCCATCTGAAGTTAAAGAAATTGAAAAAGAAATTCAAAAGAAAAGAAAAGAGTTTGAACATTTCATAACTAGAGAGAAAGAGAAGATAGAAGTAATAAAAGATAAGTATAGATATTTTATAAAAATATTAGAAACAGATGATCAAAATTATAAAGGAGATAATAAACTTTCTGTAAATGTTAAAAAAGTTTTAGAATTTTTAGAATTCGAAGTGATTGATATAGATGAAAAGCTGAAACAAACAATTAAAAAAGAAGATTATTGGGTAATAGATAAAGATTATTTTGCTTTATGTGAGGTTACAGGTACTACAAGCAAAAATCCTAAAGCATCTGAGTATAACGGAATTCTTGGAAGGATTAATACAGTTCTACAAAGAAAAGAAAATCGAGTACCTGACAAATATCAAAAAAAAATAGTTAAAGGTCTATTAATTATAAATCATGATAGAAATACTCCTCCATTTAAAAGGCCAGAAATTTATACCGGAAGCCTAGAAGAGTTGGCTGAAGCAGCAAAAAGTAGTAGCATATCAATTTTATCAACAGTTGAACTCTTTAAAATTTCTAAAGATGTTAGGGAAAATAGATTAAAAAAGAGTGAAGCAAGATCTATTGTTAAACAGGCTGGTAGAATTATATATAAAAGCAATGATTGATTTGATAATTATAAGGGATAACAAAGCTAAATTTATTGAAGTAAAGACAAAAGATAAATTACGGAGATCCCAAATTATTACAATTAGCGATTTAAAAAAATCAACAAATTTAGAGATCTCGGTATTAAAGGTAATTTAATTTTGTAAATTAACTAAAAATTTATTTAAACAACATTTGAAATAGTTTTAGAATTTAAAATGAAATGTAAATCTTGTGGTAAAGAAATACACGAATCTAGTAATTATTGCGACGAATGTTTAGAAAAACTATTTGGAGATTCTAAACTGAATTATAGTCGTCCGGTAAGCGGTGGATTTACAACTGGAATCACAAAAAAAGTCATTACAAATCCCGATAATATTATCCTTGCAAGTGATAATATGATAGATAAGTTTCCACAGAAAGTTATTTTTAAGAAAACTAAAGATAAAAAAACAGATTTTTCTAAAATTTCTATACTTAAAAAAGGCGATATTTGGGAACAAAAATATTATAAATTCATCTCTAAAGATTTTCCAAATTATGAAAAGTTTTGGCAGACTTTTATTTTACCTAAGAGAAAAAAAGGTCAGATAAGATTAAAGAGCAATACTAGTGAAAATGATGAATACATATGTATGTGTAATTATACTATCTTTAGAAAACTAATTTCTGCAAAATCAAAAATTTCTAAAGCAATGATATCGGATGTTGATCCGGAAGAAATGATAGATACATGTGTTGAGGGGTATTTTCATCTTGGTTCAGCTTTGGATTTAGTTTATAAGTTCTTAATGGTAATAGGCATTGAATATATTAAAAATATAATCCTCCATAAAATAACAGAAGAGAAAATGATAGAGAAAGTCGTAAAATATTATAGAAAAAGATATAATTCTGACTATAAAGACTTTATAGAAAATCAAAAATATGTTTCAATAAATATACATAACTCTGCAAATTATATAAAAAAGGCTTTTGCAGAATATAATATATCACGTTTTAAAAAACCATTCACAAAATTATTTCAAATTAGAGATTTAGTTATAAAATACAGAAATCCATTCGTACACAATCCCATTATAGGAAACATACAGGGTAGAATTCCTAAAAAGAAATATGTTAAAGAATTTTTAAATTGGTCTCAGATAGAAAAAATAATTGACAAACCTAAAATAATTGAAGAAAAATTTACAGATATTGTTTTAGAACTTGAAAATGACTTCAATAATACTCTAATTATTTTAAACAATATTTGGGGTATTTTAACTAATAATTTACTAAAAGGTGATAGAGATTAATTAGAGAGATTTTTTTATTTATTTATAGAAATTTGTTTATAAATATTATTTTTGTATGCCTGTTTAAAAAGAATTATTATAAATATTACTTTTAATAAAAAATAATATAACTCTATAAAAATTGAAAAAAATATGAATATATATGAACTAGCATTTGCCAGTTATATTTACAGTGGCATAGAAGATTTTGACAAAACATATAAAGATTTTTTAACCCGTATCAAGAATGACCCTGACATGAGCATAAAAGCTAATAGGCAAGCTCTTATAGATTGGTTAAATGATTGGGGTTGCAGGAATTTTTATATAAAATATCATGAATTAGCCTCAAAAGGATTATATGAATGGTACCAAGAATATGGATCTTATCTGCCAGAAAGAACTAAAAATATTTGGGATTTCAAACTAAGTGATTTAAACACAATTCAAGTATTATATGATTCTTTAACTATAAAAGTAGCCTCTTATGCTGAAGATAAGAACGGTAATATTAAGACTAATACTTTTGGGCATACTCCGTCATCAAAAATTTTGTTTGCTCTAAGGCCAAAAGGATTTATTCCATGGGATGGTGAAATGAGGAAAGTATTTAAGTATAATTACAAAATTACTTCCTATAAAGATTTTTTAGTTAAAGTCATAGATGAAATAAACGAATTAAGAATTTCTTGTCAAAAAAATAATTTTGAACTCAAAGATATTCCTACTAAATTAAACAAAAGTTATGCAACAATTCCAAAATTAGTAGATGAATACCATTGGATTACAATAGCAAGGAAATGCGAGATTCCCACTAGTGAAACACTTAAGGCTTGGCTAAAATGGAATTCCTAGAAATTAAATAAGTATCATTAAATGAATTAAAACAAAACTAGTAAATAATTCTTAAGGAGCAATAATATGTCATATTATCTTGTAAGAGTAGGTGAAGGTGGTAAATATATTAAAGAAGCAAAAAGAGGTGGGTATATTGCTATAGGTTGGAATGAAATGCCTGACCTAGTAAATTTTAAAAATCTAGACCAGATAAAATCCCGGTTAAAAAATACAACCTATAACTATTCCTCAACCCAACTTGCTATTCAGGCAGGTCAGATTTACAGGTTTGGGATAGAGATGTCAGATGGAGACACAGTACTGTCACCATGGGGCAGTGGAGAATATCTTGTTGGTAGAATGGGGAGTTACTATTTTGAAGATAATCCCACTGATGGATGCATATATAAACACCGAAGAAAAGTTAATTGGCTGGATAAAATTTTACTCAAAGAAGATATGTCTACTAATTTTTCATATTCACTCGGAGCAACTCTAACAATATTTTCCCTAAATAAATATGCAAATGAAATCGAAGCTTTAATACTGGGAGAAACACCAACTCCTGCTGAAAAACCAGAAAAAATAAGAGATGTAGTGCTACAGGATTTAATGAATCTTGATGGTAAGGAATTTGAAGAATTTACCAGACACCTTCTGGAAGTATTGGGATTTACTGCTGAAACTACTCAATATGTGGGTGACAAGGGTATTGATGTTAATGGAATATTAAATGCTGAAGGTCTTGCGGAAGTTACTTTAAGAGTTCAGGTAAAAAGGGTGCATGGGAGTATTGGAAATAAAGATGTACTGGCTATTAGGGGTGC
>Ga0307380_10005848_pt1 | contig 16295 bp, 24 predicted proteins | sample UN3MG_FD_202239 | JGI IMG/M metagenome (GOLD analysis project Ga0307380, IMG submission 202239) | Soil microbial communities from Risofladan, Vaasa, Finland - UN-3 | ecosystem: Environmental > Terrestrial > Soil > Coastal area > Acid sulfate soil | place: Finland: Risofladan, Vaasa | collected...
TCGACGTGGAGGGCCCCGAGTGGATGAGGGTCGTCTACAAGCGGCTTAGGGCTGCGGCTGAGAGCTTCAATGGGAGGGCGAAGAGCAGGTTGGCTTATCAGCGTCTGACGTGGCAGGGCCTGGAGAACGCCTGCATCCATGTGGGCCTAGTCCTGATGATGGCTTACGCTGTCTGCATCGCCGCCTACGGCATTGGGAGGCCGGAGCTAAGGCAGTCCGTGGCCTTCTTCGCGTGAGGGTGGAGTCGGGGTGGAGGGGTTGGTTAGAGGGTGCTCTGCTTCTACTGGTTCTGGGAGGCCCTGTGAGGTGCGGGTTGTCCTCTGTTTATGGTTTTCGGAGGGGTCTTGAGCTGGATGTACTTGGGGATGGGGGTAGTGGCTGGCTGAAAAGCGTATCATTAGCCCAAAAACTCATAATTATTGAATCCGCCTGCGCGCTATGGGGTGCCACATGAGGAAAAGGCATGTACGTGAGTATAAGCAACTGGGGTACTAGATATGGAGAGATAAATACCGTTACGGCTACCGCTGGCGTGTGGAGGGGAACCTCTCCGCCGTCAAAAGACTCGCGGGAGAGTACGTTACGGCCACGGAGAAGAACAACATGTACAAGGAAGTGGCCATGAAGTTCCTGTTCTACAACTCGATCATAAAATACGACATCACTGGCGAATCACCTTGGACGGCAAAAACATGTTTCGTGACCTAAAGAAGAGAGAAAAGAAAAAATTGGAAGCGTGTTAAAGAATTATGCAACACAGCATGTGATGGTATTGGCGTCTAAGGTAACCGCAGTCTGTGCCAGCGCTCTTCCGTTTAGTGTCGCGCCAGTTTGTAGCGCAATCCCTGTAAAGCCCAGAATATTTCCATTGAAAACAGAATATGTTCCAAGTGTCGTTTGGCCAGCGACCTGCCAGAAGATGTTCTTCGCCTGTGCACCGCCACTTAAGATAACCTGCGTAGCAGAGCTGATATCGAGAGTTCCCGCTATCTGGAATATCCATACATCATCTGAGTTTCCCGAGAGGGTGACATCCGTCGGTATCGTCACGCCACTGCTCCACTTGTAAAGACCTGGAGCGAGCGTCATTCCGCCAATATTTCCAGATCCAAGTTCAGTATGATCCGGTGAAGTTCGTCCGGCGGCAGCAGTGTACGCTGTTTCCATGTCGCTTATGGCTGTAGTCATAGTAGCTGGAGTTGGAGCCGCATAGTCGGCTGCATAGACTTTTCCGGTAACTAGAGATGATGTCGCAAATTGATTAGATGAATCCATTACTAACCCGAATCCGGTGATATAAGTTGCAGCAGCTGGGCTTACGCCGATGTCTCCAACAATTGAAGTGGTTCCAGTGGTTGAGATCCCTGATTTTACCAGAATCACGAAATTGCCGGCCGACCCAAGGTCAACTGGCGCTCGTGGTGCTGGTGCTGGTGCTGTACCTGTGGTAAAGCTCCATACTTTGTTAACTGCCAGCGCATTGCCAGCCAGGTCCTTGGCCCCGGTTGTAACCGTGACCGTATAGACGGTGCTGACTGCAAGACCGCTTTCCGGCGTAAAGGTCGCCGTGACTCCTGCGTAGGTCACCGCTCCTGAAACAGGGGTAGCACCCTGCTTCAGGGTAAATGTGGCGGTGGTTATCGTTAGGGGGTTCATCGCCTCACTGAAGGTGGCGGCTATTTTCGTGTTGGTTAAGACACCCGTGGCGCCGTTAACCGGGACTGTGGAAATCACGGTGGGTGCGGTGGTGTCTGTAGTCACGTTGATGGTATTGGCGTCTAAGGTAACCGCAGTCTGTGCCAGCGCTCTGCCGTTCAGCGTTGCGCCGGTATTAAGCACAATCGCTGTCTGATCCAGAATAATTCCATTGAAAACAGAATATGTTCCAAGTGTCGTTTGGCCAGCGACCTGCCAGAAGATGTTCTTGGCCTGTGCGCCGCCGCTCAGAATAACGCTCGTAGCGGAGCTGATATCGAGAGTTCCCGCTATCTGGAATATCCATACAGCATTTGAGTTTCCCGAGAGGGTGACATCTGTCGGTATCGTCACGCCACTGCTCCATTTGTAGAGTCCAGGAGCGAGCGTCAGCCCGCCAATATTTCCGGCGTTCAGTTCAGTAGCAGTGGGTGATGTCCGTCCAGCGGCGTCAGTGTACGCGGCTTCCATGTCGAGTACAGCCGTGGTCATTTTAGCTGGAGTAGGAACTGCATAGTCGGCTGCATAGACTTTTCCGGTGACTAAAGATGATGTCGAAAAGTGGTTAGAGGGATCCATTGTTAGCCCGAATCCGGTGATAGCAGTGGCGGCGATTGGACTCACTCCAATATCTCCAACGATTGAGGTGGTTCCAGTGGTTGAGATTCCAGATTTTGCCAGAATCACGAAATTTCCGGCCGACCCAAGGTCAACTGGTGCTTCTGGATACCCGGCATTTCCAGAGGGTACCATAACTAAAAACATCATCGCCGTAATCAGCACTACCGCTATTACGTTGAACCTATTTGTCAAAACTTTTCTGTTGTTTATTGTTTCAAAACTTTTGCTCATTCAAATTTCTCCAATTCAACAAGCGCGCGTATTTATATATAGACTTATCAGCAATATTATTATAATTAGTATATGTGTATATACATGATTAAGATGGAGAAACGTAAGATAGTAGCCCTAGGCCAGTCTTCACATGTCATCTCTCTCCCAAAGGTCTGGCTTAAGACGAATAATCTCAATAAAGGAGATTATATCTCAATTTTACCTCAGTCAAATGGGTCCCTCTTCATCTATCCCTCAAATGGAGCAACTCAAGATACCCCGAGCATTCAACTAAGAGTAGTCGTTGATGAAGGCGATGCTTCGATAGTAAGGAAGATAATTGGGGCCTACATGGATGGCTATACCCACATTAAACTTAGATCCGAAAAGATATTCACCGTTGATCAACATGCAGCCATCCGACATATAGCAAATACGCTCTATATGATGGTAATCGAGTCTGAAGCTAGTAACGTTGTTCTTGAGACTCTGATCGATGAGTCGAAGGCATCGGTATTCGCTGGTGTGGAGAGGATGCATCTCATCACATACTCGATGTTTAGAGATACGTTACAAGCCCTTAGAAGTAGGGATAGGGCGCTTGCGTCCTCCGTTGCTCCTCTTGAGAATGATGTTGATCAACTCATGTTTTTCCTGTTAAGGTTGATCCGGAGTGCAGCCCAAGATCTTTCCCTTGGTAGTAGACTCGGCATTGACCCCCTTAGCTGTCTGGATTATCAGCGTTTGGTTCATAGCATAGAGAGCATAGCTGATCACGTCGCTGTTATGGCAACCAGCGTCGTTGCATTGTTAGACAGCGACTTTGAGGTTCCTGCGAGTGTTTATGATGGCATCCTTAAAGCCGCTGATGTGGCTTTCTCATCATATGATTTGGCAGTCCGATGTTTTTTATCATCAAACGTGGATCCTACGAATGAGATTATTGACGAGAAGAGCTTAATTGAGGGTCTTTATAGTCAGTTGACTCCTTTGCCGCTTATTGGGGATCAAGGTAGTACGTCATTGCTGGCTCATATAATATCAATAAGGGAGAGCATTAAGGGAATTAGTCATTATATCTCGGACATCGCTGAGTTAACTATTGAGCGGGCGTATAAAATTAAGAAGTGAGCTGCTCGTAAAAGTTACAGCGCGCTGAAAATAATGGTTCTTTTCAATCCTTGAACGATTCTGCGTTATTACCTCAAAGGTTTACCGATCGGTCGCGCGCGCCAGCTTGTAACGTAATTGACCGGTCAAATCTATGAGACTTGTTCGCTAGACACGGATTCATGCCCGAATCGGTTTGTGCTCGCTGACGGTCAGACATAAGACTGCTAGAACGGCAGAGAACTGGTAAGTGTTAGAGGATTGACGGCAGATAAACTCGTAGAGGAGTTCATGGAAGCGGGCCATGGATAGCTGGATGGTATGGAGCCTATGCGGAGCAAGGGTTGAGGCAAGGAGAGTGCCGGAGTACACGGCTGATGTACATCCAAAGCTGGCTGAAACTGAGGCCTACGTAAGACGCAACATCTGACCGGTCAACCTTCCATGATTAACGTTACAAGCTGGCGCGCGCTAAATTTTTCTCTTCAGAGAGATCCTGTACCTAACTACAACTGCGCCGGCCTCATCGGGCCTGCCAGCTAAACCGCGACGTTCGTCCTCAGCGTGTACTGGACCGTCGCCGTGTCTCCGGGGTCAACGGATATGGTCCCGGCCAGGACGTCGCGGAGAATAAGGTAGCAAGCAGCGTCCCCGTAGCTATGCCAGTAGAGGCTTATCCAGGCTGAGCCGACCTCGATTACGTCGATGGGGTCCTCGGTGCCGTTATAGAAGCCTCGGCTCAGGACCAGGTCGTCGTTGCCCGCGACCTCCGTCGTCGTCACCCAGTTTGTGCCGAGGTAAGTCAGGCTCGTGATCTTGTGCTGGAGCTTGTAGTCGCTGAGGCTTTCCGGCTCGGCTCCGCCTTCCTGACCTCCGTCACCGACCAGGATTCCGAAGTCCCGGGTGCTGACCATCAAATTCCCCCAAAATAGAATCACTCGTCGACGATGAACTCGTCTATCGGCCCCATGTGGTCACAGGCCATATTCGATCTCCTGGACAAGCTGAAGATGAGCCAAGTCATCGCGTGGAGAAAGCTGAAGGGCAGGGTGAACCCGCCTGAGGTGCTCTCGGTGAAGGACCGTATCGACGTGGAGGGCCCCGAGTGGATGAGGGTCGTCTACAAGCGGCTTAGGGCTGCGGCTGAGAGCTTTAACGGCCGGGCGAAGAGCAGGTTCGGGTATCAGCGTCTGACGTGGCAGGGTCTGGAGAACGTGGGCATCCATGTGGGTCTGGTGCTGATGGTGGCTTACGCCGTGTGTATAGCGGCTTACGGTATGGGGCGGCCGGAGCATAGGCAGAGTGTGGCCTTCTATGCGTGAAGGGTTGAGCCAGGGGAAGGTCCGGGTTGGGTAGAGGATACCATTCACCTGGTGACATGGAAAAGGGGTTTCACGGCGTCTATGGGCCCTTGTCCATGAACTTGTGGGGCGTTCTCGGTTTGACTCTGGAGTATAGCGGCTTGTTTTCCAGCTCTAAAGCCCCGATCAAGCCACCAACACCGAATTATTGAATCCGCCCGCGCGGCTGATCGACCGTTTTTCAGGGTTTCCCGGGTGACCCTCTCCCCCTCTGGTAGTCGCCGACGGGGACAGGCCGGGTTCTCTCGGAGGTTATTTCTCCTCTTTCTTCTCCTCTTCCTCTTTCTCCTCGCCCTCAAACTCAGGGTCGAGGGGGTTCTCTAGGGGGATCGGGGGCGGCGTGGTCGCCATCGTGTAGCCGATCCAGAGAAGTATGAGGAGCATGAGGTAGGCTGCTCCGAGGGTTGGGAGCCTGTAGGCCAACTCCGTGTAGGGGGTGAGCCCGGCGAAGGAGGCGCCGAGCTAGGGCGCGAAGGACCATACGAAGTAGCCGGCCATTATAAGGATCGTTGCGGCCATGATCGTGTAGCCGAGGGTCTTGTCATTCAAGTCGGTCTCTGATTTCAGTTATGTGGGAGCCTTGTTAGCTTTATTCGGTTATTGGGAATATTTGTGTTGACCTCTGCTGGAGCAGTTCTTGAGTAGAGTTGATGTGATGCTTGAAGTTTCTCATTGTAATGTGAAGGATTCGCAGGCTTCCAGAAATATGCATCACAAATAGGTAAATATTGTTAAACTTATGCCTGCTCCTAGCTTATTCGCTCTATCATGACATCGATGCCATCGAATTCCGCGTCTCGACCCACCAGCAGATTCGCCTTCTTCACCTTCGCCGTGGCAACCGCGAATGCGTCGGCGAGGGAGAGGGTGTGTCTTCCCTTCGTCTTCGCCGCCTCTTTCCAGAGTCCGTTGTCGTCGACGGGGACGATCTCCAACCCATAGTCCCTGAGGTTCCGTTCCTTCTCCTCGGCGAGGTCGGGGCTCCTCCGGTACAGAATGTAGTAGAGTTCTGTGAGGTTGATGAGGTTCAGGTAGCCCCTTATTTCTCCTTTCGTTATCTTTACTAGGCGCTTCTCGACCTCCTTTCCGCCTTGTTCTCCTAGGTAGAAGGCTAGGAGGGCCTCGGTGTCGAAGACGATGCTCATCTCTCGACGCCCTCTAACAGTTTCTTCTCTCTCATCCGATCCTGCGTCCTAGCCTCATCCAGGATCTCCCTCGCCGTCTTCCCCTCGAATAGCTCCTTGAGAGAGCCGAATTCGTCTTCGGGTCGGGGCAGAGGCTTGAAGAGGATGCCCTCCTCCGTCTCGACGACGAGAACCTTGTCTCCGACCCCGAACTTCTCCCTTAAATCTTTGGGGATGGTCGCCTGGCCCTTCTTAGTAACACTGACGACCCTGGTCATTATGTCCGCCTAATTAATACCAAATTGAAATGTATTACTTAAATCTTATCCCTTCGTGAGCTATACGGGCTTGCGTGGGGATGACGTTTCTATTGTATGTATCCTAGTGCTCGTAGCCTCTCCTTGAGCTCCTCCTTAACCTTGTTTTTAGAGGGTGACTGTGGCCATGTCTCCTAGGATGAGCCTGTGGCCTCTGGGATGTTTTCTTTCGAGCTGAGGATCTTGACGTTTCTCCCGATGAGGCTGTCAACGATGCGTCTTCCGCAGTCGATGTGAGAGTCAACATTTTAGTCAGCGCTAACCCCATGTCGATAAGACAGGCTACAGCCAATGTCCTTCACGAAGAGAATTTTAAAATCAGAATCTTACAGGCGTCTAACCCATATAATGCAGGAGGAGCGACCAACAAGATATTAGATTATTTAGCACATTTTTCAGCAAATATTGAAAAATAAATGCAGGAAGATTACATTTCCATTTTCCTCGCGATTTAAAAAGGTCAACTGTTACACTAGATACTTAACATTATTCGATGGGTATCTTGTCGTGAATGTTTATCAATTTTAAATAAGATTTCTAGGTTAATGCATACTAATCTTATTTATTTAGACTTGATGATGAGATGTATATCATATCGAGCCATGTTGAGCAGCGATAGGGATGAGTTCGGATGTAATGGAGAACGCTAAGGCGGCTGGCAGAGGGGGAGCCATGATTTTCTTCTCCAACATCGTCTCCACTCTCATTGCCGCTGTTGGCGCTATTATCGTTATTAGGCTTCTATCGCCCACCGAATATGGTCTTTACACCATTGCAGGTATTCCTGCATCGATGCTGCTGCTGTTTGGGGATTGGGGACTAAACTCGGCGTTGACGAAGTTTATTGCCCAATACAGGGCTGAAGGAAAAGAGCAGAATATCGTTTCGATTCTACAGTGTGGTTTAGTCCTCAAGCTAGGATTTGGAATTATTTTGACTTTTCTAACGTTTCTTCTATCTGATTTCCTAGCAGTATATGTCCTACAGAAGCCGGAAGCCTCGTTGTTGGTCAAAGTTTCTTGTTTAATGGTTCTAGGTACTCAGCTGTACAACACTTCTTGGTCGACGTTCCTCGGGTTTGAAACGATGAAATACAATGCATTTATGCAGGTTCTGTTCACGATCTTGAAGGCGTTACTGGCGCCACTCCTTGTCTTCCTTGGATTTGGAGCCCTCGGCGCTGTGGCGGGCTTAAGTCTGGGGATTCTGGCTGCGGGATTGGTGGGCATTTTAATCATCTTTTTCGCTCTCTACAGGTCTTTGAGGAAGACGCGTTCCGAGGGTTCCATGGGCTTTATGGAGACGATGCGTATGATGTTGGGATATGGGTTTCCCCTTGCCGTCATCGGCATAATCGGTGGTTTTGGGGGCCAGCTCTATAGTTTTCTCATGGCGAGGTATTCGTCTACCTTCAGCGTGGGCAACTATGGTGTAGCTTCGACGTTCTTGGTCTTTGTTGGCTTTATCACTTTTCCAGTCAGCAATGTTCTCTTTCCTGTGTTTTCAAAGATGTCGGGTTCGGAGGGGCGGGAAGGGTTGGAGGTTGCTTTCAGGGCTTCCGTGAGGTATGTTTCATTTCTCATGCTTCCTGCTGCGGTGGGGGTGATGGCGGTGTCTCAGCCTCTCATAGGCGTCCTGTTTGGGGGCGAGTACAGCCTTGCCCCGCTGTTTTTGATCCTCCTGAGCGTGGGAAGTCTCTTCTGTGGACTGGGTAGTTTGAGTATGGGTAGCCTCCTGTCGAGCCAGGGGGAGACGTGGACTGTTTTTAGGATCGGTTTGTTGACTATGGTTGTGGGGCTGCCTTTAAGCTTCATTCTCATCCCGCGTTTCGGGGTTCTCGGTTTTATCGTGAATGGTTTGATCACGCAGGCGGTAAGCACTATTCTATATATTTTCTCGGTTCGGAGGCTCTTCAAGTTTAAGATGTGGGTTGGTCAGTCCGTTAGGACGTATGTCGCCGCCTTCACTATGGGGGGACTTGTTTGGGTTACATTGATAGTGTTAAGACTATGGGTTGGAATTTATAATGACATCATTCTACTTGGGGCGGGGTGCCTTGTGGGTTTCTTTTCTTATCTTCTGCTTCTCCCCTTGATTGGGGCGATAGAGCGGGCTGATCTGGAGAGTCTTAATGACGTCTTTGGGATGTTTGGTCGCCTTAAACCAATTTTTGGTATACTCTTTGTCATCATGATGAGGGTAGTGGCTATTCGGTCGCGTGAGGGGAGATAATTCGAGAAAATATAAGGCTGAAGATGTGGGGCTTAGCGCTTCAGAAGATTAATTGAAGATTTCTGCTTGTTTGATCATCTCCTTCAAGCATGGGTTCGGGTGCAGGTGTTTTTAGATCACGTTGATTTTTTAAGTTGGATATGGGTTGCTATGGCTTCTATCATGTCTCTTAACATCAGGTTCCTCTTCCTCCACTCCTGCACGTTTTGGTGGTTCTCTTTCCATGCGCCGTATCCAGCTTGTGTGATCTCTTGCTGGTATCTGTCCGGTGTTTCCCATTCCAGGCCCTCGACTTCGATGTACCCGGGGTTGGTTGAGTTGATCCATGACTGGATCGGCCAATCCAGGTAGAAGCCGTACTGGTTTGAGATCTTGGCTCTGATTAAGGCTTCGGCTTGTTGAGCTTTAAGCATCCAGGTTGTGCCTAGGACGTCACGTGTCTCCGGGAAGCCGAGGACCTTTGAGGCGAGTGTGTTCCCGACGCCCTCTGTTATTGTCTGGGTTTCGGGGGTTGTGTAGGCGGCGTGTGGCTAGTTTTCTTGGGGCTAGGAGGAGGAGGCTTATGTCGTGGGTGAGCTGTTGCTTGTTTTTGGTCGTTCTGTTGAGGAGGGTGGGGGCGATGTGCCCTGGTCTCTGCGTACTCTGCCGCCGATCCAGTCGTAGAGTGCCTCGCGTTCTCGTTTGGTGGAGAGGTAGGTTCTCATCTCTGTGTCTGCTGTAGGTACTTGTGGATGAAATGTGTTTTTGTGCCTGTTTCCGTGGCTTGGGTTTAAGAAACATTGTGGATAGAGGTGGTGGAGTCACAGTTGTTTTGCGTAGGTTTCGGGGTCTATTCTTTTGATTCCCTTGATTCTGTCGTATATGTGCTCTGTGCTCAGTATTGTTTTGTCTTCGGATACGGCTGTGGCGGCGTGGTATGCGTCGAAGGGGTTTATCTCGTATTCTTTGATGAGCATAGATGCGGTGAGGCATATCTCTGGGGATAGGTCGATCCATCTCATGTTTCTTATGTGGGTTATGGCGTTCGTGGCCTGGACGAGTTCTCTATGCATGTTTCTGTTGAAGAACCAGAAGATGATCTCCTGGAGCGTGGCTGTGGAGGCGTAGGTGTCGGGGATGTCGCCTGAGGCGACCCTGCTCAGGATCTTCTCGGCTGTGGGTTTCAGCCAGTCGCTTTTCTTGATGTATGCCAGGAGGAGATCTGATTCGATGAGGATGGGTGTCACCTCCCGTGCTTCTCTTCCACCAGCCTCTTGGCCGTCTCTCTCGCCTCCTCTCTCATCTCGTGCACGGATTCTTCGGTGTCTACGTTCAAGGCTTCCAGGACCTTCAGCGGGTGTTTGGGCACGGGTATGACCGCTATGTGGTCTCCCAGGTCGATGTAGATGACCTCGTCGCCCTCTCGGATTCCGTATCTGTCCCGGATGGGCTTCGGTATGGTCGTCTGACCCTGCCTCGTCACCTTGGTTTCATAGGACAACGGCGCGACATCACTAGTACTTTCTAATATAAAATACTATAAAAACATATTTATTACTATTTGAGATTGGTTGGCGATTCGGACACTCGAAACTTACCTGCGAAAAGGCATAAAAAGTGTCGTAGATGCGTTATATGAGTTATTTTCGTCTAAGAAGGATTCCAACAATCAGTAGCACCATAACCGAGGCTGCGATGATCAGGTAAATCTTTTGTTTTGAATGTTGCTGAACCTCTAGGGGTTTCTGGTTGCCCTTTTGGGTGACGAGCAGGTCTACGCATGGTAGGGGCATGGATTTCTTTATCTTGTCGTAATGCTTGGGCTGTATCCTTGTCATATTGTTACCTTTGACTGGTCGCCGATTATGAATCTCTTGTCTTTGGGGGGTTCGTTGTTTTTGGTGATCACTTCGTTTCGTCCTATTACGCTGTCCGTTATCAGTTCGTCGCATTCTATTGATGCGCCTTCCATGACTATGCTGTTCTGGATCTCCGAGTTCATTATCGTTGAGCCGTCTCCGATGCTCGTGTAGGGGCCGACGTATGTTCGGGGGCCGATGGTGCAGTTTTCACCTATTATCGATGGCCCCTGTAGAACGGAGCCTTCCAGTATCTGTGTGCCTTTTCCGATCCTGAGTACGTTGCTTATCTTTACATTCTTATCGATGGTGCCGTGTTTGGGTTCTCCGCCGCTGAAGCCTTCGATGTGGATCGGCGAGTTGGCATTTCCCTTATAGTTGGTTACTTACTATAAGCGTTTTTTCGGGAGGCTTTAGGCCGTGGGTCGACGACTTTACTTTTCCCTTATAATTGGTTACTTATTATAAGCGTTTTTTCCGGAAGCTAATATGTCTGTTAAGCGTTAGAAACGGCTATTTACCGATATAGGCGCGTTTAGGCGGTTTTCCGGCCTGGCCTCTTCACTTATTTTAGGCGTTTTATTGGAAGTTTAGTTATTTTTGGTTGTTGTCTCTGGGTCTGCTTTTCACGGGTTCACCTTGTTTCTTCAAGTTACGTGGGATTATGGGTTTGAGGCCCCATTTTGGAGGGTGTATGCTTGTGTCGCCTTGTCTGATCATGAGCAGGGTGTCGCTCGTCGTCTCTCTTATCGAGGCTTCCGTCTCCTTCAGGGTGTCTTCGGCTCTGCCGGTGTCGTTGGCGGCGTCTTTCAGGGCCGTTTTGATGGCTTTGATGGTGTCCAGCTGTCTCTCGACATTCTCGCAGAGAAAGGTTGGAAGGTTGTTGGGTTTGAGGTCATCCCAGTATCATTCCATGGAACTAGCCCATATCAAACCGCGTGGGTACTGGTGGAGAGGTGATAGAACTAGAAAAACGCCTGAGCTCATTCTAGCACCCAGTTTTTTAGGTAGAGATCTTATGTCTGAGCTTTTCTCATAGTCTGTCTAGTGCTTCATGGAAGAGGTGGACGATGGTCGGTGAGAGCCAGAGGCCTTCCTCAAGCATTTGACGTAGGGATTCCTTTGCCTGTTCATTGCTCAGGTGTTGCTCTTTCACGGCCTTCAGAAGCACGTATAGGACGCCCTTGGGCTCAAGGCCGAGGGATCTCCCTGTCTGATAAGCGTCTTCATCGTCTGTCAGGAAGAGGCTGATCCCCTTCTCTATGGCGAGCGCTATCGCTTCACGTTCTCCTTTGCCTAGTTCGATGCCGAGCTTGTTCTCTCTATCCTCCACCTTGTCTATGAACTGTTCCTGGGGTTTATGGATTCTTATCCATCCCTCTTCTACGGCCCTCTTGGTTACTTGAGCATCCTCATAGCCCTTTTCAAGTCCACGGGTTACGACCTCCTCGTAGACTGCCTCAGGGATTACTATCTCGGAGTGTAGCTTCTTCAATAGGTGTAGGGTGTCGCATTTTCCTAGCCATATGAGTGGGCCAGCATCTGAGGATGCCGCCAGCTAGCCCACCAGATGCTCGACCTCTTCGCTGAGCCTCTCTTCCCCGTATCTATAGGTGACGTTTCTTCGTCTGAGTTCTAGGGAGAGCTCTCTGTAGCCTAGGCCCGTCAGCTCAGCCATTCTTCCGAACGAGATGCTGCCCTTTCTGTATAGCTCTAGGGCTAGGCGTAGCTTCATCTCTCCGATGCCTATATTGAGGGCCTCCCTCATGATGTCGGATTTCTCTCTCTGGAGTTTGTCTGTGAGGTCTTCGAGGTCTTCTATTGTCTCTTCAGGAAGCCTGACTGTTGTGACCTTGAACGTCAAGACGTTCACCGTATTCTTTTAGAATACAGTTCTTATTAAGTATATGCCCATCCCAACAACTGAATGTGATCACGTCCAATGCTCGTTGACTACCATCCTGCCCCGTAACCCTTATTTCTATATATGTATATGTAGATGTAGATCAGGTTGACGTCTAAAACGATATCGGTGTCGGAGGATGCCTACGAGCTCCTCAAGAAGATGAAACTCAAGGGAGAGAGCTTCACGGAGACCATCAGGAGGCTCGCCAAACGCCGCAGGCTCGCGGACTGCGCCGGACTGTGGTCCGACGTCTCCGAGGAGGAGATGGAGGACATCTGGGGCAGCATAGCCGACTTGAGGAGAAGGGCCGCGGAGTCCATGGAGATGCGCCGTGTTGAAGGTCGTTGACACAACCTTCCTGATATGCCTCCTCCGGAACGATCCTCGCACCCTCAGCAAGGCGGAGGAGCTGGACGGGGAGGGCGGCGCCGCGACCACCGTCGTCAACGTCTATGAGGCCTCGTATGGGGTGTACAGGGCGATGTCGGATCCTTCGAGGAGGATGGAGGCCTTCAAGCGTCTCGTCACGAACCTGGAGGTCTTGGACCTCGACTACGAGGCTGCGATGAGGGCTGCCGAGATATCGGGGACACTGGACAGAGAAGGGAGAGGGATCGATCCCTTCGACTCGCTCATCGCGGGGATAACTCTCGCCAGCGGCGCGGAGGCGCTGGTGACCAGGAACACCTCACACTTCGAGAGGGTGCCGGGTCTAAAGGTCGAGGAGCATTAAATGAAAGACACTTATCTTCGGTTTAAGTCCCTTTATAATAATCACCCATATTTATCTACGAACCATTGATTTAATCCAGCTCGTGGGCAGACCAAAGAAATGTTTTATCAATTATTTATGATAATTTCTGTTGTCTTGAAGGCGTTGATCCTCGCCGGGGGTTTGGCTACATGGCTGAGGCCTCTTAGCTTGGCCTAAGGTTCTTTTTCCGTTGGCTAACGTTCCTCTCATCGACTATACGTTGAAGAGTCTAAGTGATGGTGGCGTTGATACGGTCGTAATGGCTGTGAACAGTCTCGCCGACATAATTGTTGGTTATTTGGCTCATGCGTTTCTTGTTTTAATGATGAGATGGGGGACTGGTGGGGAAGCTTGATTGCTTATTTGAAGAGACCCGTGTTTTCGATCATTTCAGCTATGTATGGGTGTAGATCGTCCTCCATGGTGTTGATCCATCTGTATTCGCGGTGCTGTTTGTCTAGTTTTACTTTGTCTGAATCTACTTCGACTCTATTGTAGGTGGTTACGGTGTGTGCGTAGGGCCACATGTGGGAGATGGTCGGTGTCTCCTTCCATCAGCCCTTGACCCTCTGGATTTATAGGTTAACTGTGACCATGTTTCCCAGGATGAGGCTGTGGCCTCTAGGTAGGTTCTGTTCGTGGTTGAGGGTGGTGGCGTTCTGGCCTGTGGGGCTGTCGGCGAGGGCCTTCCGATATCGCCGTTATTCGATGGCTTTGACCTTGATTTCATCGACTCTGTCCTTTTAATCCTCTGTTTCTTTCCACTCCCATTTCAAGGGGTTTTCCGCTTTTAGGAAGGAGTAAGCTGTGAAGTGTTTTGTGTTATCTGTCCAGATCGTATCCACTTTTCCTCTAGCGGTGTATGCGAGTATGCAGTCGAATATGTCGCCGCCTGTGACTTGCCGGTCCTCGGCTGTGTTCAGGGCTTCTCTGTAGGCCTCCTCGGTCGGTAGCAGGAACTTGATATCGACGCATTCTTCGTAGAGTCTGCTCAGCCTCGAGGCTTCGGCGGGGGCGATTGGCCGCTCGACGCGTCTCCCCGTGATCACGGAGTAGAACTCGGCGAGGTTTTGATATGCCAGATGTGCATCGATGTTGCCGTTTATCGTGGCTTTCATGATGAGGGAGGCCCTGGGGTTGTGGGGACTGAGGCGGTCGTGGGCGTAGCATAGGATCATGGTGTCTATGAGTATCTTCTTTCTTGGGTGGGTGCTCTCCGAGAGTTCTATGCCGTCAACGGATGTCTTCATAGATCTCCCTTCGGGTCAGTGCGTCGGGCACGCCTATCTCGGGAGGGGTTTCCAGGGCCTCTATGAGCTCCTCCTCGGGGAGTTTCCTCTGCAGCTCGACCTTGAAGCTCTTCCGGTCTATTATGACCACGTTGAGCTTTTCGCCGGGCTTTAGGCCCAGTTTTTCTCGTATCTCCGCCGGGATGTAGAGCTTCTTTTCATGGTATGTTGTCTCGGTCAACCCACTACACCAATTACCCAAATAATGGTGTGGCCATATATATATTTACCCATCTGTTTTGTTGTGGGGGGAATAGGCTCATAGAATCTCCGTGAGAGGATTTGAACCTGCAGGAATCAGTCTCCGGGATGTCGGTTATTCCATGTATCCTTGTCTTCGTGTTCTCTCCTTGTTCTCCTCCTGGAGCTGCATGGTTGGTTTATTCCTGTGTATCCTCTCCGCTACATGGCTTAGGCCGGTTAGCTTGGCTAGGCCTGAGATTCTTTTCCCGTTGGCTAACGTGCCTCTAATTGACTATACGTTGAGGGGTCTCAGGGATGGTGGCGTTGACACGGTCGTCATGGCTGTGAACAATCTTGCGGACATTATCATGGGTTACTTGTGTCATGCAAACATTTTCTTGGTTGAATAATAAGACAGGGGTTGGTAAGGAGCTTATTACTTATTTGAAGAGACCGGTGTTTTTGATCATTTCGGCTAGGTAGGGGTGTAGACCGTCCTCCATTTTGTTGATCCATCTGTGGTCGCGGTGCTGTTTGTCTAGTTTTACTTTCTCTGAGTCTACTTCGACTCTATTGTAGGTGGTTACGGTGTGGGTTGCTGAGTTTATTTATGGTTGTTGATTATTTGTAGTTTTTTTTGCTGCTTTTCCGTCTCCAGGGGGTTCCTACCCTTGTTTGGTGTTGAGTATCTGCTTTACGGCCTTGTCTCTGATGGGGTACATGAAGTAGCCCTCCCTTGGAGACTTGATGAAGGGCTCGTAGAGCCTGTAGCCGGTCAGTGGCAGATTCTGGATTCCTTTGCCGGGTTCTACGCTCAGCTTCCTCCCTATGGCGCATCCCTCAGAGGTCTTGAGTTTCTTGTGTAGGGCTACCTGGATCTTGGTTTGTCGGTCCATCTACAGTTACGTGAGTCGACGACTTGGCGTTTCCCTTGTAGTTGGTTACTTACGATAAGCGTTTTTCCGGGTACGCGGCGGCGCCGTGGATCGACGACTCGGTGTTTCCCTTATAATTGGTTACTTATTATAAGCGTTTTTTCTAGTAACCGACGTATCGGTTAAGTGCTTGAAACGGCTTTTTACCGATATATGCGGGCGGTGGGCGGTGTTCTGGCCTGGTTTTTTCCTTGTGGTGGGTTGCTTAAGCGTTCTATGGGCGCCCGTTTAGTTGGTTTTAGCTGTTTTCTCTAGGTTTGCACCAGTTAGCTTGAGGGGTTCCTAGTTACCTGGGATGAGTTTGAAACACCCTCTTTCATGCTAGCTGGTATTGCCTTGTTTGATCATGAGCAATATCTCGCTCGTAGTCTCTCTTATGGAGGCTTCCATCTCCTTCAGGCCGTCCTCTGCTTTTCTGATGCCGTTGGCGGCGCCTTTCAATGCTGTTTTTATTGCCTTCATGGCGTCCAGCTCTCGTTCTATCTCTCGTATCTTTGCCTTTAGCTGGGATAGGTCGAGTTTTGTTTCCTCTCTCATCGAGAAGGCTTCTATCTCTGAGCGTGCGATCTTGTACGCCATCTCGAGCGCGAGCGGGGGAATTCAATAATTGGGTGCTAGTGGTCTGGTTATGTGGTTCAGCACAGTAGTGCGGGCTACCATACGGTCAGACCCAGCTAAAATACGTGTCAGGGACACCCGGTAGAAGAACATAGAAGC
>Ga0307380_10005850_pt1 | contig 16292 bp, 17 predicted proteins | sample UN3MG_FD_202239 | JGI IMG/M metagenome (GOLD analysis project Ga0307380, IMG submission 202239) | Soil microbial communities from Risofladan, Vaasa, Finland - UN-3 | ecosystem: Environmental > Terrestrial > Soil > Coastal area > Acid sulfate soil | place: Finland: Risofladan, Vaasa | collected...
GTCCGTAATGAGGGTTACCGGAATATTTTCCTGCATGAGTTCCCATGCAGTAAGCCGCGCACCCTGAAGTACAGGTCTTGTTTCATCTGCTATGACCTGAATCTTTTTCCCCTGATCTCTCGCAACAAGCATGGGTGCTGTTGCTGTGCCGTATCCGCCCGTCGCGAGTGAACCGGCATTGCAATGGGTAAGGATTGTATCTCCGTCTTTGATGAATTCTGCTCCCCATCTGCCGATTGCCTTATTGACTGCAATGTCCTCATCGAGGATGGACTGCGCTTCCCGGATAAGGATTTGCTTGAGTCCGGATACAGATTCATCCCTTTTGCTTTTTATAACCTTTTTCAGTCTTTCAACAGCCCAGGAGATATTCACGGCTGTTGGACGTGTAGAGAGCATCTCATGAAAAACAGGTTCGATAGCTTTCATAAACTGTGCAGAATTCCTCGCGTGTATATCCTGAGCTGCCAGTGCGATACCCATTGCTGCGGCTATGCCAATGGCAGGCGCACCACGTATCCTGAGTTTCCTGATACCTTCTGCCACCATCAGGTAATCAGTGCAGGTGATATACGTGACTTCAAAGGGCAGCTTTGACTGATCAAGCATTATGACTTTACCGTCGACCCATTCGATTGATTTAACCATATCAGAGCCCCGCAGGAATAAAGATGGTGATTACGAAGAAAACAGTGAGTGCGGTTATAGCACCAATTGTTCCCCATGATATGACGTTATAAAACTTCGGATTCACATATTCTCCCATGATTTTTTTGTTGTTGACGAGCGACAGCGCATAAATCAGCACAAAGGGTAGAAGCATGCCGTTCAGCACAGAAGAGAGAACCATCAGGAAAACCAGAGGTGCGTCAGGGATGAGTATCACAATGACAGCAATGACGATCATAAAGGTATAAATCCACATAAACTGAGGTGCCTCCCTGAACGTTTTGTTAACGCCCCTTTCCCATCCCATGGCTTCACAAATGTAATATGACGTTGCAAGGGGGACAATAATTGCGCCGAGCAATGATGCATTTGCAAGGCAGACAGCGAATATGAGGAATGCGTAGTTGCCGGCAAGAGGTTTCAGTGCAAGTGCCGCCTCAGAAGCTTCATTGATCCTCATTCCGAGAGGGAAAAGGGTGGTTGCACAGGTGACGATGATGAAAAAAGAGACGATATCCGTAATACCGCACCCGATAAATACATCAAGTCTTGTCGCTTTATATTCCTCTTTCTTGATCCCTTTCTCGGCTATCGATGACTGCAGATAAAACTGCATCCATGGAGTTATGGTCGTCCCGATAATCGCTATGCTGAGCATCATGAACTCAGCATTCCATTGAATCTGCGGGACAAAGGTTGCATGCATGACGCGTGACCACTCCGGCTTCGCCATAAAACCTGAAAGGACATACCCAAAATAGAGGAGGCATGCAACAAGGAGAATACGCTCAACAAAACGGTAGCTCCCTTTTACGACCAAAAACCATATAAATAATGCACCGAGCGGAACCATCAGATACTTGCTGAGACCAAGAATCTCCATACTTGCAGCCCATCCGGCGAAATCAGCGACTGTCGTCCCGAAATTGGCGATGAAGAGGATGGTCATCATATAGAAGGTTGACCTGACGCCGTAATTTTCCCGTATCAAATCAGACAGTCCTTTGCCGGTGACTACGGCCATTCTTGCGACCATTTCCTGTATGACGATTAGTGCGACGGTTGTGGGAATCAATGTCCAGAGGAGAGCGTATCCGAATCGGGCACCGGCGACTGAATAGGTTGTGATACCACTTGCGTCGTTGTCGATGTTTGCTGTGATAATCCCCGGGCCCATGATGGACAGAAAGATGGCGATTCTTCTCCATAAGCTCATACCTTTCTCCTTTTGCGTTTCGCCTCTGGCGGAAGAATTCTGTCGACAACATCATCGATGGTGACGATACCGAGCATATATCCTTCGGAATCCACTACCGGAATTGCAACAAGATTGTACTTCGATACAATCTCAGCAACCTCGATTTCATCAGTGTCAGGGGAGACTATTTTCAGCTTTGTCTTCATAATATCAGAGAGTTTGGCATCCAATGATGCAAGAAGAAGATCCCTCAATGAGATGACGCCCATGATTTTTTCATCCGCATCGGTTACGTAGAGATAATAGACTGTTTCAACTTCCTCGGCATCTTTCCTGAATTTCTCTATAGCATCTTTTACACGTATGTCCGGGCGATAGGCGATAAATTGATTCGTCATCAATCCTCCGGCAGTATCTTCTTCATGGCTCAGGAGCTCCTGGATATCCTCGGCCTCATCTTTTTCGATGTGTTCAAGAATTTCCTTTGCCTTGTCTACCGGCAGGTCACTCAGGACATCTGCAGCTTCGTCAGGAGGCATTTCTTCAATAATGTCGGCAGCGGAATCTGTATCCATACCGGTTATGATTGCTGCCTGCACATCGGGTTGAAGTTCGGAAAGGGCTTCAGCGGCTGTTTCTACATCGAGACCTTTAAAAAACGATGCCCCTTCTTTGTGTGAGACCTGGCTGATAATATCGGCAAGATCAGCAGGATGGAGTTCGGATACCATCTGCCGGGGTACCGTAAGTGATATCTTGTTCAGTTTTGGTTCCAGTGGCTGAATGTAATTCCAGCTTATGAGATTATAAGGAAGATGCTTTTTGAAGAGCCTCATCATGTCCTCTCCGCCTCTTTCAACGCCGAGCCTGCGCATGATACCCCTCATGCCCACATCGACTGCAACGAGAATGGCTGCTGAATCAAAACCTTCAAGCTTCACATCATTCACCCTGACAACTTTTACGCCGTTTGCATCAACAATCTGTTTATCAAAGATGTCTCTCACAATCAGGAGGTCTGTTTCGCTATAGTCATAGTGTTGCAGAAGATCACTGTAAATCTGTGCGGAAATGATTCTCTTATTGAATATATTCAGGTTATTCCATGGAAGATTGAAAAGCCTCTTCTTCCGCTCAACAATAAGGGCAGACACCTTTGGGAACGGCTCTCCCTTAATCACGACAATGTCCCGTACCTTGCCGATTTCCTCGCCTTTCGGGTCAAGTATCGGTTTTTTTAGGATATCGCTGACAAAGAGTTCACCAAAAAAGGGCATGTCTTCACTCCTGGTCTTTACAATTCTTAGGATTTTGAAATCAGAAATTCAGCATCTAAAGTATAGCTCAGAAAATTTTATTTCAGCAATATGAAAATACGATACATATGATTTTCTGGTGATTCAAGAGTAGGATATGTGAACTGAACGTCCAGCAGCATTGAGCAGTTCTGGCAGTTCATATTATAATGAACTTCATATGTATTCGGAGGAATAAGCGTGGACAAACTGATTATTCGCGGCGGCAGGAGACTTAAGGGCGAAGTTACCATAAGCGGAGCAAAGAATGCAGCTCTTCCGATCATGGCTGCATCGCTTTTGTCTTCCGGATATTCTACTATCCACAAGGTGCCTAACCTGAGAGACATTATGACGATGGGAAGACTCCTCGCAAATCTCGGAGCGGGCTTTCATTATGAGGAACAGAAGGCAATTATCAATACTGAAAAAATTAAGATCTTCGAAGCACCATATGATCTTGTCCGGACTATGAGAGCGTCTATACTTGTGCTTGGACCTCTGCTTGCAAAATTCGGTTGCGCAAAGGTGTCGTTGCCGGGTGGATGCGCTATCGGTGCCAGGCCGATCAATCTGCATCTGATGGGTCTGGAGAAAATGGGGGCAGATGTGAAACTCGAATCCGGCTACGTCATTGCCAGGGCGAAGAGACTTCGGGGTGCATCGATTTATTTTGATATGCCAACGGTTACCGGTACAGAAAATCTGATGATGGCAGCCACACTTGCAAGAGGCACAACCTTTCTTGAGAATGCTGCACGGGAACCTGAAGTTGCAGATTTCGCGAGTGCCCTTATTTCGATGGGCGCACGGATCAAAGGAGCAGGAGAAAGCATTATTGAGATTGAAGGGGTTGATGAATTGAGGCCCATGAATTATTCAATCATACCCGACAGGATTGAAGCGGGAACATTTATGACGATAGCTGGAATTACGGGCAGTGATATTACGCTAAAGGAATGCAGGATTGAGCATCTTGATGCTCTGATTATGAAGCTCAGGGATGCAGGCCTTCTTTTTGAGAAAAGAGAAGAAGGTCTGCGGGTACTCGGACCCGCGAAATTGAAATCCACCAACATCAAGACCATGCCATATCCAGGATTCCCCACTGATATGCAGGCACAGTTTATGGCGCTTATGTCTGTTGCAGACGGTACAAGTATTATAAAGGAGACAATATTTGAGAACAGGTTTATGCATGTTGCTGAACTGATGAGGATGGGGGCGGATATCGTAGTGGAAGGAGGAATTTCTACCGTTAAGGGAATCAGCAAACTGAAAGGTGCTCCTCTCATGGCTACCGATTTGCGCGCAAGTGCGTCTCTTGTTGTTGCAGCGCTTGCCGCTAAGGGAGAAACAGAGATACACAGGATTTATCACCTCGACAGGGGATACGAAAAGATGGAAGAAAAACTCCGGAAAATCGGTGCGGATGTGAAGAGAGTCAACGAGTAACCAAAAAATAGTAGGTAAGAGATTGGGATTAATTGCCCCTTATTTTACCCCTTCACTTATCTTTACTATTCTGTTTTTCTGTGATTGCCACTACTTGACCTGTCAGACAATGCCAGTTGAAATGTTGACTCCTTCATCCTATACGCACTTCTGACATTTTTCATTGGGTGTGGAGTTCACTTGGAAATGAGAAGCCTCGGCATTATATTGGGGTAGAGGCATGACTGCAAAGGAAGTATTTCATATATCTGAGCAAGTGTTTATTATTGAAAGAAACAAAATTATCACTCCCTGCCCTGAACTTGTTTCTCGGATATATTTTATATATGATTTATGTATGAAAATAGGTAAACATATGTTGATTCTCCTGACCGTTGGCATAAGTTTTCTTGCTTGTACTTCTGGAATGAAGAAGGGGCTACCTCCTCTAAAGGTTGTTACTTTCGTTGACCTAAGTCGGTATGCTGGAAAATGGTATGAGATCGCCCGCTATCCCAACCGCTTTCAAGAAGGATGCGTTGGAACGACTGCAACTTACACAATCCGTGAAGACGGTAAGATTGAAGTATTGAATCAATGCCGCAAGGGTACACTTGCCGGTGAGATTTCCTCCGTCAAGGGAACAGCGTGGATAGTTGATAATAAGACAAATGCAAAATTGAAGGTTTCTTTTTTCTGGCCTTTTTCTGGACATTACTGGATTATCGACCTCGGAGAAAATTATGAGTATGCTGTTGTGGGACATCCTGACAGAAAGTATTTATGGATATTGAGCCGATCACCCAAAATGGATGAAAAAATCTATAACCTCATCATGGAGAAGCTGAAACGTCAATCTTATGATACCAGTAAACTGATAAGAACTCTCCAGCTTGAAGAGGATTCAAACAAGATGTGAAAGAATACAGATAATGATATGAAAAAAGAGATTAATCGTAGAAAATTGGAGAATATGATATGCGACTTCCTGAAAACACAGGCAACATGTGTAATAGCGACATGTTCAGACGGTATTCCTATGGCCTCCACTGTTGAGTTCTTTCCATTAGGTCTGACGCTATATGTAATAACTGAAGGCGGGAAAAAGGTTGAAAACATAAAGAAGAATCCTCGCGTCTCGATTGCCGTTTCTGCACCGTTCACCGGATGGAAAGGTCTCAAAGGACTTCAGATTAGTGGAACTGCCGAGATCGGCAGGAAACAGCATTATTCGAAGAAGGGATTAAGGCTTACAAGAAACGTAAGGGTTTAAAAAAGGTATTGATGCCAGATTTTATGAATATGGTAAAGATCATTCCTGTTGAAATAGATTACATTGATGTAGAGCTTGAAAAGAAAGGCTATGAAATCCGGCAAACGATCTCTTTTCTATGATAACTTGATATCTATCCTCTAACCAATCCTTATTAAGAATTATTCTCTGTATAGGCTTTTACCCACTCAATTTCAAGGGTAAAGGGCCCTGATTGCTTATCAGCAATCATAAAGCCAATTCTCCGGATATGGCCAGCTTCCAGCTTGGGAGCTTGTGAAACCACACGCCCACGAAAAACAGGTACAAACTCGTTGAACGGTAAATGTACAGTAATCCACTTATCAGACTGTGTTGTAAAACCCGCCTGATATGCGATACCTTCAAATTCATCATCGGTTCTCAAACGAAGTCGGCATTTCTTGCCGTCACCTTTAACCCGCAAAGAAATTCCTGCAAAGCCATCCAACTGATACTCCTGTGGGCGGGTTCGTATAGACGCAAAGCCACCATAGTTTTCTAATGATACCTCACCATGAAAAACGGCTGTCTTATTCGACGAGATAAACATTTGACTTTGTGATATACCACCCATGACCTCATCTGTCATGATTTCCCATCTTTTTTCTTCCCCTGGCGAACTAAAGTCAAAAATAAGTTTATATTGGCGCTTCATATTTTCAATTATATCCATCCGTTATCATATTATAGATCTTCATTGCTTTTATCTTGAAATCCATTCTGAAACAGTCTGAAATCTGGTGACATGGATGCACCGGCTGATTTGTACGAATATCAATTTCGTTTCAGGAGAATGAATGATTTCATTAAGATTAGGATGTTTCCGTGTGAGTACCCCGGCTAATTCTGACCACTTTCCCCCCTTTCTCACACGCTTGGCATTCCCCAAAATAGTCAAAGATTCAGCACTCATATAATCTTTTTCCGTATTTGATCGTGTATCAATGAGAAGTGAAACGCGATTGTTTTTGAGGATATTTTTATATTTCTGTGTTTCTTTTGGTGTTACAAATATAACGCCTTTCTTATCGGGAGAAAGTGCGTAAGCGATCATGGAAGTATAAGGTTGTCCATCTGATTCGGTTGCAAGTACAGCATGAAGCTGGTCTTTATTTAAGGCATTTAACCTTTCAATTACAGGTGCAGTGCCTTTTTTTACTCTATCAGGTATCGATCCCTCTGATTTTTTCACTTAATACCCTATAAGGATTGAACTTTTTCAATATACTTGGTTATGTCAAATTTCGCTTTGCAGCCATTATAGCTCATATAGCGTATCTTTCCAAAGAGAGGGCGGTTATTCCATGCCCTGTCATGCACACCTCCAATACTCCAGGCGATCCCTGCATAGCCATTCGGGTCTCTCCCGTCAAGTTCGTACCTGTCATTAAGATAAATTATGATTTTCATTGCTTGCTCAGGAGATTCAGTCCACTCAAGAATCTTTTTTGCCCAGTACATCCTCATGTATCCCTGCATTTTCCCCTTTTTTACCATTTCCATCTGCGCTGCATTCCAAAGTTCATCATGTGTTAAGGCATTCTCAAATTGCTCAAGTGTATAAAGGTATTTTCTCTTGTCACTACGGTGTTCATTCAACGTCCTTTTTGCCCAGGCAGGAAATCCTTCAATATTATCGTAGTTTGCATTGTAGAAACAGAAATTATCTGAGAGTTCTCTTCGGACAATAAGCTCTTCGAGGAAAGCATCCCTCGATTTCTTGTCGGTGGAGATTTTAAAAGCCTCAAGAGCTATCCTCTGAGCCGATATCTGACCAAAATGAAGATAAGGGGACAAGTTCGATTGCCCATCTCTGACAGGGTCATTTCTCTGCTTATCATAAAGTGGTAGTTTATTCTTAAGAAATCTCTCCATAGCCCGGTTAGCTGCCTTTTCGCCGGGTTGAATCCAATCGACTTCTTTAATTGTAAAATCAACATCGAGTGTCTTTAGGCTTTTCTCCCAGTCTATGATGCTCATTTTTCCTTCCCAATTATATGGATGTTTCTTAAGATATGGGAAGTCGTCTAAAAAATCCGGCAATAAACGGTGAAGCTTAAGTCTTAAAGTACGAGCATTGTATTCCTGTTTTGATGAGGCTGTCCAACAGGGAACTATGTTGTGAGCATCTACTTCGTAGAAAGGAATATCAATATTCTTCATTAAAGACTCTTTCCATCCCGTACTGATACGTAGAGGACTAAAGTCCGTAACCATAGTTCCTATTTCATATCCATCGACAAACTTGGGTACTTCTGCTTCAGGCAACCCGGTGAGCAGAAAAAATGGGATATTCTTTTTCTTCAGGTTCTTTTCTACTTCCTGTAATCCTCTCATCATAAAACCATATTGCCTTATGGTCGCATTGAGGAATTGTGGTACAAGACAGAATACGACAGCCAAGGAAGTCTTCTGTTTCATTGCCAGTTCCTGAGCAAACAGAAGCGCCCAGTTATCATTCATTCTCTGATCACGGCTCATCCAAAGAACGACTGGTCCACGTCTCTCATCACTTTCTTTTAATATCTTTACTCGCCTGCTATCTATCATATGACTCGTTGTACGTAAAAACAGGTATTCACTTACATGATATACTAAAATTAAAGCATTAATGCAAAGGAGTAGCATGATGTGTGCGGCAGAACACCCGAATCTAAAAACCGCTATAGATAATTTAAAACAATCCTTACCAATAGGAAGAAAAATCGGCTTACTCATAAAAAATTCACTCATTAAGATAACAAGACTAAAGAGCTGTTGTGGTCATCCTGGAGAACCTGGATGTTGACAGAAATAATAAACCACACTGGTCAGTGAGGCTATATGAGTTGGGAGATAGCCCACTTAAAGCCGTACCTGCATTAACAAAAATAAATTCATGAGATCACAGACAGTGTAAATGCAAAAGATCAAAATTGGAATAAGTACGTGCCTCCTCGGTGAAAAAGTCCGGTATGACGGTGGGCACAAGCTTGATAGATATATAACGGATACGCTCGGTAATTATTTTGAATGGCTCCCGGTATGTCCGGAAGTAGAATATGGTCTTCCTGTGCCAAGGGAATCAATGCATTTAATTGGAGACCCTGCTTCACCTCGTCTTGTAACGGTTAGAACCGGGATTGACCATACCGAGGGCATGAAAAAATGGGCTGAAGATAAATTAAGACAGCTTGAAAAAGAGGATCTCTGCGGTTTTATATTCAAGAGTAGGTCGCCAAGTTCCGGGATAGGAGGTATAAAAGTCTATACTTTATCAGGGATGCCGAGTAATAAGGGGACAGGCATTTTTGGTGGAGCATTCATGCGTTATTTTCCACTTATCCCGGTTATAGATGACGGAAGGCTACATAACCCGAACCTGAGAGAAAACTTTATAGAACAAGTCTTAGTATATAAGCGATGGAAAGAATTTCTAAAAAATAGCACCAAAATCAGAGATCTAATTACATTTCATACTAATCTCAAGCTTTTAATACTATCTCATAGTCCAAAACATTACGATGCCCTCGGAAAACTTGTTGCTCAAGCAAAAAAATATAAACCCGACGTGCTCTATTCTGAATACATAAGGATATTGATGGAGGGGCTGCGTCTTCTTGCTACGACCAAAAAGAACACAAATGTTTTATTACATATAGCCGGATATTTTAAAAAACAGCTATCATCTGAGGACAAAAGGGAATTGCTTGAAGTTATAGATCAATATCACAGAGGTTATGTACCTTTAATAGTCCCTATAGTCCTTATTAATCACTATGTGAGAAAATTCGATGAACCTTACCTGAAAATGCAATTCTATCTGAATCCACACCCCATGGAATTAATGCTTAGAAACCATGTTTAAGAAAAACTACCGTGGCCTTTTAAAATCCCTTTTTGTTTGACGATTTTGCAGTATGATGATCAACGCAAGACAACGATATACCAAACGAGTAAGAATAGGCTGCTCCACCATCCAGTAACCGAGATGACAAAACTCATCGCGATCCTTATCTGTAGATCCGCAGGCAGAAGTTCGCGTGCTTTCCCCTCTTTCTCTCTCCTTAAAAGGCGTGGACTTACCCAAAAGGAAAGGAATGCCCCATTTAAGATCAATGCAACTGCGAGGACTGCATGGATAAGTGAAATGCCAGAAAATCCAATATTCCTGTAAGTAATCAGGCCGCCTAAAATTGCTAAAAAGATGCCTATCCAAATGAGGGGTTTTGTAATTTTGTGTGTTCGTATTGTTGCTTCTGTCCAATAGGACGATTTTCTGCCCAAGAATCCGTGAAGATCAATAACTGTTACCGCTCCTAACCCAATAATAAAACCAGCAATGAAAAGAAAAAAACCAATGATATCAGTCCATGAAAAAACCTTGTTGCTCCAAATGCCTAAATAAACAAATAACTGTTCCATATTTCAGATGAAATTATATCAAGTAATGAACAGATGAGCCAGCTTTTTTCGCTAACAGGCGCTCTCAGTAGAAACTTTATTTGTCTTTTGATATAGTTTCTTATGAGTGCCGTTAGGATAGATGCTGATATGCACTTAGAAAAGGAAATTACCCAAAGTCTATGAATATTGCAATCTTAGGTGCTCCAGGATGTGTGGGTCGGACTATAACTAAGAAATTGCTTGATTCTTCACAAGATAAGATCACAGCTTCCTACCGCATAGAAGATGATATCCCAAGAGATCTTCAGAATGATCGTCTTATTTGGAAACAGGTCGATCTTTTTAATCCATCAAGTGCAGGAAACTTTTTACAAGGTTCTGAGATATTGATTTATCTCATACATTCTTTAGGAGCAAAGAATTTTGAACAGCTTGATGTGCGACTTGCAAATTCTGCGGGCGATGCAGCTAAGCATGCCGGTATTAAAAAGATCATTTACATGGGCGGCATCGTTCCTGACAGCCGTAATGTATCTCCTCATCTTCTCAGTAGGATGAAGACGGGACAGGCCCTTGCTTCTTACGGAATACCCGTGGGCGAGGTCCGGGCCAGCATATTACTGGCAACCTGCAGTATGTCCTATCTCATTATCTATTTTCTCGCAAAACGCCTTCCTGTCATGATCACACCTCAATGGCTGAATTCCTTTTGTGCACCTATTGCCCTCGAGGATGCAGCAAGTGCTATTGCAGCGCTAATCAGTCGAGATATCAAGGGTCATGAAATTTTTTAAATAGGCTCTGACATTATCCGCTACGGTGACCTCCTTTCACTCTGTGGGAAAGCAATTCGAGGAGTTAAGAATCTCGTAATACCACTCCCCTTTTTTTGCGACACATCTATCCGCTCTGTGGATTCAATTGATGACCGGTGTCCCAAATAGTGTCGGCGTGGCACTTGCCGAAGGGTTAAAAAGCGATACCATACCTTCAAAAAACCGTTTCCGCGAGGTTACCGGAAGGGATCCCATCCCTCTGCAATCCGTACTGAAACAACTCGCAGAAGAAATGCAAAAAAAATCGGAATGACCTGAATGCTGCTCTATGGGGATAATTATCAGGAATGAAAAAGTTCCTGTCTTATTAATTTATGTTTATAATATTGCATTTAAGGCAATCTCAAAAAATCAACATTTCAGTGAGCACCGCAGCCCGATAACTAGAGCAGTGGAGTGTGAGTTGCAATTCGAAATCGGCAGGAACCATAATTTTTCGTAGTGCGGACTCTACTGAAAGTGTTGTGGATCAAGGGAGTATGATTTACAGTGTAAGGTCTTGCCTCTTGAGGGTGCCCTACAAACATTGCCAGTCTTTATGGTGGAATGGTGGAAATCCAGTAATGATAGAAGTTAGAGCCATATAGCTTTGATAGCAGGAAATGATTAAAACGTTATTTTCTGAAACTATTCGACGACAGCAGCGCAATGCTTGTGAGAGAACATCTGAGTTATAACGTCGATCATCCGCAAGTATTTCCGATATGGCAAAGGATAAAAAATTATCTGATCTACCACCTACTATCTTATGTATGCTTCGGTGACATAGCGGCGCATCATGCGGTGGGTGTTGAAGTAATAGGCGTTTTTGCCAATTGCATTCTGCATCATCCTGACCCATGTATGCCTGTCAGAGTAATACATAGGGATGATGATAGTCTGAAGTTTATTGTAAAGATCGTCTGCGTCTCTCGTATCTATATTGTCAACTAAGTTCGTTTCTGTCGGGCTCGGACCTATGGACCAACCGGTAAACCCCTCGATATGTCCTTCAATCCACCACCCGTCAAGCACGCTGAAATTCATGATCCCATTATGAACAGCCTTCATTCCGCTCGTGCCCGATGCTTCCCGTGGCCTCAGCGGAGTATTCAGCCATATATCAACACCCGAAACCATTTTGAGTGCAATATCCATATCATAATTTTTCAGATATGCCATTTTGATCTTGTCTTTTAACCGCTCTTTTATCGCAAATATCTTCTCGATAAGCTTCTTACCTGAATCGTCTTTTGGATGCGACTTGCCTGCATAGATAATCTGCAGCTTTCCAGATGCGATCTGTTCGAGTCTCTCAACATCGCTGAAAATGAGATCAGCCCTTTTGTATGCAGTAACCCTCCGCGCAAATCCTATGGTGAAAATATCAGGATCCATTTTGATACCGGTATTCTTATGAACATAGTCGAAAAGAATCTTTTTCGCCTCCATGTGTGCATCCCAGATTTCATCATCGGGAATACGGCCGACCCTTACGAATAATTCCGGCTCATTTGCCCAGCCGGGGAGATATTTGTCATAGAGTTTCTTGAAACTGTCACATGTCCAGGTGAAAGTATGGACACCGTTTGTGATCGCACTGATTTCGTACCCGGGGAACATATTCCTTGAGACTTCACCGTGTTTTTTTGCAACCCCGTTGATAAATTCACTCAGGTTAAGGCCCAAACGGGTCATGTTCAGGTTTTCCTGACCGCCGAGCTCTTTCAGAACCTTTATGGGTAGCACTTCGCCCATGATTTTAAGAACGAGGTCATAGGCAAATCTGTCATGACCGGCTTCGATCGGTGTATGCGTAGTAAAGACGCAGAGGTCTTTCACTTTTTCCACATCCCATACGAGTTTTTCATCCCATACATCCTCAATCGGACGCTTGAACCTGTTCAGGAGTTCAAGGGTCAGAAGACTTGAATGTCCCTCATTCATATGATATTTTTTTATCTCAAAGCCGAGTTCATGAAGTATTCTCACACCGCCAATACCAAGGACAATCTCCTGTTTCAGGCGGTATGCAATATCTCCTCCGTAGAGGTAATGGGTAATTTCCCTGTCTTCAGGTATATTCCCTTCGATATCCGTATCAAGAAAGAAGATAGGAATACATCCCCGTGTGAGGCTTTCAACATTAAATTGCCAGGCCTGTACGAGAACCTCACGGCCTTCAATCTGAACAGAAATCTTTGTTGGCAGCAATGTCATATGCTGTGCCGGATTCCAGGAATATGGATGCTCTGTCTGTCTGCCGCGGTCATCCAGTTCCTGAATGAAATATCCCTTTTTTGTCAGGAGAGTCACAGCGACCATGGGAAGCTTGAGGTCTGCACAAGTCCGGATCGTATCTCCGGCCAGCACACCGAGTCCGCCACTGTATGTCGGTATGTCGTTCTGTATGCCTATTTCCATTGAAAAATAGGCAATCTTCGGCTCTTTGGTAAATTCTATGGAGCAAGCATTGTTCATAAACTCAATATTTTACGCTATACCAGAACTGAATAACAATATTTCCTGTGTCAGCGAGAGGGAATTAATTCATCAAAGTCAAGGATATGCATAAATTCAGGTGAACTTTTCGGGTTCACCTTTGAATTGGATCGTGCTTTATAGAGGATATACTTGATTCCATACCGTTTTGCTGTCCTGAGAATTTCTTCTGTATCATCGATGAAGAGCGTTTTCTGTTTATCAAAGCCAAGTCGCTTTTCTGCTGTTGTCCAGAATTTCAGGCTCTCCTTTGGATATCCGGCATCAAATGAGGAAAGCACGGAATCAAAATACCTGCCGATCTCTGTTTTTCTGAATTTCAGATCGATTGACTTGTAATGTGCATTTGTCACCAGGAAAACTTTTTTCTTCATGCGTTTGAGCATTTTCAGGAAATCTTCTACATGGGGGTGAACCTCGATCAGATGTTTTATCTGCTCTTTGAGGGCGGGTATATCAAGGTTAAGCTCCTGTGACCAGAAGTCAAGGTCTGTCCAGTTTAAGGTCCCTTCATGCACTTTGTATTTCTTCATAAGTTCTTCTTTCGCTCTCCCGAATGTCATGGCATGTTTCTCGGCATATTTTTCGGGAACAAGATGCTCCCAGAAGAAATCGTCAAAATACTTGTCAAGGAGCGTCCCGTCCATATCGAGGAGGACGTAACGGATATCTTCTAAAGGGATGTTCTTCGTGATCACGAATGAAGTATACTTTAAAACGGCAGGAATTTCGGTAACTTGAAGCCTTTCTTGCCTTTAAACATCTTCAGCATTTTCCTTATCTCAATATACTGCTTGACAACCCTGTTGACGTCGGGAACCGTTGTGCCGCTTCCCACGGCAATCCTCTTTCGTCTGCTCCCGTTGATAATCGTGTGGTCTTTCCGTTCCTTTTTCGTCATGGAGCTGATAATTGCTTCAACCTTTACCAGTTCCCTTTCATCGATGGCAAGGTTCTTGATTTTTTGAGCCCCGGGTATCATAGCAAGAAGGTTTTCCAGTGGACCCATACTACGCATTTTCTTAAGCTGTTCCCTGAGATCATCAAAGGTGAAGGATTCATTCATGATCGTCTTCTGGAGTTTTTCAGCCTCTTTCTGATCAAACGTTTTCTGCGCCTGTTCTATCAGGCCGAGGACATCACCCATGCCGAGGATTCTTGAAGCTATCCTGTCAGGATAAAAAGCTTCGAGCATCTCGATTTTCTCTCCGGTCCCGATAAATTTAATCGGTTTTCCCGTAACTGATATAATCGAGAGCGCCGCACCGCCGCGTGCGTCACCATCCATTTTCGTGAGAATAATCCCGTCAATGCCTATCTGCTCCTGAAAGTTTTTTGCAATAGTAACAGCATCCTGACCTGTCATGGCATCTGCAACAAAAATAACTTCTTTGGGCGAAACGCTCTCTTTGATATTTTTCAGTTCCGCCATGAGGGATTCATCGATGTGCATTCTCCCGGCCGTATCCATGATGAGGATATCGCGTGCATCAAGCTTTGCTTTTTTCAGGGAATCAATACAGAGCTGCACTGGATTTTGCACATCTTTCGAATGGTATACGGGTACATCGATCTGTGAACCGAGGGCAACAAGCTGATCAATCGCTGCAGGTCTTTGGAGGTCTGCAGCGACAAGCAGGGGCCTCCTGCCTTCTTTCTTGAAGAGACGGGCCAGTTTTGCAGCTGTCGTTGTTTTCCCTGAGCCGTGGAGCCCTACCATCATGATAATGGTGGGAGGATTCGGTGAAAGGGGGATCTTTGCGTTTGTTTTCCCGAGGAGCTGGCAGAGTTCCTCATTTACGATCTTGATAACCTGCTGGCCCGGTGTAATGCTCTCAAGAACTTCCTTCCCAACAGCTTTCTCCCGTATCTTCTGGATAAAATCCTTGACGACCTTGAAATTGACATCGGCCTCGAGAAGGGCAAGCCGTATCTCCTTAAGCGCAACTTCAACATCCTCTTCTTTTAAGAGGCCTTTGCCTTTTAACTTTTTGAATATTGATTCTAATTTTTCAGTGAGGGATTCAAACATGACAGGAAAATGTCCGATGCCTTCTTATGATTTTCTGAATCTCATGAACAATGAAGGGTTTCCAAAACACATCATTATGCAGCGAGAAGGGAATCTAATTTTGCCTTCAACTGCTGTTTTGGCACAACACCTACAATTTGATCAAGTTTGGCGCCATCTTTAAAAAACATGATCGTAGGGATCCCCATGATTTTATATCTGCTTGCTATCTCTGAATTTTCATCAGTATTGAGCTTGAGAACTTTTACCTTTCCGCTGTACTCTTTTGCAAGCTCCTCAACAGTCGGTGATATCATTCTGCAGGGTCCGCACCACGCTGCCCAGAAATCGATCATGACAAGTCCTTGAGCTTTTATCACCTCATTATCCCAGTTCGCTGTCGTAGCCTCGAGTAAACCTTCTGCCATACCATCCTCCTATAGCCCCATACGAGTTCCGGGGAATTTGCATTAGTTAATTATATTTTCCGCTTGTAATCTTTGTCAACGTTTCCTTATGGTACACCGCAGTACATTGACACCCCGGAGAATTTTCTGCTAAGGTTAACCATGAGAAAGTGCTTTATATTCTTTATTTTACCGCTCCTTTTCCTCTATGAAAATGCATATGGCTTGGATGTAAAAGGTCTCCAGCCTGTCGACCCCTACGGAGTCTTCACAACCTTCAG
>Ga0307380_10005852_pt1 | contig 16290 bp, 11 predicted proteins | sample UN3MG_FD_202239 | JGI IMG/M metagenome (GOLD analysis project Ga0307380, IMG submission 202239) | Soil microbial communities from Risofladan, Vaasa, Finland - UN-3 | ecosystem: Environmental > Terrestrial > Soil > Coastal area > Acid sulfate soil | place: Finland: Risofladan, Vaasa | collected...
GGACCTGTTCCCGGCCGACGGGCGGTTCTACCTGTACCGGCCCGAGTACAGCCTGGGGCGCAACCACGTCAACGCCGATTATTCGTGGTACATTTCCGACTCGACGACGCTGCTGGCCGATCTGAACTACGACACCGACCGCGGCAGAATAGGAAGGGCCGCCGCGGGGCTGTCCATCGTCAGGAGCCCCAGGCTGGCCTACTACATCGGCACGCGCGTGCTGCCCGACATGGACTCCGCCGTCGGCATATTCGGGGCCAACTATCAGATCAGCCGAAAGTACTCGGTAAGCATCTTCGAGCAGTATGACTTCGACTTCCGCGGCAGGCGCAACCTCGCCACGAACTTCTCGATCACCCGCAAGCTGGAGCGGTGGTACCTGGCGCTGACGCTCACCTTCGATCAGTCCGATACAGGCAACAACGTCAACCTGATGGTCAGCCTGTGGCCCGAGGGCATACCCGAGGTCCGCATCGGCGTCCGTTCGGACATGTTCGGCAAGAGCAGCGACAACTAACCTCCCCCCCATCCTCACAGCCGCAGGTCGCAAACTTCACAGCAGATTCACCGGGTCCACGTCGGCCACCACTTCCGCGTGGGCCTCGCGGGAGAGCTCTTCCATGTGCGGGAAGACGGCCTGCTGAACCGCCCCCGCGCGGTCGAAGAAAAGCTGAATCTCAAAGCGGAACTGGTTGCGGATCCTTTGCACCGCGGCAGCTTGCGGGCCGAGCATCTTCACCTCCAGCCCGGCAAGCAGCCTGCGCAGGCCGGCGGCAAGAACTCCAGCCCCCTGCTCGGCCCGCTCGATCTTCTCGTGGCGCACGATGAAGCGGACCATCCGCGCGAAAGGCGGAAAGCCGGCGTCTTTGCGGAGCGGCAGCTCCCAGGCGGCAAAGCTGTCGTAGTCGTGCCGAGTGGCGAACTGTATCGCAGGCTCCTCTTCGTGCAGCGTCTGGGCGACCACCTCGCCGGGCAGGTCGGCCCTGCCCGCGCGCCCGGCGACGTGCACGATGAGCTGGAACGTCCGCTCCGAGGCGCGGAAATCGTTGATCGCCAGCGAAGTGTCGGCCGAGGCGATCCCAACGAGCGAGACTCGCGGGAAATCCAGCCCCTTGGCCACCATCTGCGTGCCGAGCAGGATATCTACCTGGCCGGCGGCGAAGGCGTCGAAGACCTTCCTGAACTGCTGTGCCGAGGTCATCGTGTCTGAGTCCATGCGCGCGACCCTGGCGGCGGGGAACTTCATCGCAAGTTCGTTTTCGATCCGCTGGATGCCCAGCCCGAACAGCAGCAGCTTGCCGCGGCAGGCCGGGCAGCGCTGCGGCAGCGCCTCGACGCGCCGGCAGTAATGGCACATGACAACCTGCGTGGCTCGGTGGAACACCATCGCCCGCGTGCACTGCTGGCAGTTCATCGTCCAGCGGCACGACGGGCAGAAGACGTAGCTGGCGTACCCGCGCCGGTTCATCAGCAGTATGATCTGCTCGCCGCGGTCCAGCGTGGCGGCCATCTTGTGCGTCAGCGTCCTGCCGAGAAGCTCCACACGCCCGGGCGTGATTTCCTTCCGCAGGTGGACGATCTGCAGCTTAGGCATGGGCAGGCCGCGCACGCGACGCGGCAGGCGGAGCATCGAGTAGCGCCCGATCTTGACGTTCTGCAGCGACTCCAGCGACGGCGTCGCCGAGCCGAGGATCACCGGCACGCCCGCGAGGCTCGCGCGCTTCACGGCCACGTCACGGCCGTGATAGCGCGGCAGCGTGTCCTGCTTGTATGTGGCCTCGTGCTCCTCGTCGACGATGATGAGGCCCAGCTTTCGCGCGGGGGCGAAGACGGCGCTTCTGGGCCCGACGACGACCGAAGCGCGGCCTTCGCGCATTTGATCGTAGTAGAATGCCCTCTGCGCGTCGGTCAGGCTGGAATGCAGGACGGCCACGCGCGGCAGCCGGCAAAGAAGCCTCTGCATCGTCTGTGTCGCCAGGGCTATCTCTGGCACGAGCAGTATCGCCTGCCTGCCCGACTCGATCACGCGGCGGATGGCGCGGATGTAAACTTCCGTCTTGCCGCTGCCGGTAACGCCGTACAGCAGCGTAACCGAGAAGCCGCCGGCCAGCTTGCCTTCGAGCGAGCGGAGGACCTCGACCTGGTCGGAATTGAGCTCGAAGGGATCGGCCTCTGAGGTGTCGGCAAGCTCCGGCAGGCTCACGGGCCGGCCCTGGAGCCGGATAAGCTCGCGCCGGCGCAGGCTGGCAAGGCTGCCGCGGCCGGCCTGGCTGTGGCGAAGCAGGTCCTCGAGTGACATCGGCTCGATGCCCTGTTTGCGCGCTTCGTAGAGCTCGTCAAGCAGCCTGCGCTGGTTGGCCCCGAGCCTGGCCGGCCAGTCGCGCCGTTCGCTCGCCAGGTAGACGACCGTCTCCGTGCGCGGGCGGTGCCGCCCGACGGCCGACGGCACCATCGCCGAAAGCGTCACGCCCAGCGGCGCAAGGTAGTAGCGGCTGATCCACTCCGCCAGTTGCCGGAGCGTCTCGTCGAGCTGCGGGGCCCTATCGAGCACCTCGGCGACGGTCTTCAGCCGGCGGCCTTCGGGCGACCTCGCGCAATCGACGACAAAGCCGAGCATCTTGCGGTTGCCCGCCCCGAACGGCACGCGGACGCGCAGGCCGACCGCCGGTCCGACCTCGGCATCCGGCCAAAGGTAGTCGTACGTCGACCAGACGTTGGTGTTGACGGCGACGCCCACCACCGGCCTGCCGGATGCCGGGCGGGGTTCTCCAAAGAGGCTGTCCATGCGGACATGGTAACCTAGGTTGGCAAGGGATTTAATCGGCAAGGCGCGGATATTGGGGCGGTCTGGCCCGGCGGCGAGGTTCAGCCCTCTATTGCGATTGCCGGCGCGCGGCTGTAACCTCTTATGAGCGCCCTGGCGCTTCCGATGCGAAAGGCAGGAGTTCACGCATGGGCAAGAAACCCCAAAAGAAGGTGGCCGTCGCCGAAGTTGACAAGGAAGTGGAGGCGAAGATCGCCGCCAGCACGGTGCTCGTCGTGGATGATAATCTTCAGAACCTCGAGCTTCTCGTGGCCTATCTGGACGGGCTGAAATGCCGGGTTATCACGGCGGCCGACGGCCTGCAGGCGATGGAGAAGGTCCAGCAGGAGAAGCCGGACCTGATCCTGCTGGACATCATGATGCCCCGGATGAGCGGCTTCGAGGTCTGCCGAAAGCTCAAGAGCGACCCGGAGACCCGCGACATACCTATCATAATGGTGACAGCCCTGAAGGAGCTGTCGGACATCGAGCGGGGCGTGGAGTCGGGCACGGACGACTTCATCTCCAAGCCGGTCAGCCGCCTGGAGCTGCTGACCCGCGTCAGGAGCCTGCTTCGCGTCCGGCACCTCAAGAGCGACCTTGAACGCACGCTGGCATACCTCAATGACGTCGAAACACGCGGGAAAGAGGCTGACTAGCCGGCGGGGCCGGACACCCGCACCGGTCGGGACCATGCAGATGAGACGGCCTTCACTGCTCAACCTCGTGTTGCTGCTTGCGATCGCGGGATGCTCGCCGGCCGGTGGCAGGCGCGACGAAACCATACCTGTCTGGCAGCCGGGCGCGCAGTCTAGGCCCGCGGCCACAAAGGCCGCGCCGCTGCAAGTGGCCGAGCAGACTATAACCGACGGCGTAACGGTGGTGAGGCTCTCCAATGGGCTGACTGTTATCGTAAAACCCACGCGCACAGCGCCGGTGGTATGCGTCCGGGCGTACGTGCGGGCCGGCGGGCTATACGAGCGCGAGTGGCTCGGCTGCGGCCTGAGCCACCTGCTGGAACACCTAGTCGCCAAGGAAGCCTCTCACGACGCGGGCCCATCGCCGGACAGCGAGGCAAAGAAGACATCCGACCGCGTCAGCCAGATCGGGGGGCAGTCCAACGCCTACACCTCACTGGACCACACGTGCTATTACATCTCCGCCGCAGCCGGCAAGACGGACGACTGCATCCAGCTCGTGGCCGACTGGATGGCCCGGCCCGAAATCACGCCCGCAGACTTCCGCCGCGAGCACGGCGTGGTCCAGCGCGAGCTGGAGAAGAGCAGAGACGAGCCGCGCAGCCAGTTGCGGCGTGCCGACGCGCGGAACGTTTTCGGCACTCATCCCGCCGGCGTGCCGGTCATCGGCTACGCCGAGCCGCTGCGCAAGGTGAAGCTGCAGGACGTGCTGGCCTATCACAAGCGAATGTACGTCCCGCAGAACGTGGTCCTCTGCGTGGTCGGCGACGTAGAGGTCGAGAAGGTCCTTCAGCAGACTCTTCAGGCCTTCGCCGGCCTGAAGCAAGGGCGCCTGCCGGACCTGTCGCTGCCTGAGGTCCAGGCCTTCGCCGGCGTGCGGCACGTCACGCAGGCGTACAAGGACCTCAAGGAAACCATGGAAAGCATGAGCTTCCAGTCCATCCCGCTGCTGCACGAGGACCTCTACGCCCTCGACGTGCTGGCGTACGTTCTTGCGACCGGGCAGAGCAGCAGGCTCTACAGGGGAGTCTATCGCAATCAGAAGCTGGTGACCTCGATCTCCTGCGACTCCTGGACGCCGGCGTGGGGCAAGGGCGCGTTGGCGATACATTTCCGCAGCCAGCCCGAAAAGGCCGACGCAGCCGAAAAGGCGATCCTGGCTGAGCTCAGAAAGGTCGTCCAAGCCGGCGTTACAGAAGAAGAACTCGCCCGCGCCAAGCGGCAGAAGGTGGCAGATTACGTCTACTCGCAGCAGACGGCCGAGAGCATCGCAGATACGCTCGCCGGCGATTTCCTGTCCACCGGCGACGTGCTGTTCTCCAAGCATTATACAGACCACATCCAGGCCGTCACCGCTGGGCAGATACGCGGCGTCGCTAGGAAATACATCACGCCCGACAGGATGGCGATCACTCGGCTGGCGCCGAAGCTCGATTCGGCCTCTTCCGGCGGCACCGAGGCGGCGAAAAAGTATGAAAAGCGGGTCATCACGCTGAAGAACGGGCTTCGCGTGATCCTCCAGCCAGCCGATGCGGGGCTGGTATCGATGGCCTACGTGGTCAAGGGCGGCGTCTTGGCGGAGACGGAGAAGACCAACGGGCTGGGGGCGCTCATGATGTCGCTGAGCACGCGCGGCACGAGGAACCACACGGCCGAGCAGATTGACGAGTTCTTCGACAAGGCCGGCGGCGGCATCTCAGGCGGCTGTGGCAACAACAGCTTTTTCTGGCAAGCCACCGTTCTGGAAGACAGCTTCGATGAGGCACTGCAGATCTTCGCCGATGTGGTCGTCTGGCCGACGTTCCCCGAAAAGGAACTGGAGATCCTCCGCCCGAAAGCGCTGGCGCGAATCAAGTCGCAGGATGAGGACTGGTTCGGGCAGCTCAACAAGTTCTTCCGCGAGAAGTTTTTCAAGAACTCGGCCTACGGCATGCTTTCGATCGGGCGGGAAGAGGTCGTCCAGAAGGCAACGGTAAAGGATATCGCGCAGCACTACGAGCGAACGATTCTCTATAAGAACATCACGGCCTATCCCTGGCCGGCCGTGCTGGCCATCTACGGCAAATTCGACGCCGCGGGGGTGGCCCAGGCCGTGGAGGGGCTCTTCGGGGAGGGGATGAAACGCGCCGAGGCGCCCCCGGTCTACAACGCACGGGAAGTTGCCGCCGCCGGCGAACAGCACCTGCTTAAGACGGACAAGGAACAGGCCGGCATCATCGTTGCCGTGCCCGGCATGAAGATAACGGACCTGAAAGACCGCGTCGCCATGGATGTCCTGGATACGATCATCAGCGGCTACTACCTGCCCGCCGGCTGGCTTCACACGGAGCTCCGCGGAAAGGAGCTTGTTTACGTCGTTCACGCCGACAACTGGGTGGGCGTGGCGCCCGGGGCGTTTTTCGCCTACGCAGCCTGCCAGCCGGAAAAGGCAAAGGAGGTCATCGACATCATCACGAAGAACTTCCGCAAGGCCGCCGGCTACAAGCCGACGCAACAGGAAATCGACGAGGCGGTGAACAGCATCCTGACCGCGAACATACTCGAGAAACAGGAGCTTCCGGCCCTGGCGATGGACGCGGCGCTGAACGAGCTTTACGGCCTCGGCTACGACTTCCATGGTAAACAGGAAAAGCTCTACCGCGCCGTGACGGGCGATGACGTCCATCGCGTGGCGAAGAAATACCTCGGCGGCGGATACGTGATAACTGTCACGACGCCGAAGCCGGAACTGGTGAAATAGCACATGGCGCGCCGGCCTGCAAAGGCCCGCGCGCGTACATATGGGAAAGAACGATGGAGAAAGAGAACCTGCTCGAAATGTCGGTGGCAGACTTTATCGCGGCGACGGCGGCCAAGACGCCCACGCCGGGCGGCGGCAGCGTCGCGGGTGTTGTCGGGGCGCTGGGAACCGCCCTTGGACAGATGGCCCTCAACTTCACTCGCGGCAAAAAGAAATACGCCGAGCACGAGGAGTTCTATGAGCGCCTGGGCAAGCGGCTGGAGATAGCCGCAAAAATGTTCCAAGACCTCGTTGCCGACGACGTGGCGGCCTACAGGCTTTACCAGGAAGCCGCCAAACAGGAAGACTCGCCGCAGAAACAGGCCGCCGTGCAGCTCGCCACGGCCGCCGCGATAGACGTGCCCCGCGAGGTCACCAAGCTGTCGCTTGCGGTGCTGGCCGACCTGAAGGCCCTGCAGCCCAGGAGCAACCCGTACCTGATCACCGATCTTCTGGCCGCGGGCCTGCTGGCCGTGGCGGCGGCGAAGCTGAGCGACTATAACGTCAGGATCAACGTGCCGAACGTCGATGACAACCGGGCCGCGGCGGATATCAAGAAAGCTTCCGCCGACGACCTGGCAAAGGCACAGGCGATCCTCGAAGAACTGGAACAGGCGGCAAAGGAGTTTCTCCCCTAGCAATGGCAAAGGAATACGACATCGGCAAGGCGGCCAGCAAGTGCGTTCAGTGCAGCCGGCAACTGCAGACCGGCGAGGAATTCGTCGCGACGGTGAAGGAAGCCGGCGATGAATTCCAGCGCCAGGACTTCTGCATCACCTGCTGGTCGGCCGCGGGGCGCGATGAATCGGCGATGCTGGCAGTGTGGCGGTCGCGCGTGCCGCAGTCACATGAAAAGAACAAGCTGCTCGTCGACAACGAGGTGATCGTGAACTTCTTCGATCGCCTCGACGGGGCCGAGGAGCCGGCAAAGATCAACTTCCGCTTTATATTGGGCCTGGTGCTGATGCGAAAGAAGCTCCTCGTTTACGACCGCATGCGCAAGGAACCCGACGGGCGCGAGGTCTGGCAGATGCACTTCAGGAGCGACCAGCGCGCCGTCGAGGTGACCGACCCGCACATGGACGACGTCAAGATAGCCGAGGTAAGCCAACAGTTGAACCAGATCATGGAGGTGAACCTGTGAGGTACTTCAGGATCGGGGCGATGTTGGGGCTCGTGCTGACGGCTTTGGGCACGGCCGGCTGCCCGCAGTGCCCGACCACGTGCGTCTCGATAGACCAACTGCTGCGCGAATACAACGACAACGCGGAGGCAGTGCCGAGGCTCTGGGCAAGGACCAGGATAGCCGTGACGCTCGTCGACGAGGGCCGAACGTTCACCTGGGGATCGACCAGCCCGCTTGCCAGCCCCAACGGCCTGCTGCTGCTGTTCAAAGGAGATGACCGGCTCGGCCCGCACGATTTCGTGCTGGTCGGCCGGGAGCTCGCAGGCCTTGAGCTGTTCCGCGTGGGGGCCAGCACCGCGCAGGGCAAATATTACTTCTGGTATCGCCTGGGCGACAAGAGCTGCGCCTGGTGGGGCAGGCACGCGCTGGCCGGTGCACCGGACGTAAAGGGCCTGCCCGTTGACCCGAACCAGCTTCTGGCCGTCCTGGGCGTCTGCGAAATACCCGACGACCTGACGGCCCTGCCGGGCATCGCCCTGACAATGAGCACCAAGCCGTGCGCGTACGTCCTGACCTACTTCGACCGCCAGGCCGTCACGGGCCGCATCGGCTTCCGCCGCGAGGTGTTCTTCAACTGGGACGATACCAACCTCCGCCGGCCTTTCATGATAAACTTCTTTGCGCCGGACGGCAGGCGCGTGATGATAGCCAGGCTCAGCGACTACAGACCAATCGAGGTCGAGAAGGACAGCCGGAGGAAGCCCGCCCCCGTGATGCCCACGAACATCGAAATCGAGACGATCGCCTGGCCCGGCTGGAAGGACGACAACCCGGTCCGCCGCGTGCACGTCGTGCTGAGCGACATGACGACGATGAAGAAAGGGCAGCCAGAGGCCTGCCAATTCAACCCGCCGGCCGGCCGCGTAATACAGGTCGACAGAGACGTCGAGCTTCCTGCCGGGCCCGGCCAAGGGCGAGGGCCAAGCAAGTGAAGGCAAGACTCGTCGCATTTTCACTGACCGCCGCATTTGCGCTGGCTTTTCCAGCCGGCGCGGAGGCTGGCCAGGGCGAGAACGAGTTCCTCCTGGCCGGCAACGACAAGGCCGTGTGGCTCGTCCGCAAGACAGGCGGGGCCGGGTTCGACATCGTCGCCAAGCCTACGGGCGCGCCGTGGAAATGGGTGATCGAGGGCCGCTCAGGCTCCGAGCCCGTCGCAGTCTGTGCCTCGTCGGACCGGCTTTGCGTGCTGTTCCCGTCGGGGGAGCTCTTCAACGTGGGTCTCGACGGGCAGTCGAGCCCGCAGCGCAAGGCCGATGATCCCCGCTGGCCCGATGAATCCAGCGAGATTATCCTCGTCGAGGCGGGTGACCCCGCCGGGCAGGCCGTCGTCGCCGTTGTGCCGCGCCAGGCCCGGCCGGCGGCAAGCCGGCGTCCGGCATCTGCATCCTTCCCAGCTACGCGCCCGGCCACAGGCCCGTCATCGGCCGCTTCGGGGCCGGCGGGCCTGCAGGCGACCCTCGGGATCTTCCGGTACTCCGGCGGCGCCTGGGAATGCTTTCCCAAACTGGACTTCGCAATTCCCCCGGACACGCCCGGCGGCGTTCTGGCTGCTTACGCAGGTTCGAGGCTCCACATCTACATTCCCGGCGACAGCAGCCTACAAAGCGCGCAGTTGTACCAGGCAACCGCGTGGAAGCCGGACATTCCATTCTCAGGCAAGCTGGCCGAGACACTCAGCAAGGGCAAGGCGCTTGCGCTTTTGACGATCGATGGGAAGCTGACCCTTGTTCTTGCCGGGCCCGTGCAAGGCTCGCAGCGGCCGCTGTACGTAGCGGTTTTCGAGGGCTCGGCCTGGCGCCTCCAGCAGGTGATGCGCGACGGCGCGCCTGCGACCTGGCCGGCGGAGAGCCTTCCTCTCGTCTGTCGCCTTGGCGACAACCAGATCGCGCTGGTCCGCCCGGAGGGCGAGCTGCTGAAGTTCGCATCTTGCGACCTGCTCGGCAAGCTGACGGTCCGCGACGACGTGACCATATTTCAGAAGCCCCCGCCGGACTCGCAAAAGGCGCAGGAAATATTCGAGTATTTCATGTGGGCTCTGTTCATCGCCGCCATCATCCCGCTGTCCGCCTTGCGCCCCAAAGGGCAGCGCGGGCCGTTTGTGCTTCCGCAGCGCCGCATACCAGGTAAACTGCTGAAACGTCTCCTGGCCGCCATAATCGACATGGTCCCGTTCGGGCTTATTGCCACCGGGATCTTCCCCCAGCCGGTACCCACGCAGCAACCTGTCGACTTCAACCAGATCATTGAGTACGCCAAGATATACGCGGCCTCTGTCGATGGCGCCTGGACGATGGTTACCTGGTTGGTCCTGTATGCGGGCTACTGCACTTTCATGGAAACGCGGTTCGGCGCAACGGCCGGCAAGATGCTCCTCAAGCTGCGCGTGGTTAACGCCGACGCCCGGCGCCCGACCCTGCGCGAGGCGTTCCTGCGGAATGTTTTCAAGATCATCGAGATGTTCTGGCCGCTAGGGATACCGCTGCTTCTGCTGCTGCCGGCCTTCAACCGGAACCGCCGGCGGCTGGGAGACATGCTTGCAAGGACCGCCGTCATTGACGCCGGCTACCTGGCCCCGCCTTCAGAGACCCCGCCCCCGCCTGAGCAGGGCGGCCAACCCACCGACCGCCCGGGCCCCAACGGCCGGTAGGACCAGCTTGCCCTTTACGCCCCGAGGCTCATCGCGAGCGGCTGACTGAAATGAACCGCTACCGCGACGTTGCCCCGCCAGGCGGGAACCGTGCGCACGACGCGGCCGGTGCCTCTGAGCTTGCTTTCCGAAGCCGCATAGCCCTCGCCGGGCGGGACGGACAGCTCGAAAGACATCTCATGGGCGCATTCCGGCGCCGAGCCGACCGGCATCTCGAAGAGCATCCCGCCGGCGGAGATGTTCCTCGTCCACAGGCCCTCGGCGCCGGCCGATTCGCCAGCCACCGACAAACCCGAGATCGGCAGCCTCAGTTGCAGGCGACAGGATTGTCGGCGTTCTTGCTGCATCACGTTGCTTCTCCCGGCGCCATCAACCGTATTCTATGCCGGCCCGGTCGCACAGGAGGCGAAGGCCCCGGACGGCCCTTGCGAACAGCTCCGGGCCAGTAAAGCCCGAGAACTGCCCGGCCACCTGCATGTGCGGCTCGAGCGTCATGTAGCCGGACCAGTTTCTCGCCTTCAGGTCGGCGAAGATTCTGTCAAGCTGGCCGGCGCCCTGCCCGGCTGGCACGCAGACGTCGGCGGCCGGGAGCTTGTCCTTTATATGGAAGTAATCGGTCAGGCTGTCAAGCCCCTTGGCCCAGGCGCCATCGTAAGGTGCGACGCCTTCGGTGACGAAGTTAGCCGGGTCAAAGATGCTCTTGAAGTTATCGGACCTTATGGTCGCGAAAAGGTCCTTCACGCCCTCGGGCCTGGCGCCGTAGATGGCCCTCTCGTTCTCGTGCATCAGGACGGCGCCTTCCGCCTCAGCCAGCTCGACCATTCTCGCCATGCGATCCATGACCTCGCGTCGCTGGTCCATTATCTTGGCGCCAGGGGAGGGATAGAAACTGAAAACACGGACAAGGCGCGTGCCGAACGCCGCCGCCACCCTGCAGCAGTGCCTCAGCAGCTCCAGGTGGGCGTCGAAATCGTCGCTGATCCTGATCTTGCCTATGGGCGAACCGATGCAGGGCACCTTGAAACCCCGATCCTTCAGCCGCCTGCCGTATAGGGCGGCTTCCTTGACAGTCATCGCCGAGACGTTCTTGCCGTCGATGGCCCGGACGTCGATGCAGCGAATCCCGCCGGCCTGGCAGGTTTCCATCTGGACGTCCAGGTCAGGGGCGATTTCATCGGCAAACGCGCTGAAGGTAACCATGCGTCTCTCGGCACAGTATGGCTGTTGAGACCTTTCTGTGATCAGAGGATGTTAACAGGCTACTTTCCCGCCGGCAAGGTCGTTTCCACCCATGAGCCCGAGCGCCGGCGGGTTATTTGCCCGTAACGGGCAGCCGGGCGTATTCGCCGCGGGTCAGCTTGAATATTTCCCTGCAATAGTCCCTCGTTTCCTTGGGCGCCTCCCTGTCGATGCAGTCCCGCGCGGACTCACCGTCGCGGCGGTGCTTCCTTAGAAGCGCCCGCAGCGCCGTGGGGCCCATGTTGTAGGCCGCCAGCGCCTGATACACGTCGCCGTCGAACCGGTCGATCATGAGTCGCAGATAGGCGGTGCCGATCTCGATATTGTACTCCGGGTCGAAAAACCGATCCTCGCCCGTCTTCCTGCGTATCTTGAAATGCCCCTGCCTGAGGACCTCTTGTTCGGCCACCTGCGTGATCTGCATGAGCCCCTTGGCCTGCTTCTTAGAGACGGCATTGGCATTGCCGGCGCTTTCGACGCGTATGACGGCCTCGATTAGCTCGGCCGGCACCTTGTAGGCCGCGGAGCATCGCCGGATGATTTCCTCCCGGCTGGCGATTCTCTTCCTGACGACCATGTCGTACAGCCAGGAGCCCAGGAAGAACAAGCCCACGCCGGCCCCGGCGATCAGTATCAGCACGAGGAGCGTGCGCGACAGCGACCTGCCGGGTTTGCCGCCGCCGGGCATCAGACCCGGCATCCCGCGCCGTGTCGAAGCGGTGTCCGACAGGCCGAAACGGCTCATGTCACGATCCATGGCCGAGATAATATTGCCCGGCGCCGCCCTTGCGCAGCACATTTTAAAAATGATACATCCTTATCCACTCGATCTGCCCCTTTGCGAAGGCGGCGTATTTGCCATCCGGGTACTTGCTCAGGTAGCCCTGGTAGGAATCCAAGGCCTTGTCCCACTCCTTTTTGTCGGCGTAGCACTTGGCGATGGCGAGCATTGCCTCCTCGACCTTAGGATCGAGCCGATAGTTGTATATGAACTGCTGGAAGGCCGTTATGGCCTCGCCGTAGGCCTTCTTGTTCATGTGGTAGACGCCGACCTGGAACAGCGCGCCGACCGCCTCCCTGCTGCCGGGATAGTGCGCCAGAAGCTCGCGGTAGGCCTCGATGCCCTTTTCCGGGTCCTTGAGGTAATCGGTGTATATGGCCCCGATGCGCATGAGCGCCTCGCCGGCCTTGTCGCCCATCTTGAACTTCTCCACCACCTGCCTGTAGGCGGCGATCGCGCGGGAGAGGTCGGCGTTCACGCGGTCGCGCTTTGATCCGCTGGTCAGCACCCCCAGCCCAAGCGGGTCGTCGCCGCCCCAAACGTCCTCCGGCATCTCCGGGCCGGGCTTGGCGGCCGGGTTGTACTGCCGGCGCAGGGGCGCGTCGACCAGCAGCTTCCTCCGCGCCTGCAGGCTGCGGCGCTTCACGACGATCCGCGCGGCATCGAGCCTTCCCAGCGCCCGAGCGCTGTATTCATACGTATGCCCGATCCAGTACTGTGCGTCGTCGGCCAGCCGGCTGTCCGGGTACTTCGTCACCAGCTCGCCGAACGCCTTTCTGGCGGCCGGAAAGTTCCCCGTGTGAAGTTGCGCCACGCCGCAAGTAAACAGCCCGTCGGCCGCCCGCACGTGCTTGGGATGCAGGGCGGCAACCTCGGCAAACTGCACGGCGCCCTTCGTCAGGTTGTTGAGCTTCTTGTAAAGGATGGCCGCAATCTGATATCGCGCCTCGGCAAGCTTGGGGCTTTCGCCGTTGGAGGCGATGAAATCCTCGTACTGGATGATCTCCTCGAGCAGCGCCAGGCGCGAGTTGCACAGGCCCACGTGCTTGTACTTCGGGAACTTCTTGACGTACATCCTGTATAGCTCGCTGGCCTCTTTCCAGCGGCCGAGGTTTTCCAGGCAGCCAGCCGCCTCGATGTAGGCCTCGGAGGTCACGTTGCCCTTGGGGAAGTCCTCCATCAGCTCCTCGTAGGCCCCGATGGCCTCGGTGAACATCAGGTTGTCGCGGAAGATCCTGGCGACGGCGATAAGCGCATCGTCGGCCTGCGCCTTGGTCGGGTTGAGGCTAAGGAACATTCGATAGGCCTTAATCGCCTCGTCGCTCCGGCCGGCCGCTTCGAGCCGGCGGGCGATGTCGAAGATCGCCGGGTGGGCGAACTGTCCGCGCAGCATCTCCCCGCTCCCGCCGTCACGCGCGGCGATCGCATCGAAGCTGCCCTCGAGTTCCTCCAGCTCGGCTATGGTCATCGAGCCGGCTATGCCGTCCGTCTTCAGGCCCTTGCGCTTCTGAAAGTCCAGAACGTTGGCGTATCCCAACCTCGCCAACCGGCTGCCGAGGCCCAGCTCGCGGTACGGCAGCTCCGCGGGATATCGCGAAGCGTACTGTGCGTAGACCTCCAGCGCCGCCATCGGGGCGTCGAGCTTGTAATCGTACAGCCAGGCCACTCGCCACAGCGCGTCGCGCCCCCGCGCCAGGTGGCCGAACCGGGCGGCAACCTCGCGATAGAGCGCCACGGCCATCTCCCATTCCTTGACGTGCTCAAGCAGGCGGGCGATGCTCGTGAGGCGCGCCAGCGACCCTTTCGGGTCGCCCGGCATCGCGGCAAGGTAATGCTCCTTGGCCTTCATCAGAGCCGGCAGCCCTTCGGCGGCGCCTCCAAGGGCGATCAGTTTCTGCGCCTCGACGAGCATCGCCCGGCCGCGGAGATCCTCCAGCCGCTTGCCGTCACGGTATAGCTTCTGATCGGCCTCGAGTCTGGCCAGCATCTTGCCGGCCCCAGCGACAAGCCCGCGCATCTTCTCCGCCTCGCCTTCCACCACCGCCCGGCTCAGCAGGGCTTCGACCGTGACGAACGACGCCTCTCTCTCGGGGCCTGCGTCCTTAGGCCGGTTCTTCTCAAGCCCGCTGACTATGGCCTCAAGCACCACCCTGTCCTGACTGGTCTTTGCATATTCCAGGCACGTGTGCAGCACCTCCGCTGCTTCGTCGCGGGACGGGGCGTTGGCCAAGATCTCCGTCTCAGCTTCAATAGCAGCCGCTGGCCCATCACCCCCGCCGGCGAGCGTCTTGGCGCTTATCTGCCGCAGGATCATCCGCCTCACCTTCGGCGTCTTGACCTCTGCCAGGAGCTCGCGCAGGCCCGCGACGGCCTCCTGGGGCGTGCGGCTGGCCATCACCACCAGTTCGCATCTAGCCTCATCCTTCACGGCTTGGTCTGCCATTTCCTTACCAGCAATCAACTCTTGAAGGAGCCGTCTGGCTTCATCTTCGCGGCCTTGGCTTTGCTCAAGCCTGGAAAGTGCGATTGCCGAATGGCCCGCCCACGCACCGGCAGGATACAGCTTCATCGCCGACTGGAAGTGCGCGATTGCGGCCGACTCGCCGCCTTTCGCCGTCAGGGCCAGGCGGCCTCGCAGGTACACCACGCGCGCCTTCTGCGCGTCGGACGCAGCCCGCGCACCAGCCGCTTCGAGCAGGCCATCCACCCCGCCGGTGATGCCCTTGTCGATGAGCTTCTCCAGCACGTCAAGGTGGCCGTCGAGGTCCGCAAGCTGAAGCGACAGCTTCCCGACGACGCGCTTGGCCCGCTCGTGGTCCGGCGCCGCCGTCAGCACCTCGCGCCAAAGCTTCAGCGATTTCTCCAGTTCGCAGGCGCGCAGGTAGCCTTCTGCCAGTGCGACCTTCGCCTTGAATGACGTCGGATCGGCTGCAAGCTGCTTTTCAAGCTGGGCGACGTCTGCTTCCTGCGCCGCCGTCGATCCGCAAAAGACCAGGAACAATGCCGCCGTCAGAATCCTTCCGTGGAACGCTTTCATGGTTATTCTCCCTTCTCTCTGTCTGCACTGCTGCGAGGTCCTTGCCGCATGCTATCGACGGGCTGAATGCGCAACTCATCGGCGGGTTCAGGCGGCGGATCGTCCCCACCCGTGTCGGCGGCCTTGGTTTCGGCCTGGGGATACGAATCGGCCTGAACGGCCGCCGGCGGCTCATCGGCGGACGCTTCGAAAGGATCGTCAGGCTGACTTGTGGCCTGATCGCCCCCGCCGGGCGTTTCCTCGAGGCCTTTGCCCCGGAGGACCTTCAGCGTGTTCCTCAGCTCGTCTATGTCGGCCGCGTCGGGAAACAGCTCGACCATCCTGGCATAGTAGCGTGCCGCCTCGTCGCGATTGCCCATCGCCAAGTGCAAGCCGCCAAGGGCACGCAGGACCCCGCCGGAGGTAGGCAGGTGCTTTTCCGCCTCGGCCAGCATCGCCAGGGCCTCCTGCCGCTTGCCCTGCCCGCGAAGTGCCGTGCCGGCCTCGTAGTAGAACTCGCCAAGCTCCTCCGTACTGAACGCCTTGCGGGCGGCCTCACCGGCAAGGAGCTTCTCCAATGCCCCAAAGTCCTTCTTTGCAATCAGAAGTTCCGACCCGAGCTCCAGGGCCGGCTTGCTGCCTGCCTCCCGGGCTTCCAGCATCTCCAGATACTTCGCCGCCCTGTCGAGGTCGGCAACAGCGAACCAGCCGCGGGCCACAGCGTAAAGCCCCTCGGCGTGCTTCGCGTCGGCCTTCAGCAGTTGGTAGCCTTCATACAGTCCGCAGAACCTGTGGGCGATCCTATACTGGTCGGCCGTCCCTTCCGCCGGTCCAAGCACAATGCCTTCACTGACGATGCTTCCGGGCTCGCCCGCAGAGGCCATCTGCCTGACAATGACGGGGCCGACGAACTTCCGCTGCAGCACGTACGCCCGCGCGAGCAGCAGGTGAAGCTCGGCTGTCTCCATGCCGGCTTCCTGGGCCGCAAGCAGGTACTTCTCGGCAAGAGCCCCCAGGCCGCGGTCCAGGCATATCCGGCCCACCAGGAAGCTGTTGTCCGGGTCGCGGATGTCCTGCTGTGCCGCCTCTTCCAGCAGGGGCTTTGCCTTGGAGGATTGGCCGAGAGCATAGTAGCAGCGGC
>Ga0307380_10005853_pt1 | contig 16288 bp, 7 predicted proteins | sample UN3MG_FD_202239 | JGI IMG/M metagenome (GOLD analysis project Ga0307380, IMG submission 202239) | Soil microbial communities from Risofladan, Vaasa, Finland - UN-3 | ecosystem: Environmental > Terrestrial > Soil > Coastal area > Acid sulfate soil | place: Finland: Risofladan, Vaasa | collected...
CGTTCTCCAACCCTACGTTGGGCTGGGCCAAAGCCAGTTCCACCGACCCGCTCTTGGAGATCACGACCGCCGGGCCGGCGCCGGTGACCGGATGAGCCTCGCCGGTGATCGGGCCCAATTCCATCGGCCCTTCCACCTCGAATCCGACGGCCGTGGCGCCGTTGGGGATCGTCGTCGAGTCGAACTCGACAAGCTGGCCGGAATTGTGCAGCACGCCACCAGGGATGGTCAGCGGGCCGCCGGTGACCTCCACCTGGGCGTTGATGCCGGTGATCAGCGGCGGGTCGTCCGGCAGGGCGGGAGTCGGCACGTCGACGGTGGTCGTCTCGAAGGCCACGCCGCCGACCGATGCACCGGTGACGCTCAAGATGCCGCTGTTGAGCGTCAGGTTGCCCACCATCCCGTCGGCCCCTTGGACGTTCAAGGTGGAATCGGCGGTGACGGTGAAATCGAGCATGGTGAGGTCGATCCCTGAGAAGGCTCTTCTGCCCCACCAGCCGGCTTGGACGCCGCCGGCGTCCACATGGAGGAACTCCTGGGCTCCTCCCGGCGGGGTGAGCTTGAGTTCGTGGAACTCGCCCCCGCCGCCCTCGTAAGCGACGAACGCGAAGTCGTAAACCTTGGTCGAGTCCAGGGTGACCATGCCGGTCTTGGGTTCATTCCAGCCACCATAAATATTGTCGGTGATCAGCTCGCCGGCGCCGGCTTCATAGTCGCCGTTGCCGTCCAGGTCGATCCACAAGGCCTCCTGGTCGTCGCCGTGCGTATAGAACTCATAGTCGCCGTCCACGGGCGGTTTGAACACGCCGACCCACGACATGCCGTAATTGTCGCCGCTGCCCGGATCGTTCGTATCCCCGGTCCAGACGGCCGTAGAACTCGGCGTGAGGCTGAGCATGCCGCCGTTGAGGCCGTTGGCCACCCCGTCGTCGACGCCGGCGAGGTTCGCTTGCTGATTGGCACCGTTATACTTGGCCCAGTCGAGTTCGTCCCAACGTATGCTCATGGCCCCGTAGGCGGAGAACGTGCCGCCGCTGAGGACCACCTGGTTCGCACCGCTGAGCGGATCGGGGATCGTGCCGGGAACCTCCAACACGCCGTCCCGCACCTCGATGGTCGCATTGGCCATCCCGAACAGCTCGTTCTCGCCGCCCGGCGCCACGCTCAACATGCCCGCGCCGGACTTGGTCAAGGTAAAGGGCCCGCCCGCCGTCAGACCGCCGTTGATCGTTCCAAAACTGGGTGAGCCGCCGCCAATCTCCAAGGTCACCCGATCGGGACCTTCGCCGTCGCCGACTGTCCCGGGCAGCGTGAGTCCGCCGAACGTGACCGGACCGGAGGCCACCACCGTGGTGCCGTCGCCGATGGTCAGCGAGCCGCCGCTGACGGGCATTTCGGCGTTGATCCCGCCGGCCACTCCCGGCAGGACGGTCGTCGCACTGAAGTTGGTGGCCGTAGCCAGACCCGTTACGGTCATCACGCCGTTGCCGGCGAAGGTCAGGGCGCGGAAACTGCCCGTCTCCTCGGTCATCAAGTTGAGGGTGGAATCGCCGATCACGCTGATGTCCTGCGCGGCAAAATTGATGGCCGGCAGAAGCGCGTGGGGCCCGAGCCCGTTGGGACCGTACAGTCCATTGGCGATCTCTTCCGCAGTCAGGGCGCGGTCGTAGATCACGAAGTCGTCGATCATCCCGTCGTAGTAGCCGCCCGATCCCGTTCCGATCGTGAACGAATCAATCCCGGCCAGACTCGTAATCCTGCCGGTGGCGCTCATCCACTCGACCCCGTTGAGAAATATCTTCTGCTCTCCAGTGACGGTGTCCTTGGTGAAGACCCAATGGTTCCACTGCCCTTCCCAGTCCGCGGGGCTGGCGACCTTATTCATCCGGTCGGTGCAGCAGCCCGCGGTGCCGCCGGCGTCCCAATAGACGTTTTGGTTGCCAAACGGAAGGTGGCTGGCCACGCCCCTTTTATCGCCGGCATTCGTGCTGATCTGGCCTTCGAAAATATGGTCGTTCTGCGGCTGTATCGCTTCGTCGCCATATTGCCACAGTGCGATGGTTATTGCGCTCCCGACGGTTGCGAACGTGGAGGCCGGGATATCCACCACGTCGTTCCCTTCGAAATCCAGCACCCATCCCCGCTCGGGATCGTTGACCCAAGTCGCCCCGGTGATCGCGCCGTCACGGCCGTTGCCGGAGCTATCCGTCAGCACGTTCCCGCTGCCACCCAACCACTGGCCCACGGCGCCAGCCGGGTAGGCGGCCGGGACCAACTCGTTGGGCCAGATCTCCAAGGTACCGCCGGAGAGTTCGATGCTGGCTCCGCCCGTCGGCAATGCGCCGCTGAGCGTGAGCTTCAATGTACCCTCGGCCATGCTGAGCTTCGAGTTGGGCCCCATGTTGGTCAGGTGGCTGCCGGCGTTCGACAGCGGCCAGGTCCCCGCGCCGACCTTGGCGACGACCAGATCCTGGATCCCGCCGCCGTTGATCGCGCCGAAATCGACTGCCGCCGAGCCGTCGAAACCGACTTGGGTCGCGGGCCCGACGATCGTCACGCCCTCGCTGAAATCGGCCTGGCCGGTGGCGAGCACCTGGGCGCCGTCGTGGATGGTGACCGAGTCGGCGAAGATGTTCCCGGTGCCGGTGACCGAGAGGGTCGCATTCTCGCCGATGGTGACCGGGGCCAGGAAGAAGCCCTCGGTTCCGCCCACCGAGAGCGTACCGCCGGCACCGATGACGACCGACCCGTTGAAGGTGGCTTCTCCGCCGCCCAGCGAAAGCAGACCGCCGGGGCCGATGGTGACGGGCTCGACGATTTCGGATCCGAAGCCGTCGAGGATCAACTGGCCGCCGGGCAGGTCGCCCGACGCGCCGAGGACGTTGATGGGAAATGCGATCGACGTGGAGTCCGCCCTGGAGTGCAGGACGCCGCCGGCCTTGATCAGGACCTGCGGGTTCGGATCGTTCGTCGCCTCGAAGGCCGGTCCGTAGCCGTCCAGCGTCAACCGGGCGCCTTCCTCGACCACGGTGTTGCCGAAGTCCGTGACCTTCCCCATCCCGAGGTTGATGTTGACGCCGCCGTCGCCGGTGACCGACGTACCGCCCGTGAAGTTGACCTGGGCCGCTCCGCCGCCGATGGTCAGAATTCCGTTTTCGATGGTCAACGAGCCGAAGGTGGCCACGTTACTGGTTGCCGCGCGGAGCGTGGAATTCTCCACCACGGTGAAATCCCGGTGGGGCATTTCGATCGGGTCCGACGAAGAGAGCTGCCCGTACTGGTTGAGGGTCAGTTGGCCGATCTCTTCCGGAGAAAGCACGCGGTCGAAGACCATGAAATCGTCGATCAACCCAGGGTAGCCTTCGCCGCCGTCGGCGCGGGACCCGATCTTGAGGCCGGTGATCCCGGCCAGGGAGCGGTTCATGCCGGTGCCGCTGTTCCATTCGACCCCGTTGAGGAACGCCTTCATTTCACCCATGTTCTTGGTGAACACCCAATGGTTCCACTGCCCGTCGAACTCGGCCTCCACGGCGCCCTTAGAGATCCGGTCATACGAATTGCCGGCGTCCCAAACCACATTGCCGCCCCAGGGCATGTGAGCCATTGCGATCCGCGTGCCGCCGTTGCCCGCAAAGAATATCGTGCAGTTCTTATCGATGTTCGGATCGCCGTATTGCCACAGGGAAATCGTGAGTTCCTCATTTGCAATGGCCGACGCGAAAACGCCGGCGGCGGTGGGGACGTCCACGTAATCATCCGTCCCGTCGAATGACAGGACCGAACCGCGGATCGGATCGTTGACCCACGTCGCCCCGGTGATCACGCCGTCGTGACCCCCGGCACTATCGCGGAGGATGTCTCCACCGCCCGATTCGAACAACCACTGGCTCACCGCGTCGACTGGACCGGGCCCAATGACGGTGTTCACGCCCGTGATCTCCAGCGTGCCGCCGGAGAGGACCACGTTGTTCGACCCGGCCCAAGCCGCCTCGCCGATCATCGTCATCGTGCCTTGGTGGACGTCCATCACGGCCTTGGTCATGCTGTTCGCCGCGAACGTGCCGGCCGTCGCCGTAAAACGTCCCGGGCCGGACTTGGCGAAGTTGAACGACGCGGCCGTCACCGCCGAGCCGTTGATGCCCGAACCGAAATTCACGTTGCCGCCCGGGGTAGCGATTCCCACCGCGGTTGCGTTGGCGTCGATGGTCACGCCGGCCAACGTCACGGGGCCGTTACCCCCGACGGAGAAGACGCCGCCCTTGAGCAAGACGTTGCCGGTGATCGTCGTGTTCGCATCCGGCGCGATACCGGCCAACGTGTAACCTTCGGCGTCGATCGTCGCCGACGCGAAAGTGATCGGCTTGTCGAACGCGGAGTTGACCGTCAACACGCCGGACTTCGCGGTGAACGCGCCGAGGTTCATCGCCGAGATGCTCTCGGAAACCAGCTCCGAGTCGGCACCGTCCATCAGCACGGGAAAACCGGCGACGTTCGGGGCCGTTCGGGTCGAGTACATGCCGGCGACTTCGATCGGGGTGAGTACCCGGTCCTTGTAAATACGGATGTCGTCCAACTGGCCGTCGAAGAAATTGGCCCACCCGGTCAAAACATTGGGATCCGGGTCGGGAAAAAAGCTTACGTTGATGTCGTGCCGTGCTCCGAAGGTGAGCAACCCGAGGGTATTGGTAATGCCCATCTCGAAGGCCCCGGCGGCCTGCGTCTCGGTCCGCTGGGCATCCAGAACGCCGTCGACGTAGATCCGCTTGTCGAACGTGCCCGCGAACGGGTCCAAGGGATCCCAGGGGGTATTGGGAGTGTACTTGACGGTGGCCACGACCAGGTGCCAGTCGCCGTCGATGGCGGCCGTGGAGTCGCCCTCGAGGTGTCCGCTGTCGGGCGCGGTTCCGCGGGTGGTGAACGCCACGGCGTCGCCGCCTCCTCGGCGCAACTGCCAGCCCTCCACGACATCGGGCTCGGGGCCCGTATTGGTCATGCCAAACTTCGAGATATACGGTTCGTAGTTTTTGGGTTGGCCTTTTACCCAGACGGCGATCGACATGGTTTCCATGTCGAACCGGCCGATGACGGTGTCCACGACCGCGTATCCATCGCCTCCGCTCAAATCGAGGTACGGGCCAGCCAAACCGGGGACCGGCTCCGCGCTGTCAATGCTGGCGGCACCGTAAAGGACGGCGTGATTTCCGGACTCCGCCCCTAAAGGCGACGTATCGACCCCGGTGCCGGAGTCGAAGGTCCACTCGCCGATCAGGCCGGTGCGGTTGGCGGAAACCTGACCCGAACCGGCAACGCCCAGGCCGTCGCTGATGGCCATCCGGCCGCCGGAGAGGCTGATGGCGTGCGCCCCGGCCCAAGACCCGGTGCCGACCATCCGCAGCGTGCCTTCCGAAGAATCGATCGTGGCCTTGTCCATATCCTGCAAGTCGCCGGGCACGACGATCCAAGTCGCCGGGCCGCCCTTCGAGAACGTGAAAGAGCTGACCGCGGGGTTGGCCTTGGCAATGGCGCCGCTGACCGTGCCGAAATCGACGGGGACCTGCGGGGCAAGGCCGACGCGCGCGCCGTCAACCACGTCGATGCTCGTGCTGGGGAAAGTGACTCTGTCCACCGTCCCCGTGATGCTGAGCGTTCCCTGCGTGAGCGTCAGCGCACCGAGGTTGGCGTCCCCGCTGGAGATCAGATTCAGCACCGAATCGTTGGTCACGGTGACCTCGATGTCGCTGTCGATCGCCGCCTCGCCCATGGCGGACCATATGCCCGCCTGGGCCGGGTCGCTGGGGTTGATGCGGCCGCGCCCGCCGGGGTCGCCGGGGATGCCGATCTCGACGTTCACCCAGTCGCCGCCGGTGCCCTCACGGTGGGCAATCGCAAAGTTGTAGGTCTTCCCCTGCTCCAAGTTAGCGTACTCGGTATGAGGCGTGTTCCACCCTTCCGGTGTCGTGTTGTTGGAGATCAACTCGCCGGCGGTCGCTTCGAATTCGCCGTTGCGGTTCAGATCGATCCAGACCGTCTCGTAGTCGTCGCCGTGGATGTAGATTTCATACTCGCCCGTCACGGGCGCGGTGACCAAACCGCTCCACATCTGAGAGTACTGGTCGTCTATATTGCCCGCTTGCCAGACTTCGCCGGTCCAGGTACTCGAACTGGTGGGCACCAGGGAAAACAGGCCGCCGTTTTGTGCATTGGGCAGCCCGTCATCAATGGCCAGGATTTCGCTCTCGGGCGCGTCCTTGTAGAAGGCGTAGTCGAGTTCGTTCGGCATGATCTGCGGGTTCCCCGACAGCTTGAACTCGCCGCCGTTGAGCACGAGATCCTTGGCACTGCCCAGTCCGCCGATGGCGGCCATCACGCCTCCGTCGATCCGGACCGTAGTGCCCGCGCTGGCAGTGATTTCTTCCAAGGTAAGCTCGCCGGAGCCGCCTTTGACGAACGTCCCCGCCGGGGGCATGATGATCTGATTGACTGTCAGGCTTCCGCCGGTGCTGACCGTGGCGGTTGCCGCCGAATCGACGGTAACTCGGGTAATGGTCCCGTTGTCGATACTGAACTGGGAGTTGTTCTGCATCTGAATGAAGTCGACGTTGGCGGAGCCGGCGGTCAGTTGCGAGCCGGGCAGCAGCGTGATCTGCGTGCCGGCCGGAGCCATAACGTTGCCGGCGATCAATTGCGAACCGCCCTGCAGCGTGACCTGCGTGCCGGCCAGAGCGCTGAGGCTGCCGGTAATCGTCAGGCTGTTGCCCGTGCCGACTTGGAGTTGCCCTTGGTTGAGGTCCAGTGCAACGGCCGAGTGACCGGCGTCCACGGTGAGCGTGGTCGGCTGGTCGACGATTGCCCAGTGGTAAGTTCTCGTATCCGGATCGACCTTGGGGTAACCGGGATCAGGAGCAGGATCGCCGGCTTCGGTGACCCACGGCCCCGTACCCCAATCGCCCGCGGCGCCACCGGCCCAATACAGCATCTCGCCGCCGGGAATGCCGAAATACTCGATTTCGTTCAAGGCGTGCTCGGTGCCGCCGGTTTGGGTGACGTCATATTGAAAATAGCTGTACGGCTTGGGCATAGGAAAATCCACGCCGTCACCGTCGAAACGGATCACCTGGCTGCGGGCGGTCCACAGCGCTGTGGGAGCGTCTTGACGGAAGATCGTATCGAAATTGATTCCGTCGTTGGAGCCTCGGATCTCCCAGACCGTTGGGTCGCGGAGGGGCGAATCGCCGGAGGAGGCCATCGTAAAGTGCGTGAGGATGTATGGTTGGGGAGTCGTGAGCTGGACGGTCAACTGATGGCCGTCGGCGTCCACGCCGTCGCAGCACCACTTTTCGTTCCCGTTGGCGACCTGGTTGTCGAACACGTTGAACGAGAGCTGGCCGGCTCCGAACCCGGGTTCATTCGTGGAGGAGAAGATGACGTTGTAACCGACATCCGCGTCCGGTTGTCCGTCGTTTTCCGGGTCGGTCAGGTCGCCACCCAACAGGGCCCCGGTGCCGGTACCCAACACCAACGCCGCCTGGGCCGTACCGCCGAGAACCAGCGACAACCCGACTACCATTAGTACCGCATCAAGTCTTCTCATCGTTTCGCTCCACGAAAAGGATGTTGCGACGGATTAAGTTCAGAACTTGCGGCTCTTCTCTGTTCTGCACCAAAACGAAGTGCCTCTTTTTCCAGAAAACAGTGTCTCTTTTTCCAGAAAACATGGCCCGGACAAAGGCGTCTCAGAAGGGAAAACGCCCGAGTCGGTCAGCAAAAGAATTTGTGAGAAAAAGGCGCTGCCTCAGCCGACTCTCGTAAGGTTCAAAACACGTTTCACGATACACGCGGATGAAGCCCAGCGAAACATGATAACCCATATTATTCTTATAATGTAGCAGAAACCCGGCTTATTCCAAGATTTCGGCAGCCTTTTTTCGAAAGCCTACCCAGCCTAGGGCCCAGCCTGTACCCCCTGGTCGCTTCATAATTCGGGCGCGGGCGGGCGGATTGGGGGCAAGGGGGAAGCTGCACAGCCAGGGCTCGCCTCCTACACGCAACGCGCCCGGCCTGCTTCTCGCTAAGAAGGATCCTGACGGAAGCGGCAATCCATGCGGCTGACGAATCATGCGGCTGACGAAGATAAGGCCCGATCGCCTCTCCCATCATTCCTCATCGATAGGTGGAGACGGACACAGCAACCGACTGGGAACCTCCGGAATCTTGTGCCCCAAATCTTCCAGAGGCCGGGCGAACTCGGCCGGGCACGGATGATAAGTGATTCCTGGAACCTCCCCGATTGGGGGTGCCCATTGTGGCTCGGCGTTCTTCTCCGGTCGGTCCTTCAGAGGAGGGTTTGCGTCAGGCAGGGAAGGTTTCTCAACGCTTCCCGGTGATGGCCCCGGGTTTGCGTCCGAGGGCTCGGTTGCAGCGTCGGCGGCCTGCTTCGGGCCCCATTTCGGCGCCTCCGGGGAGTCGGGGGCCGGCGAGGCATGAGGGTCCTCCCGATTCATGTCGGCGTACCACCGCGCAGCAACGACCCCCAAGCCGACCAGGATCGCGGCCGTCAGTCCGGCCACGGTCAGCAGCAATTTCTTTTTCATGGGGTGTCCTGGAGTCCGGGCAGCGGGTGGTGGCCCCCCCGGAACGCAGTCCGGGGGCGTTTGGCGATCGTTTGGAGGCGCCCGGTCGCCATGTGTTCTAACTGGCGGAACAACTCTCCAATTATTCGTCGTAGATTGCCGGCGCACAAGCAGCGCCGCAGCGACTCCTTCCACCGCGGGTTGTGCTGCTCAACAATAAGGGGTCGGCATAGTGAGCCTGTAGTGCTCCTGCGGCTTGAGAGGAATAGGCGTGTTGCCGCCCATCTACTCGTGCCCTCCCCGTCAGAAAGTTCGCAGACTGCCCGGCTTCTCGTGGTAGACTTGCGCTGCCCCGACACACACTACTACCGTGATGATGTCCGTTCGTAGTAACCGCATTCATGCTGTTCGGACGAATTGGACCCGATGAATCGGGGCACTACGAGCCTTGGTGAGAAAGCCCGCCTTGCGGAGCAGGTCGTTACGATGGACGCCACCGGCACAAAAGCCGAACTCGATCATCTCGTCCGTGCCCTCTCGCACGACATGAGCGCGAACTTCATGCTGTTGGAGAGTTCCTTCTCGCAGTTGAAGAAATCGCTTCGGGCGGTGTCGGGAGCCAAGCAGCCACGGGACGGAAATCTCGAAGGCACGTTGGGCCGCCGCGTCGCCCACGTCGACGCTTGCCTGCGCGAGTCGAAGCGGTTTCTCGACGATCTGGTCCATCTGGCCAAGACGGGCAAGGTCGAGATGGAGCCCGGCCGCGTGGAGCTGGCGGAGGTCGTCGGCGAGGTGCTGTTCGAGCAGCGGGAACTGCTGATCGAACGGGGCGTCGACGTGGCCGTACAACCGTTGTTGCCGGTGGTCTGGTGCAACGAGGGACGTGTGAAGCAGATCGTCACCAATCTCGTGCGCAACGCGGTCCATCACGGTTGCGACCCCGTAGACCCTCAATTAACCATTGGCCCGCTGCCGTCCGACAGCATCCTCATTGCGGGGGACGATGATGTCATGACGGGTTTCGCGATCCACGACAACGGGCCGGGAATCGAACGGCGGCATCGCCGGGAGATTTTCTTGCCGGGACGCCGGCTGGCCCAATCGGGCGCCGACGGGTCGGGCATGGGGTTGGCGATCGTCAAGAAGATCGTCGACCATTACGGGGGTTCGGTTTGCGTCGATCCGGAGTGCGAGGAGGGCACCCGGTTTCTCGTCGCGCTGCCATCGGCCGACGGCCGAACGGCCGTGCCCGAGGCCGACGTGGAAGGCCGCCGATGGAAGCTCCAACTCGACGTTCGCAGCAAGGAGCACGCCCGGCAGTTGCACGCCGTCCCGCAGCCCCAGCCGCATCTGCCGGGTTGAGGACGGCCCGTTGCTGCTGTTCGGCATTGTGGCCTTCGGCTGCTATATCAGCGAATCGCCTTAGGGCCCGCGCAGAAATAACTTGTCCAATTGGGTGGCACGCCCTGAGGAACGAAGGGCGTGGTTTGGCAGGTTTTCCACGCCCTTCGTTCCTCAGGGCGTGCCACCCTCGCTGAAAAATGTACAGGTTATTCCTGCGCAGAACCTTAGTCGCGCACCGCCACTGCCGACCCGTCGGCCGCCTTGACGTGATAGAAATCGCCGCCGGGCGTTGCGTCGACGATCACCTCGCCGTAGCCGGGCAACTCGATCCGCACTCCGCGGCGGGCACTAACCGGCGCGTGAGCGTACAATAGCCACTGGCGCTGATCTCCCTCGCCGATCACGCGGGCGAGAGAAAAGACGGGGATTTCCGTTTCCAGCGTCCACGGCCGGGGTGGATCGAGGCTGGTACTGAGCAGGAACCAACGCTCCACGTCCTTCCACTTCTCCGGGATCTTCGACTGGTACGGATGCCGCTGCGAACGGTTGGGCACCAACTCGCCGCGTCGCCAGAAACGCTGCAAGACCGGGTTCTGCCAAACCCGATCGACCGTGGCGATCATGGCCTCGAACTCGGCGGCGAACTCGGCCCGGGGCATCGTGCTGCCGCGGAACTCGCGGACCACACGCGGCCGAAGCAGCCACATGCCGAACTGCACGAAGCCCGCGTATCGCTCGGGCGACCACTTCTGTCCCGCCGCGAGATAATGGTCCATCTTCCGGCTGTTCTCCGACGACGGGCCGGCGTTGTTGCCGTCCCACACGGACATCTCGAACCAGAAGTCGGGCGTCTCGGCGTAGGCCTCGTCGAGCATGAACACCCAGTTCATCGACTCGATCTGCGGCGAGTGGACGCGGTAATCGGTCGAGTCGTTCCAGTTGTGCGTGTAGTAGGAGGGCGAGCCGCCTTCCCAGACGAGGTGCCACGGCTCGATCCGCTCCTCGGTGGTGAAGCTGTGGATGTCCCACTCCTCCCAGCGGCCGAAATGCGGCGGGCCGAACGCGCCGTAGCCGACCAGCAGACTGTGCTTCCGCCAGATCTCGCTCTGCAGGCCGTCGCGAACTCCTTTCAACAGGGCGGCGTAGCGCGGCAGGTATCCCTCGGCCATCACCCGCCGCTGGTAGAAGCCGGAACGGCCCGTGCCGTGTTGGTCGACGTACCGCTTGCTGCTGGCCTCGACGTCGTTCTTGGGCTTGAGCTTTCGGGCCTCGTTGTTCGAGAGCAGGATCACCAGCGGTGGGTCGGGATACCATTGTTGAAGCTGCTCGAACGCGGCGGAGTTCGTGTTGCACACGCCCGCCTCGTACCAGGGCTCGACGGCTCCCAGCGGCGAGAGTGTCGTTTGCAGTTCGCCTTGAAGATCGATCGTCAAGGGGCTTTTCTGCGGCGGCAGGTTGCGCCACTTGCCCGGCTGTTCGCGGGGGAATTCCTTGCTGTAGAGGACCGATTCCCACTGACCGGCACGCAACGAAATGGGCGCCTTCCATCGGGCGAGCTTCTCGACCCAGGGCTTCGCGTCTTCCGGGTACTGCTCGGCACCGGGATTCGGGAAGGGCAAGGTGGGCATGATGTGGTGCCCGGCTTCCAGCAGTTCGATCTGGTAATCGCTGGAGAACTTCGGCCGGCCGAAGCCGTTGGCCCAATGCGACACCACCGGCAGCGGCCACCCGCCGGGGTCGAAGTTCTTCTTGGTCAACTCGACGGCCATTTCCTTGGCTACCGCCCGCACGTCGGCAGCCGAGCCGTTTTGCGGCATCGCGGCCGTTGCCAAGGCGATCGAAAGCGCGGCCAAAGAAACGCGGGAGATGTACGGTCCAGCAGACATGATGCGATCTCCTTTATTCTCGGCCGGCCCCTAAGTTTCGTGGCAGAGGCCGGGTACTCGATCCCCATAACCGTTCGGGTGGCTCTTGAACCAGTTCCAGGCCGTGGCCACGATCCGGTCGATCTCGGTGTAATCGGCCGACCAGCCGAGTTCGTCGCGGATCTTGGTGGCGTCGGCGTATAGAATCGCCGGGTCGCCGGGGCGTCGTTGGCCGAAATCGATGGGGATTTCCGCGCCGGTCACCCGTCGGGCCGCCTCGATCACCTCGTTGACCGAGTAGGCCTTGCCGATTCCCAGGTTGTAGAACCGGCCGTCGCCGGGCTTTAGCGCCTCCATCGCCACGATATGGGCGGCGCAGAGGTCCTCGACGTGGATGTAGTCGCGCAGGCACGTCCCGTCCGGCGTGGGATAGTCGGTGCCGAACACGGTGACCTTCTCCCGCCGGCCCGAGGCGGCCAGCAGCAATACGGGGATCAAGTGCGTCTCCGGATCGTGATCTTCGCCCAACGTGCCGTCGGCCGCCGCTCCGGCCACGTTGAAGTAGCGCAACGAGACGAACGAGAACTCCCTGTCCGCCGCGCCATAGTCTTTCAGCACCCGCTCGACGAACCACTTCGACCAGCCGTATGGGTTGATCGGCTGCTGGGGCATGGTCTCCACGATGGGGGTCGTCTCGGGCTCGCCGTACGTGGCACAGGTGGAACTGAACACCAGCCGCTTCACACCCGCCGCGTGCATCGCCCTGAGCAGGCTGACCGTGCCGGCCGTGTTGTTCTCGTAGTAGCTCAGCGGCTCGGTGACCGACTCGCCCACGTAGGCCAGCGCGGCGAAGTGCATCACGCAGTCGATCTCCCGCTGAAGCAGCAGGTCGGCGATCGCCCGGGTGTCGGCCAGCTCGATCTTGTGAAAGGCGGCTTGCGGATGAACGGCCTGCCGGTGCCCTCGGTAAAGATTATCGATTACGGTGACGCGGTGTCCGGCCTCGACCAGTTGTTTGACGGCATGGGAGCCGATATAACCCGCACCGCCGGCGACCATCACGTTCATCCGAGTTCCTTTGCTTCAGCGCCCGCTAAACGTCAACATTCCGCAATTCTACGCTGCAGGGCTGGCGTTGCCCCCATGAGTGGAGTATACCTTTGGAAACGGCCGCGCCGGGCACAGTCGACGAAAGCCTATCTATTGTGTAACATTGGGCACAGTTCGGCCATCCCACTTCCTTGCGGGGTCTTCGGTCATGAAAATCGCGGTCACGGGGGCCTACGGCCAACTCGGTGGGGAATTGTGTCGGCTGTTGGGTGACGATGCCGCCGGGCTGGACATCGACACGCTCGATCTGACCGATGGCCCGGCCGTGATCGCGGCGCTGTCGGACCTGGCTCCCGATGCGGTCGTCCATTGTGCCGCTTACACCCGGGTGGACCGTGCCGAAAGCGAGCCGGAGGCCTGCGAGGCGGTCAACGTCACGGCGGTGGAACACCTGGTCGAAGCCTGCGGCCGGCTCGATTGCCCACTGGTCCAGATCAGCACCGATTACGTCTTCGGCGGCCCGGCGTATCGCACCGCGCCGTTCTGCGAAGACGACCCGCCGTCGCCGCAGGGCGTGTATGCCCGATCCAAGCTCGCCGGCGAACGGGCAGCCGGGCGGCATTCGAAGCACCTGATCGTGCGGACGTGCGGGCTCTACGCCCGGCCGTCGGACCAGCGGGCCGGCAACTTCGTCAAAACGATGCTCCGGCTGGGACGCTCGCAGCAAGAACCGCGGGTGGTCTGCGATCAACAGTGCACGCCCAGCTACGTCCCGCACGTGGCCGAGGCCGTCTTGTCGCTGCTGGGAACTCCGGCAGGTCGCCCGGCCCCTTGGGGGATTTATCACGTGACCAACGCCGGCGCGACGAACTGGTACGAGTTCGCCAAGGAGATCTTACGGCTGGCCGGCATGGACGTAACGGTTCAGCCGATCACGACCGCCGAATACGCGGCTGCCGCTCCGCGTCCGGCTTACAGCGTGCTGGACACGACGAAGTACGAAGCGCTCGGCGGCCCGGTGATGCCCACGTGGGAATCGGCGCTGAGTTCGTATATCGAGGAGTGGAAGACTGTCGGGGAAGAGTAGTTTTCAGTTTTCAGTTTTCAGTTTTCAGTTATCAGTTTTCAGTTGCCAGTGACGCCGGGTGAACCGCTTACTTGATTGTCCTGCTGTGCGACGTGCGCAAGAGGGAACCACACGATACCGCTTCGTCCCAAAGAGGTAATGTTCGGGCAACCAACGACACGAGCTGACAACTGAAAACTGGACTTTTGCAAAATGGTCCCCTCTCCCTCTGGGAGAGGGTTAGGGTGAGGGCAATTCGCCGAAAAGGCCTTGCCGTGCTTGCGCGCCTTCCCTATACCCTCACCCCCGGCCCCTCTCCCAGAGGGAGAGGGGAGATCGAATCTGCGTTTTGCAAAAGTCCACTGACGAACTGACGAACTGACGAACTGACAACTGACAACTGACAACTGATAACTCCCCCCCACCCCCATGCACCATTCTCCCAACAGCAAAGTGGCCCTGATCACCGGCAGCGGCAAGCGTCGGGTGGGCAACGTGGTGGCCGAGACGCTGGCCCGGCGGGGATACGCCGTGGCCGTGCATTACCGCCGCTCGGCCGAAGAGGCGCGGGAAACGGTTGCCCGGCTCGAACAGCTAGGTACCAACGCCCGAGCGTTTCAGGCCGACGTCGCCGATGAAGCCGAGGTCGAGGGGCTTTTCCGGCAGACGCTGGACCATTTTGGTCGGATCGACGTGCTGGTCACCGCCGCTGCCGTCTGGGAATCCAAGCCGCTGGAAGAGATCACCGCCGAAGACGTCCGGCGTCAGTTCGAGATCAACGCGCTGGGCACGTTCCTCTGCTGTCGCCGGGCCGGGCTGATCATGGTCGGACAGCCCGAGGGCGGATCGATCGTGACCATCGGCGATTGGGCGACGGCGCGGCCGTATCCCAACTACGCCGCCTATTTCGTCGGCAAGGGGGCCATTCCCACGATCACGCGGACGATGGCGATCGAACTGGCCCGGCGGAACCCGAGGGTCCGCGTCAACTGCATCCTTCCCGGCCCCGTGATGGTGCCGGAAGATCTCTCGGAAGCCGACGTCAAGGGCGCGGTCGCCGGCACGCTGCTCAAGCGCGTCGGCCGGCCGGAGAACGTCGCCCAGGCCGTCTTATCGCTGATCGAAAACGATTTCGTGACCGGCGTCTGCCTGCCGGTCGACGGGGGCCGGATGATCGGCTAGACCTGCTCGACGAACAATCCTCGACGGCGTCGTTCGCCGCGCCGGGTGTCGTCGATGATTTCCGACACCTCTTTGACGTTGTCGATCCCCCGCAGAAAGAGTTCCGGATGAGATCGGTCGGAGGAGGTGATGTGAATCGTGCCGGTGCCCACCAGCCGCTCCAGGACCGTCTGTTCGAAGGTGATATCGTCCATGTCGATAACCTCGATCCGGTCGGTCACTCGCCGTAGGATGCCCGAGTGGTGAATCAGTCGCTGGGTGGTGAACTGGTAGCTGATGTTCCAGCGGCGATAGGCGTACTTCAGCAGTTGGTGGATCCACAGCGCGATCAGTCCGATCGCCGCGACCCACCAGAACCACCCTTTCCAGATCACGATCCCCACGATCAGCGCGACCAGCGTGATCAGCCCGCTGAGCACCCAGGCCCCGATCATGGCCTTGGCGCAAAAGTGGCCTCGCCAGAGTTCCCGCTCGGGTTCGTCCTTGGCCGCTTGCCGGTCGGCGGCGATCTCTTGAAATCTCTCTCGCGGGCCGCGTGGGGCATCGGCATCGGCCGGGCCGCGTCCCCCTCCCGTGGCGGCGTATTCGGAAACCGCCCCTGTCGCCCCCGCCCCTTCGAGCGGGAACTCCTGTTGTGCCAGGTCCATCCGCTCGCCGCACTTGTGGCAGTAGACCGCGTTGTGGACGACTTCCGCGCCGCATTCGGGACATAACATCGAATCGATCCCCCTCACCAGACCAGTGAACCGTACTTGCCAGAGGGCATTATAGGAATCAGGCGGCCGAATGGGGAGAGGAATTGGCGTTTTCTCACACGATCGATTGCCATCGGCCCGGTCTTGTAGAAACCCAAGCCCGGCGACTGAGGGACGTAAGAAAAAACTTTTTGACAAAACCAAAACATTTTGCTATACTCACGGCATTGCGACGCTCACCATCTTTCCAACCCGTCGGGCATTGAGCCCGGAGGCAGCCTAGGCACCCACACGAAAGCGGCTGTTCGACCGGGTGGCCTTTCTTCTTGGATTGCCGTGCTCTGATCGGCCCATCGCCAGGGCTGATTCTCCCGTGATTCGACCCGAGGGTGGATCTTCCGGACCTGCCCCGATCGCGGGGCGGTCCCGTCGTCCACCAAGAGGCCCCCGGCTTCGCCGACAGTTCCAGTCGCAACTATCGAAACACCTGACTACAACCGGATTCTACAACTCATG
>Ga0307380_10005855_pt1 | contig 16287 bp, 20 predicted proteins | sample UN3MG_FD_202239 | JGI IMG/M metagenome (GOLD analysis project Ga0307380, IMG submission 202239) | Soil microbial communities from Risofladan, Vaasa, Finland - UN-3 | ecosystem: Environmental > Terrestrial > Soil > Coastal area > Acid sulfate soil | place: Finland: Risofladan, Vaasa | collected...
TTGGTTTGCGGATCTGAAAAATAAAAGGAGAAATTGATGCACCACCCTGACGACTTTAAGTGTTATCGCTGCGAGAAACAATCTTCAAAAGAAACTCTAAAACGTTAAAAATACTAGATCAGACCACTGAGGATAACAAGGAAGATCTCACCATGCGCTTGGCATACCTAATGTAGAAGTACGGAATTGCGAATAGTTTAGTGAACCGAGAGCAAAGGAAGAAAATATTATGAAATTAGATTTAACAATTGAACTATCAAAAATGATCAAAGCAGAGAACGCTTCAAAAAAGCCGTATGACGACAAGTCGGCATTCCTCGGTCCCAATAAAGAGAGGGCTCGGGAAATAGGCGAGGCTTTGAATGAAAGGGGAGGCATGCTAGCGATGCTAGAGGCTTACCAGCAGTTGGAGATAATCCATGCTTTTCAACAGTTCGGATCATCACTAAAACAGCCAAATTATTTAAGGGATTTGGAGTTAGCTTGGAACGGAATCGGTGAGTGGCAGAGTTGAGTTTAAAAGCCGTAGGCTCAAGAAAAAAGCCAAAGTCTATATCGGAGGGTTTAAATGTTCGAAGAAAGCAATGCGCTCATTGTTTGTTCGGACCAAACTCTCTTTTAGATAAAAAGGCGAGGGATGAAAAAATAAAATCATGCTTGGCAAATGACAAGACTTTCGCTTGCCATGAGTTCGATAATGTTACCTGCAAGGGTTTTTTCGATAAGCACAAAAAAGATGTGATACCGACCAGAATTGGGATTGCGTTAAATGCTATTGTTTGGGTGGATTGAAATGTGTGCAGATGAAATTAAAATTCTTAGCTGTACTCAATGTGGTTCTCGGTGGAAAACACCAATTTTTGAGGATTGTTTAGAGTCATAAGCTTGACAAGCAATGAGGGCAAAGGCTATAGCAGAAGCTATTTTGTGGAGGAATAGAAATTTGTTTGACGGTATTATTGAGTCGATAATAGGTAGCAGGCCGCATAAAGGAAAAAGTGTGCCGGTCTGCATAATGCAAGATCATCCAGACCTGAGTGAAATATATCAATTTTACGAAAGAGAAATGGCAGCATTTCGTGCTCGGGTAGAGAATCTTGAAAAAGAAATGGATCTTCAAAAAAAGTGTTTTTGGGATCGTTTTGATTCAAGCCTTGTAGAAAAAGGGCTTTTAACTCAAAAAGAGGTTGATCGAAGCATTAATCTTAGAATTAATGATGGGGTAGTTTTCAAGCTTATTGAAAATGAGGAGATTTAAATTGAAGCAGGCGGCATACAAGTTTAAGGATTTAAATGACTAATAATGATTTGAAAAAAGCGATGAAAATATACGTCCAGAATAATCCAGATGTGACTGATGAAGATTTCGCTTATTTTTTGCATGAAAATGGTGCAGATAAAATGTTCAAAGAGCAATCTATGCAATGGTTTAAAAATCTTTCATGTTTGGCCGATCGCACTTTGAGTGTTGAAGCTTTGCTAAAAAAGAGGCGAGCCGTGACGACAATAAAAACATGACTTACGAATCAGCTAAGAATATATGTCGGCAGACTTCGTCGAAGTGTATGAGAAGGGTTGACGGCAAGCATAGGTCATCGAGCAAACCGGACACTTTTTATATATTTTGGCAGAATGACATCCTTTACAGGATGAGGGTTGACGGCACATCGATCCGATCGAAAGTCACTACAGGAAGAAACGAGGAATGGGAGATCCATGACAGGGTGACATTGGATAAAACATTGAAACTTAAGAGAGGATTTTAAATGGATGAAGTTTATTTTTGCAAGGCTGGCGATGTGGAGGACTCAGAAGAAACCAGAGAATGTTTGCAGCGGATCAAAGAACGAAACAAAGCTTTAGAAGAATTTGAAGAAAATGGACTCGAACAAACGGCTGCAGGACAAGATCACTACTGGACTTTGGCTGAAGATTTATATCGAGTCAGATCCAAAGGTTTATATAAATTGGTCGGCTATGGAAAGTATGCAGAATATCTTGATAAAGAATTGGGAATGGCTAGAAGGCGTGGATATTACCTAGCAAATACCTATGAGTATTTAGAATTTACTTTAAGAAGCATCCTTGCCGATAAGCCAGATTTATTCGATTCTGTGAAAAAAATGGGCTGGAGAAAAGCCTCGCAAATCGCTGGCAGTTTTGCATGTTGCTCGATCACATCCGATAATGCCTTAGAGATCATCCATGAAATTATCGGTGAAAAGCAGGACGGTGGTTTTCTGACGGTAAGAGAAATTCAATCTCTTTGCAAATCGAAGAGGCTTGAGGATGAAGAACTTGAAGAGGAGGCCGATGGCGATGAGTTTTATTTATCGGTTTCTTTCTGCAAGGCTGGTGATTTATTTATAGGCGAATGGCGAAATGGTCGCCATAAATGGCTACGAACGCCATATGGGACAACGCCTTCATCATCAGAAGAAGCGGAGATTCATCATCATTTGATGTTTCAAGAATTTAAGAATATGCGGTTTGAGAGTTTTGAGAAGCTAAAAGACTTCATGAAAGGTATTGAGGAGCATTGCAAGCCTTGGTTTGTTGAGCTTGATTATTTTATTCCGAAGGAATGGTTGTCTCAATATAAGCTTTGGTGTCAATTGCAGCGATGCCGTTATGAGAATGGTGTAAAAGGAACTTTGTGATGAAAATCGTTTTTATGTTTTGTTTTTTCCTTTCGTCAATAGCGATTGGAAATGAGGGATCTGAAGGAAGCCATGCTAAGGATCTTTTAAGCAAAGGGCCGCCATTAGAGGAGGTTCTTAAAAATGCCAAACAAGAAATTATATCGATAACAAAAATCGAGGCCGAAGTTTTTGATACTGAGTCTGAACCGATTGAGTTTATTCCAGATGAAATTGATTATAGCGTAGATGCCAGCAAGCAATATGTCTGCATAACTAGTATCGGCACTAATTTTTTAGAAAGTGACGAGCTAACGTGCAAGCAGAGAAAGGAAATAATCGTAGGGCTAGGATCAGCTGTTTATATTCTCAGAGGCATCAGCCTTGCTTGCAAGGGCTTTCCTCATGTCGGAGCCAAGGTATCTGCTCAAGTTATGGATGTGAGTGGCTGGGTGGCAGGTACGATTGGATTTTATTATGCGTCTCAGGATTGCAAAGACGATAAAGAGACGAGGAAAAAATCGTTAAAGGAGGCGTGTCTCGAACTACGAGCAGCTGGTATAAAGTGTGCGGCTGTGGGTTGGTAATATTTACTTTTTTTTATTTAGGATGGATTTGTGAAAAAGTTTTTACTTGGTGCCTGTGTTCTCGCTACATCAGCTTTTGGAATGACTGAATTTGAAATCGAAGATGCTAAAGAAGTGATCAGCAATTTAGAGGTGACAGATTTTAGCTTTGAGGCCGAGGCCGCAGGCGACGATAGCATTGTTCATGAGGTTGAGTTTTACGACAAGGTAAACACTCTTTTTCAAGTGAAAATGAAAAACAATTCAGGGCATCCTCAAGTCGAAATTGGAGCTATGAAGTGTTTGTTTAATTACAAGACATTGTTTGGAGCATCAGAGAGTGAAAATGTTGAAAAAGAATTTACTAAAGTGATGGATGGTTACACGGCTGTCACCTCGGGCACCAAAAAATTATGTACCAGGAGCTACGCTTGTCGGACTGTTATTCATTTTGTTGGATGCGAGGAGGCCGGTTGTTATAAGTCGTTTGATTCGGCTATTAATTACGATGTCGATCCGACTTTCGAGAGTATGTGCATGATTTGGGCAAAAGGCCGGATCGGCTCTTGAAGTATTTACTGGTTCTCAAATGTTTAGCGACCACATACATGCTGTATGTCATAATAGATCAGCATGGTATTGAGCATGGAGTTTTGCATATTGCAGCGGTGATCTTGCTGGCTGGTTTAGTCAACGATTTAGGAGATTACCTGAAGCGACGATAAAATAATAATTTCCCTTAGCATCGATAAACTCAGGCCATCTTTGATCGCCTGAGTTTTTTTGTGAAATTGATTTCATAGATTTTTATCCAAGCTTTACAGCGTTGGCTAACAGAATTAAAAGAGAACAACTTAGTTGTTTTTAATCAGGATGCGAGAAATGTTAACAAATATTCGGTGAGATTTAATAATGGAAAATGACGATTCAAGATTCACTAATCCTAATACTTGGATGGTACATACTTTTACAATGTTGCCAAAGGTAGCTTCATATGATCCAGAGATGACTCCTGAAGCTTTTTGGATTTATGACCATATTTTAAATAGGCGTTGTCGGCAGTACGATAGACCGCTTACGGTCAAGCAAGTAATGGTTGAATGCAAATTAAATAGAACCAAGTTTTATAAACATCTCAAAATTTTAAAAAACATTGGTTTCTTGCGAGTCGTTCCTCGGTTTTCAAAAACCAATGTTCGTTTGGCTAGTGACTATTACTTGGTTGCACCATTGGAGATTTATGGCCGAGAAATAGTCACAAAAGGATGGCCTTCATCAGAAGAAGTGGGTTTAGCAAGAGGCTTTAAACCCAGCAACGAAGCCTGTCCCATATCGGAACCCCAGCAAACAAAAAATGAACGTGTCCAGCCAGAACCCAATAACGAAGCCTGTCCCATATCGGAACCCCAGCAAACAAATAGTTGTCAAAATCCCATATACGGAACGGCCATAATCCCTAATACGGGATTTTCTTCTATAGCTTCAGAAGAAGATTTTAAGAAAGAAGAAGATTATAAGAAAGCTCCTGCGGAGCATACTACTACTACTTCACCCAGCCATAGCTCAAACAGCCATAGCCAATCAACAGACTCTCTTGCTGTTAAATTACTATTTGCTGGTATGGGAAAAAAGGACAAACCAAAACAGGTGGACAAACCTAAAAATAAGACATTCGCTTTTGATGTAAGTAAAGAGATTAAGGATTGTCACAATTGCTACTCCGAACACATGAGCAGAAATGGCTTATTTGGTGGTGGTTTAAACAAAAAGAAAATAGATGTTTGGTCCAGTTTCCTAGAACGCTTTAAAACGGTCTCTGACGGCCTCAAAGTCATTAACTATGTCCTTACCCATTGGGACACACTCAAACGCAAGTACAGGCTAACTGAGAGCCTTCCAGCGATATATTTCTTCCAGACCGGATATATAGATTCAATCTCGATTGAAGTTTTGGCCAAAGCGACTACAACTGGATCTCGACCAAACGATTATGCAGATTTTTCAAAACTGGCCGACCGAGTGAGAGCCAAGTCAAAATGGAGCGATCCTGATGAGTGATGTTTTAGCGCCAGAGAATGAACCGTTTACAAAAACAAAATTTGCAATACGAATTGATATACTTGAGTCTGAGATTAAACAGTTACGAAAGATTGACATCAACCGGCAAAAACAGATAAAGCAAATGTCGGAGCTACACAGAAAACTTAATATTCAATTCACGAAAGTCGCTCAGGTCACAGACCTAGAGGTCGAGAGTTTCCGTAAATATTTTTTGATGTTTTTGGTTTTGCCTGAAGATGAAAAAAAGCAAACAGAAAATCTGCTTAGTTCTCCGCAAGGCAAGGCTGCTCTAAAACAGGCATTGCGTGTCTACGGCACGAAGCTAGTGGAGGACAAGGGTGATATTAAGCCCGAGCAAAAGGGAAGTGACAGCTGAAGATTTTGAGTTAATGGAACTCCCGAAATCTTTCTGGAAGGTCAAGTGGAGTGACTTTAACGATATAGCTGATAAAAAGCATTTAGAACGGTATTTAAAGCGAATTCATGCAGCCTTTGAGGATGGGGACGGCCTCTTCATTCTCGGTCCTCAGCTTTCAGGCAAAAGTCATCTTTCAGCATACATTGCACGTCTAGCCAGATCCTATAGTGCGACAGTGCAATGGTCTTCAGCGATTGAAATACAAGATCGAATTACTCGACGAGACACCTACCAAGATAACGATTTTGATTACTCAATTTTGGAGCGATATCGCAAGGTCGATTTGCTTGTGATTGATAATCTTGGTGGTGAGTTATCGGCTGTTCGGGATCGAAATCATGTGACTGAGTTAATAGAAAATAGGATTCACTGGAATAAGCCGATGGTGATTAACACCTATCGCAACGAAGCTGAGATGAGTGAATTGTACCATGAAGGTTATTTGAACTGGTTGTTGTCGCTGCATTGTCCTGTTGTTTTGAGTGGAATGGTTGAGACTGTCATGAGCAAGTACAAGGATTGATTTGTGGATATTGATTTAGGGCTACTTGGTGCGGTATGTCGAGAGGGAATGTCAGAGTTTTTAGATCAAGCGATTACGGTTGAGATGCTTGATGGAAGTGCGGTGGTCGCTTATCGATTTATCGAGGAGCATTGGAAAAATTATAAAATAGTCCCGACGATTGATACGGTTTACAAAGAAACAGGCTTAAATTTTCATACAGTGCCGATCGAGCCCTTGCCATTTTGGTCTGATCAAATTAAAAAGCGGCATCTCTATGAAACAATTAAATCCGGCTTAGAGCCGATCATGACTTTAATGGAGCAAGTTGAGCCTCATAAAGTTGTCTCTGAAATGGAAACTTTGCTGTTTCAAATTCGCAGTAATATGTCGGTGTCGAACAGACCTGAACCGATGTTTAAAAATCCTGAAAAAATATTTGAAGATTATGAAAGAGCGAAGCTTGGGATCACTGGTGTACCTACACCTTGGCCGAGCCTTAATGGCATGACGAGAGGTTGGCAGCCAGGAGATTTTGCTTTGATTGCTGCAAGACCTTCCGTTGGGAAAAGCCTTCATCCTGAGACACCAGTTATTATGGCTGATTATTCTGTAAGGCAGGTGCAGCATGTAAAGCCAGGGAATCAGTTATTAGGTCCAGATTCTAAGCCAAGAAATGTTATGGGTGTGCATCGAGGCAGAGAAGAGATGTTCGAGGTCATTCCTAAAAAGGGTGAGCCTTGGAAATGCAATCGTTCGCACATTTTATCTCTAAAGATGAGTAGTGATAATGGTTCGATTTACAAAAGAGGGCAGATTTTCAATCTAACGATTGATGAGTATTTAGCTAAAAACAATAAATTTAAGCACCATGCCAAGCTATGGCGTACAGGTGTTGATATGCCTGAAAAAGAAGTGTCTTTTGATCCCTATCTTATAGGTTTATGGCTTGGTGATGGCGGTATGAATCAGCCGACATTTAGTTTTAGCGATCTCCCTCTTAAGGCTTACCTAGAAACCTTTGCTCATGAGAATGGCTACAATATAAACGATGAATCGGCTGAGGGCCGGTGTCCGACCTATCGAGTGTCTAGGGGGAAGGGTGTTGATAATCCTTTGTTAAATTTTGTGAGAGATTTTGCTGTTGAGGGTGGCGAGAAAAAGATACCAGGAATATATAAAATCAATTCAGAATGGAATAGGCTAAAGCTTTTAGCTGGCTTATTAGACACTGATGGTTACTTGGAGCATAAATGCTTCGAGATAACGACAAAATACAAGACGTTATCAGATGACATTTTGTTTTTAGCTAGGTCGTTGGGTTTTGCGGCTTATCACAAGATGAAAAAAGGCAGCATCAAGTCAACGGGTTTTGTGGGTTGGTATCACAAAATTATAATATCTGGTGATGTTGATCGAATACCATGTTTGTTGGATCGAAGGCAGTCTGAACCTAGAGAGAAAAATCGTGATGTATTGGTCACAGGTTTTGAGTTGAAGTCACTAGGCGAGGGTGAATATTTTGGTGTTGAGCTAGATGGGGATCATCTTTATTTGTTGGGTGACTTCACAGTGACACACAATACTTGGGTGCTCCTCATCATTGCCATATGGGCATGGGAAAACGGCAAGACAGTCTTGCTCGGCAGCACAGAGATGTCTCATGAGGCTTTGAGGCGTAGAGCAGCGGCTTTATTTTGTCGGCTTTCTTATTCAAAAATCCGTGATGGTGCTCTAACTCTTGATGAGGAGGATCACTTTAAAACCAAATTGGAAAGCCTAAAAGACGATGAGAGGTTCATAATTTTGGGAGATGGTTTCGATGTGACTTTGAATTCATTAGAAGCAGGGATCATTGAAAAACAGCCTGATTTGGTGTGTGCTGACGGAGCTTATCTCTTCAAGTCCGGTGGTGGCAGGCGAGACAAAAAGCATGAGGGCATGGCAGATCTATTCAACGAATTTAAGTTGATTGCGAAAAGAAATAAAGTGCCGATAGTGGGAACGACACAGATGAATCGACCGGATAAAATGAAAACCGGAGCGCCAGATTTAAGCCGGATGGCTTTCAGTGACAATGCCGGAATGGTAGCGGATTGGGTTTTCTTTTTGAAACAGACTAAAGAGATGCGTCAAAACAAGGAAATGGAAATACAGCCTGGTAAGATGCGAGAGTCAGATTTTAGCGGTAATATTAAAATCAATTTTAATTTTGGCATTCAGGATTTTACTGAAGTTGAAGATCGACGAGACGATGCTCCATTCAATAAAGCTATAGGGGTTTTAGAAAACATGGAGTTCCCCGAGATGGGTGAGGACGAGCCGTTTTAAAACATTTTGATTTGCTAGTGATGATTGTTTGTCTTCTAGCCTTCATTTGTTTGGTGGTGACTATGGAGTATTGGCATGGATGAGTCGGGCATCATGAAGATGATGGATATACTTGGATCGGACACTTCCAAGGTAAAAAACAACGGTGGAAATTTGATGTTTCCCTGTCCCCTGGCTCAATACACTCATTCGAAGGGCAGCGACTCCCATCCTTCTTTTTCAATCTCGATCAACGATGGTGGTCCATCGAGATGGCGCTGTTGGAGTTGTGACGAGCGAGCCAACCAAACTATAAGCCTTCTTTATAAACTAAAAGATTATGGTGCTGGATGGCGGTCAGAAGTGCATGACATGATCAATGCGAACGAAAGGGGTTCGGTTGTAAATAGAATAAAGCGCCTTGGCAGTTTTGAAGATGTTCGTCGAAAAAAGTGGGTTAAGCGGAGCACGAACGACTCCTGGGAGATAAAGGACTATGAAGCCAAAATTGATATAGCTGATTTTGCCGATGAGCTAAAGGAGATCCCTCAGTACGCTTTAGATCGGGATATAAGCTTAGAGCAGGCGGCTAGTTGGCATATTGGCTTTATGGCTAACATGTACCCTCCGAGGTTGATGTTTTCGATTTTGGATGAGACTGGAAACATGGTTGGTTGGTCGGGACGAAAATTGACGGACGATTCAGATGATGGTCATTCCAAGTATCACCACATGAAATATTTCAAGCGAGAGAAATATTTTTACGGTGAGTGGCAGCTAGATCGGTCTAAACGGACTGGTTATTTGATGGAGGGCTTTATGGATGTTCTCAATCTCGACCGATTAGGATTAAAAAACTGCCTAGCGACCATGGGTGTAAGTCCATCTAGCTATCAGATCGAGAAGTTGAAGAATTGGTTTGATAACGTGATTATATTTCCACACGATGACAAGCCGAACAAGGACGGTATTCGAGTCGGTTTAAAAATGGCCGATGACTACAAACTAGCGTTGTCACTAGTTGGTGTAAACGCTATAGTCGGCCCAACAGTCCCATTGGAACACGATTTCGCAGGTGTTAACCGTAACCCCAAAGATCCAGGTGAGTGGTCGAAGATCGACTTGGATTGGGTGTTTGATAAATTACGAGGTCAATTAAGTGAGCGCAAACGCCAAGCAGAAGCAGTTGGAAAAAAAGAAAAAGAAGCGTGAGGAAAAGAAAAATCTTCTAATGCAGGTAGCAGAGAAGCGTATTGAAAAGCGAGGCGCTCCTGATTTCGGGATGAAAGAGGGTGATTTTTTAAATTTAAAAAATATCGTGCAGCAGTTGACGGTATCGAACAACAATATTGCTGGAGAGATTGAAGCTTATCGCCAAGCCGAATTAGTAGAAAAATCGAAGCACAATAATTGGATGTTATCGGTGTTGCTCAAAATGGTGGCAGATGCTGGGACAGCTATTGGCATGGTCTCAGTGTTATTGCACGAAAAGCAGGTCATAACTGACTCTGATTTTGCTGCGATTGATGGCAGAATTCCTACAGTAGAAAAAATTCATGAGGCTTCACGCCAAGAGCAGGAAAAAGGCGAGGGTTTAAGTGATAAATCGAACGGCCAAGTTGAGGCCGGTGATATTGTTATTATGAATTTCATTTTGTTTGATCAAGAGAATAACGAACTACATAATGAAAAAGGCGATGCTGGCTATACCGTTGGCTCTAAAGGCTTGCCGGATCAAGTTGATGCTGGCTTGCTTGGTATGAGTTGTCGAGAGATTCGGATGTTTGATGGCGTAGTATTTGCTAAAGGTCAAGTTAAAGACGGTTTAGAAAACAAAGAGCTTAGAATGCAGATAACTTGCAAGGGCATCAAAACCCTAACCAAGCCTTCACTCCACTCTGTTTAGCACAGTGCAGTTGACTGCACAGAAATAGGGGGAAGTGCATTGCGAGTTTTATTTTATGCGAAGGCACCGGATGCGACTAAGTATTATCGTGTCGATGTTCCAGCAAAATATTTGAGAGAGCAGGGCATTGATGTAAAGGTCAAGTTTGCTGAAAAACAGATGATGGCTCCAAAAGCAGAGGCAATGGAAATAAAGGACTTCGCTGAGGCAGATGTTGTCATTTTCCAAAGGCCGGTAACAGGTGCGGTCGTGCAGGCGATTAATTACATAAAAAAGAATCATCCTAAATTGCCAATAGTTTGCGATTACGATGACGATTATTATGCTGTTCCCAGGTGGAATCCTGGCTACCCTCACATGAAAACTAATGAGGACAAGTGGCGATCGATTATCGAGCAAGGAATTGATGGCGCTATTTGTTCGACAGATCCGCTATCTGAGGTGATCAGGAAACGCAGTAGGCCAGGCACTTTGGTGAGAACTATCGGCAACGGCTTTGATTTTGATGAATTTGATCAGCTAAAGCCTCACGCTCCAATTCAAATTGTGGCACCAGATCCAACTCAGACTAAAGATAAAATCGTTGGAATGTACGATCTTGACACCCTCCAATTTAATGAGATGGCAAAAGACCGCACGGTTTGTTTATGGGCAGGCAGCAAGTTTCACTATTGCGATTTGGATTGGCTACCTTCATCAATTGCTAAAATATGTAAAGAGAGAGAGGACATCATTTTCCTCTTTGTCGGTTACATGCAAGGCAACATAGTAAAGTCCTCAATAGCCAACCGACTTTTTTTAGCCAAGGGTGTTCCAGGCGTCATGCCATTTTATTCCTTGCTTCAATCGATCGATGCCGACATTATGCTGGCACCTTTAGATCCTAATCCGTTTAATAAATCAAAAAGTAATTTAAAGGTTATTGAGTCGATGTCTCAGGGCTTTTACCCTCTCTGCTCGGAATGGGAGCCATATGAATATGATCTTGATCCAGAGATGAATGAAGATATGGACGATGTTCACGGAGCCCTTGTGGGCTATGAGCCGAATTCCTGGTATCGATCGATTTTAGAAGCGACCGAGAAACTGGAAGACAAAGATTACTGCAAAAAATTTAAACGAGATAATGACGCATATCTCCGCACGACTCATGCAGCCGAATTTCGGAGTGATGACTATATCCAATATTTCAAAGAAATTATTGATCTTAAGGGACAGCCATGACGACAATTAAATATAGTTTAATCATCCCGACAACAAGACAGACGGCTCTTTTAAAGAGGTGTGTCGATACCATCAGAAAGCATGAGAAGGGCTCTGATTACGAGATTATTATTGTCGATGACGGCTCGGAAAAAAGCATCCAAGATTGGGTTGAACAATTTTGTCAAAATAATAAGTTTAAATGCAATTTACAGCCAGAAAACAAAGGTTTTGCCCATACTGTAAATATAGGGCTAAGAATGGCCGAGGGTGAGCATTTAATTCTGGTTAATAATGATGTGGAATTCATCAAGCCGATTTTAGGCTTGATCGATAAGACTTTTATGGCTTTGCCGAAAGTTGGCATTATCGGTGCGAAGTTGATGTTTCCTCCTGGTGATAAAGTGCAACATGCTGGCGTTGTAAGAATACCGAATAGACATGGCGGTGGTTCGTTTATTCACACCAATAAACATGTGCCGAGACATAATCCTGCGGTAAACCAGTCACGATACTTCACATCAGTCACAGGCGCTTTGTACTGCATCAGGCGAGAATGTTATGAGGTTGTTGGCGAATGGAATGAGAAATATTTTCTCAGCTGTGAGGACACTGAATACTCTTTGAGGGCATGGAAGCATGATTGGCATGTTTACTATGACCATGCGATCGAAGCCCTTCATCATGAGGGAAAGACGAGGGGTGCAAACGATTTTCAGAAAAAGAAAGAATCGATAAAATGGTTCCAAAAGGAGCGAGAGACGATTCCTTTGTTTAATGCTGATTTAGTCAAGTATGACCTTGAAAAATTTGATCAGACAATTCGTGCATTGAACAGCGGTTCACTTCAGAGAAAAGTTGTAAATATCCCAATGTCTGCATTGAAAACAAGAGTTGTCACGAATGATTTGCCGGTAGCTCCTCCGAAGCCAGTCGCACCAAAAAAGCTAGAGGTTGGATGTGGTGAGTATGGTCAGCCTGGTTATATTCACTTAGATATCAGAGCCTTGAGGGGTGTTGATGTTGTTTGTGATTTTAGCAAAGACAAATTGCCGTACCAAAATAATGAAATCGACGAGTTGTTATCAAACCATTCGATTGAGCATGTTTCTTTTAGAAAATTGCCTCACGTTATTGCGGAGTGGTTTCGAGTTTTAAAGCCTGGTGGCAGATTATTTTTTAGGACACCTGATTTAGAATTCATAGCGAGAACATATCTTGAGGGTAAAACTACTCCTGAACATCCTAATGATGAAAAATATATAACTGACAATTTCAATACTAAAGTCACTCCTGCCTGGTGGGCAAATATCAAGTTATTTGCAGGCCAAGATTACGATAGCAATTTTCATTTTTTATGTTTTGATTTTGCGATGGCTAAGGCGACTTTAGAAAATTTTGGTTTTGAGGATGTAACTAGATTAGATATTGATCCAAAATTTTCGCCAGGGGAGCTACAGGTTGAGGCGTTTAAGCCTGGATCGGAGATATCCAGACCATTTGTAACCAAGCCGTTAACGAAGGTTCTAGTGAAGCGCAAAGGTGCTGTAGGCGATGTCATCTTAACGACTCCGATATTGAGGAGAATGCGAGAGATCCATGGTCAAGAGGCGGTGATTAATTTTGCGACTAATTGCGGATCAATATATCAAAACAATCCTTACATCGATGCGGTTCTTCCAGGTAATACAACAAATGATGGCTACACTCATTTTGTGGACCTTGACACTTCTTATGAGCGAACGCCTGAACAGCATATAATCGAATCATATACGAAGGTTGCATTTGCTGAGGATGGCTGGCAGTACGACAAAAGAACGGAGTTGTTCCCAACAGAAAACGAAAAAGATTTTGTTCATGGCAAGCTGTCTCATTTTAATTTAGATTCAGATGAAATCTTGCAGAAATGTGTCGTGCTTCATCCGGCAGTCACATGGAAAAACCGCACATTTCCGAAAGAGTTTTGGCAGAGAGCTTCGGATCTGATGGCAACGAATGGCCGTAAAATAATTTTGGTCGGTAAATCTAATGATCATCAAATTACGGGTAATTCTGTTGTCAACATGCAAAACATATTTACCTTGCAGCAATTAGCTTTTCTGATATCTCTTTGTGAGACCTTCGTTTCGAATGACAGTGGTTTATTGCATGTGGCTGGGACAAGCAATACAAAAATAGTTGGGTTGTTTACCTGCGCTAAAGGGGAGTATCGTGTACCCTTCAGAAATGGCGAGTATGGGTATAATTGTTTAATACTCAAGCCTCAAGTTGACTGTTATGGTTGTTTGCACAAAGAAAAGCCTCCAGTATTTTTTACTGATTGTCGTCGAGGTGATTACAAGTGTCTTACTGAAATAACGCCTTCACAAGTAGCGGAGGCTGTTGGATGACGTTTGAATTAACGATAGGTTGGATAATAGCGCTTTTTATAGTGTCGAGTCTGGGTTGTTTGATTTTCGGGATAGTGATTGCATTTCTTTGGATTGCTAGAGATGACAATTATCAAAAAGTCGATTCCTCTCAGATTATTATCGAAAAAACTGCGCTAGATGAGTTTATAAAGGGAAATAGATCAAGGCGAGGCGCTCGCATTCCAGAGGCCGGATCATATGTCACGACAGAAGAAGACGATTGAAAGGCCATTTCCAAATGATTTGAATGCTGGCATTTTATTTTTGGGCATGGTTGTAAAGCACTATTCAGATAGTTTTGAGATCAATGGTGCGGTGAAATTGAATAGAATGCTTCACACTCGATCGTCGTTAAATCAAGAGGAGTCATTTGCACTGATAGCCGATAGCTTGGCTGTAGGTCTTTTAGTGTTTGATAAGAAAAACAGCAAACGGCTAACGGTTGATGAGGACATTTTTCGGGTATGGAGGGATGTCTTTTCTTTTAACGCTCACACTTTTCAAAGTTATGTTGCGTCTCCTCGGTGGCCGATAGCTAAAGTGAGGCGAGAGTTGACAGAAATCGAAAGGCAATGCCTTATAAAAAATGTGATGAAAGGCAGATTATTTCAAAAAAAGCGGTTTGAACCCGATAAATATAGCGATGATAGTGATTGGTCTGTTATTTAATGGTATATCTGTTTCTTAATTTAATCATGATGTTTTGTGAGGTTAATGATGAGCCATTCTGAGGGTTGGGATGATTTAGACAAAGATGTTGCTGAGGCAAAGCAAAGGCGAATTCTCCAGCCATATCGTTTTTGGGTTGCTAAGGGTGAATCGAAAGAGGTGTCGTTTATAGATGATCGGGCATTCTCATTTCGAGAGCATAACTTTGAGAAGGACGGACGTTGGGGTAATCATGAAGTATGCGTGGGTGCTGATAAAGGATGTCCTTGGTGCCTAGCAGGCAATAATTATTATCGACCACGACTATTTACGATCATGGATCACTCCTCGTATACAAATAAAAAGAATGAGGTGATAGCCGATCAAATAAAGATTTTGGCTATTAAAGAAGATCAGGCATTGCTCTTAAGAAATTTGATGCAACAGCTGGGTGGCTTAAAAGGCAAGAGGCTTACAGTTTCGAGATCGAACGGTAAAAATTCTCCGACTTGGGGAGAAAGTTTTACACCGACAATGATTAATGGCGAGTTGGTTAAGACAGATTGGTCGCAGTTCGATCCTAAGATATTGAGGGCATTCGATTACGAGGCAATTTATGTCGAGAAGCCAATTGATGTATTGAAGCGAATTTACCATGGTTCACGCAATTCTAATTATGCAGGTAAGACACACGCTGTCGGTGGCGGTGGTGCGGCTCATCCGGCAGGAAACTACCCTGACGATATACCCTTCTGAGAAACATAATATAGTTTATTATCCACTTGTTTGAATATCAATCCTGAAATGCTATAAACCGCTTGCATCGGCTTATAGCGTTTCGGCATTGGAGAAAAAAACATGAGAGTTACCATCAGTAATATGGCGTGGCTGGATAAAAAAGATCTTTCCCTAACAGATATATTTTTGATCAAAAAAAACACCACCATTATTCCGAAAACGACGACCTATGCGAATGAGATGGTAAAGCCTATTGAGATGTTTCGGGAAACCGAGACGCATCTAGGCATTCCTCGCCATTACTATAGAAAAAATAACGACAAGAAAAACGAAGTTACTTATGATCTTGCGGAGGGCAAGCCATTACCTAAAAATGTGAATTCGATTGCACTGAGAGAATTTGATCAAAAACCAGTGATGGATTTGGTGTATGAAAGTTTAACTTGCGGCCATTGGGGTAGTGGTTTGTTAGAGGCATATACGGCATTCGGTAAAACGGTATGTGCAATTGATTTGATATGCAGATTGGGTGGTAATGCAATTATTTTGGTGCATTCAGATGCTTTATTGATGCAATGGAAAGAGCGTATTAAAGAGTTTTTCCCGAATGCAAAAATCGGCACTATACAACAAAAAACATGTGAGTATAAAGATAAAGACATTGTGATCGGGATGATTCAGTCGTTGATGCGAGAGACGGATGGAAAATACCCTGATGAGATATATAGTTATTTTAGAACTATGATTTGCGACGAAATTCATCGCTACGGCAGTTCCGAGTTCGGAAAAGTCGCTCCAAAATTCTCAACAAAATATTCACTAGGTATGTCAGGCACGATTCGTCGAGCAGATGGATGTATCAATGTTTTTAAGTGGATATTGGGA
>Ga0307380_10005856_pt1 | contig 16287 bp, 10 predicted proteins | sample UN3MG_FD_202239 | JGI IMG/M metagenome (GOLD analysis project Ga0307380, IMG submission 202239) | Soil microbial communities from Risofladan, Vaasa, Finland - UN-3 | ecosystem: Environmental > Terrestrial > Soil > Coastal area > Acid sulfate soil | place: Finland: Risofladan, Vaasa | collected...
ACATGCGTATAATTAAGGCCGAGCATGGCAGCTGACTGCGGCATGGCAGGAGCAATCAGCCCGAAAGATTCACAGATAAACTGTCCGGAAATATTGAAAATCGACCACGGGTTAAGGGCGATCCTGCCTGTCAGGGGAGGATCCAGGCCCAGGTTCATCAGTTGCCGGGCGTACACATTGGCGCACCAGATCTTTCGGTTAATATGCTCTTTCCAGATTTGCGAGATCCGCTCGGCCGGGATGAAAACCTCGCCGCTTCTCTGCATCTCGACAATATAAACCCACTCGATATCAGTATCGTCATCCGTTCTGGCGCCTTCAGCAAGACTCGGAGTATAGTTTTCCACAGCCCCAGGCTCGTCAATGTACTTGAACTCGTGCGGCAGACCGTTCAAATTGCCTATAATCTGGGACAGCAGGCCGCCGCGAATTTTGTCCTCAAGCACCTCGGACTGAATATCGACGCGATCGACATATATGGGTTCCTCTGCCACAGGCTCCTTTTCTTCAGTCTCTTTGCTGCAGCTTTGCGGTAAGAAACAGATAAAAACCAAAGACAATGCAGTCAGAACTTTCCTCATACGACAGCCCCCTATTAGGCGCTTAGTTTATCAACATCGACAACAAATTGTGGATGTTGGATAGTTCCATAATAACTAATTTGTATCTGTGCAGACAGGGACAAAGGCACATAGGCACATAGGCACAAAGTAAGAAAATACTTCCCCGCCGGTATTGCCGGAAAAAGCCGCTTCCGAATTCAGGGTAAAGCTGCACCTGTATGTGTGCTCTGTACAGGTAATAATGTTTCAATCATAGACGGACACATTGCTCTAGCCCTGATGAGATTTATGGCAAATGGTGTTCACGGTAAATCTCAGCATGATAGCTCCGGGACAAAATGTCTTTAAAACTTTGTGCCTTTGCCACTTTGTGCCTGAAAGCTTAAATTTTGCGAATGGCTTGTTTTGTCTAGGACCTGAAAATTTTAAATATCTTTGGCTAGGATTCAGTCTCCGGACATTAGCGGTCAGACCGGAATCGGAAAAAATGTGCAATTATCCTGATCAAACTTAAATCACCCGCAGTGCCAAATCAACACTAATTCCGGTTTTTGTTTTTACGGTGGGATAGATACTGATCCCCCTTATTACTCATTATCCGGGCGGTTTTTTACCGGTTTAAATCCCTGAATCAAGCCTCTGGTTATCTTGCAAATTAATTCCCGAAACATCTGGAAAAGACTGGAAGATATAGTTTGACAGATCCAAGGGCCTGATGATACATTAATCAAAATTTTTCGTTGAAGGTGTCAAGGAGGAGCCGATCAATATGGAGAAAAGGCCTGGAGCTGTTGTTTCAGGAGCCTTTGTATTAATAATCCTTTGCCTGGGTTTCTTCATCATTTTCCTTCAGGCGCAGGCCCCGGAACAGGACAACCCCTGGAACAGGCTGGTCAAGCGCCCGCCGCCCACAGATCACACCTATCTGATCAAAGGGCCTCTCAAAGATGGGCCGTCTGTTACCCAGGCCTGCCTGAGCTGCCATCGGTCCGCTGCAAAGGAGGTGATGGCCACCACTCACTGGACATGGCTGGGGCATGAGGTCAGACTCCCGGGTTACGACCACTTCGTGCGTATCGGCAAATTAAACTCTATCAACAATTTCTGTATCGGCATTCAGTCCAACTGGCCGCTGTGCACTACCTGCCATGCGGGATACGGCTGGCGGGATGAAACCTTTGATTTCACCTATGAGAAAAATGTAGATTGCCTGATCTGCCACGATGGGACAGGCACCTACCGCAAAGAGCCGGGGAGTGCCGGTCTTCCAGCCCAGGATGTGGATTTGCTCGAGGTGGCCCGGAAAGTATCATGGCCTTCCAGGCAGAACTGCGGCTACTGCCATTTCAGCGGCGGAGGCGGCGATGCGGTCAAGCACGGCGACCTGGACGGTACGATGTATTACCCGCACGAGCGCATCGATTTTCACATGGGCAAGCTTGATTTTAATTGCCAGGATTGCCATTGGACCAAAAAGCACGATATCTCGGGACGATCCATGTCTTACGGGAATGATAACACAGACCGGGCTCCGTGCACGGACTGCCATTCGCCGAAACCACACCGCCGGGAGCGCCTGAACCTTCACACGACAGCTATTGCCTGCCAGACCTGCCACATTCCCAAAATGGCGGTGGGTGCGCCGACAAAAATGAGCTGGGACTGGTCCACCGCCGGACAGGACCTGAAAGTCCAGGATCCGCACGTTTACCTTAAGATAAAAGGCAGCTTTACTTTTGCCATGAATGTTAACCCGGAATACTACTGGTTCAACGGCCGCGGAGAACACTACATTCAGGGAGACAAAATCGACCCGGAGAAGGCTACCCCAATCAACAAGCCGCTAGGCGGTATAACTGATTCCACGGCAAAAATCTGGCCTTTTAAAGTCCACCGGGGCAAGCAGATTTACGATAAAAAGTATAACTATCTCTTGGTGCCGAAAACTTACGGCAAGGGCGGCTATTGGACCGAGTTCGACTGGGACCTGGCCGCACGGCTGGGTTCTGAGGCCACCGGGCTCCCTTACAGCGGCGAGTACGGCTTTGCGCCTACAGAGATGTACTGGGTGATGACCCACATGGTGGCCCCTAAAGAAAAGGCTTTGCAATGTACTGACTGCCATGGGGAACACGGCAGGCTGGATTGGAAAGCGCTGGGCTATGGTGACGATCCTGCTTCCAGCAGCGCCTGGAAGCAGGCAAGAAACCGGAAGGAGGCTGAATGATCCGCCTCTGGCCGCTGACATTTGTTTTTATCGCCGCCACAGCGCTGAGCCAGCAATCAGAGCACCCGGCTTTAATGCTGCTCGACAAAAACGAGGAGAATGTCCTCACCTCTGGCGGCCCGGTGTCACTTTATGCAACCTGCGGCCAGTGCCACGACACGGATTATATTACCCACAACAGCTATCATGTCTCTGCGGGTCTTGATGAAATGGCCCCTCCAGGGCATCTGTCTGGAGAAAGAGCCTGGGATATCAGCAGCGGGCCATTCGGCAGGTGGGACCCTTTGACCTACCGCCTTCTCACCGCCAAAAGCGAGGCTGAGCTTGATCTCGGCACCGCGGACTGGATCCGGCTGTTCGGCTCGCGCCACGTGGGCGGCGGCCCGGCGGAAATCAGCCGGGAGGGCAAGCCGCTGGAAGAGCTGCAAGCCGGTGATGATCTCGACCCGGAAACGCATGTCCTCAATCCTAATACAGGCCTCCCGGAAAAATGGGACTGGCAGGGCTCAGGAAGTGTCGAAATGAACTGTTTCCTCTGCCACCTGCCCAACCCTGACAACAGCGAGCGTATCCGGGAGCTCAAAGCGGGCCGTTTCCGCTGGGCCGCTACAGCGACCCTGGCCCGGACCGGACTGGTAAAAAGATCTGAGAGCGGCTGGGAGTGGGACCGGGAAGGTTTCGACGAAGACGGTGTCTGCGAGCTTCCGATCCGGGACCCCAAAAGCGGCAATTGCGGGATCTGCCACGCTCTCGTTCATTACGGCCAGGAGCCTCTCGATTATAAACACGACCTCGACATGCGGGCCACGGAGACAGAGGGACAAGTCTACTCCCCCCAGCGCATCTCCGGGTCGAATATGAACCTGGCCGGCAAGGACACGCTCTCCTGTCCCTGGGACATCCATGCCGAGCGGCTGTATCAATGCACCAACTGCCACTATTCGGTAAACAATCCCGCTTTCTCTGCGGATAAGCAGGTCAACAAGCCCGGCTACCCCAGTTTTGACAGCAGCCGTGAAAATACCGGCGATTACCTTGAGCGGCCGAGCCACAATTTTGCCAAAGGAAGCAGCGCAAGCATCCTGCTGGCCGATTCCCTGGACGGCTCCATGCGGTTGTGCGAATCCTGCCATGATGCTGAAAAGACACACACCTGGCACCCGAACATGAAAAGGCACCTGAGAGCCCTCGCCTGCGAAGCCTGCCACATTCCCCGGATCCACGCCCCGGCGCGCAGCCAGGTGGACTGGACCGTGCTGACCCCGGAGGGCCAGGCCCGGATCGAGTACCGGGGGGTGAAAGGCAGCGTGGATGAAACATCCTCTCTCGTGACCGGCTGGCAGCCAGTGCTCCTGGCCCGGGAGAAAGCGGACAGATGGCTGAGCCTGTACCCGCATAATATCATCTCCTCCTGGTATTGGGTCGCCGGAGATCCCGAGCGACCGGTCCGCCTGCAGGAGCTGAAGCTGGCTTTCTTCCTGGAGGGCGCCTACCATCCGGATATTGTCTCAGCGCTGGATGAAAACGGAGACCGGGTCCTGAGCCGCTCCGAGCTGGCGCTCGATACCCCGGAGAAGACCGAGGCTGTCAAAAAGCGCCTCGAAGCCGTAGGTATACACGCCCCCCGGATCAAGGGCGAAATGCAGCCCTACAGCATTCACCATAATGTGGTCTCATTCCCCTGGGCGACCCGGAGATGTAAGGATTGCCACTCACGCGAATCAAGGATCTCGCAGCCTCTCAGGCTGGCAGCGTATGTGCCCGGGGGTGTGGTTCCTGAAACAATCGTCCGGACCAATGCCCGGATGAACGGTGAGCTGCGGAAAACCCCTGACGGCGGCCTGGAATACCGGCCTGCCTCAGGCGATCCGCAGGTATACATACTGGGGCACGACCGTTCCGTATGGCTGGACGGTATCGGGCTCTTGGCAATTCTCGGCGCTCTGGCTGGAGTAGTGGTCCACGGTGGATTACGCCTCTATATTTACCGGCAAAGAAAAAAGGTTAAATAAACATGCCGCGCATTTACTTATACACACTCTACGAGCGTATCTGGCACTGGCTTCAGGCCACGGTGATCATCATTCTCATTCTTACCGGGATGTCAATCCACTTTCCGGATAAGCTTCAAATAATCGGCTTTGTCACAGCAGTGCGTATCCATAACACCCTAGCTTTTATCCTGATCGCCAATGCGTTCCTGGCTCTCATTTACCACCTGGCGACCGGGCTTTTCAAGCAGTTCATTCCAGAGCGCCGGAATTTCTTATCTATGGTGATCCAGCAGACAGCCTATTACATGGGCGGGATATTCAAGGGTGATCCGCATCCATTCAAGCGGGATCAAGAACATAAGCTGAACCCACTGCAGAAAATTACTTACCTGGGTATCCTCAACATATTGCTCCCGCTTCAGGTTGCCAGCGGATTTCTGATGTGGGGAGCGCAGTACTGGCCAGAGATCACCAACGATTTCGTTCCCCTGGTAATACTGGGAAAAATCCACACGATAGGGGCCTGGCTGTTTATGGCATTCGTTTGCGGGCACGTTTATTTGACTACCACCGGCCCCACGCCGCTCTCTTACATTAAAGCAATGCTTACCGGCTGGGAGGAGGCGGAAGAAAATCCAGAAACTCGGGAGAGTACGCCATGAAAGATAAACCGATCCAGAAGCCGTATATGAATCCTTACCTGGCCGGCGCGCTTTTAGGCCTGGTGTTGTTCGCCTCTTTCATGCTCACCGGCCACGGCCTGGGAGCCTCCGGGGGGCTTGCGCGCATCACGGCTGGAGTAGTAGACCTGGTTGCTCCCCGGCATGTCGACCGGACCGCGGCGCTGGCTGAAATGGCCGGCGGCGATCAAAATCCCTATGACAACTGGCTAGTCTGGGCTATCTGTGGAGTAATGCTGGGCGGTTTTATCTCCGGTCTGCTCGGAAAACGTGTCCGGGTGGAAACCCGCATGGGCCCGCATGTATCCACCCGGAAAAGGTGGCTTATGGCTTTTATCGGGGGGATACTCGTGGGAATCGGCGCGCGGCTGGCCAGAGGATGCACCTCCGGGCAGGCGCTCTCCGGCGGAGCGGTACTCTCTGTCGGCAGCTGGGCTTTCATGATGGCGGTATTTGCCGGAGGATATCTCCTGGCTTTACCTGTCAGGAAACTATGGAACTGAGAGGATAACATGGCACCATTGAATCCAACGGCAGTTCTCGGAGCCCTCGGGGCAGGGTTGTTGAGCCTGGGTATCGGGTTTTTGTTCGGCTTTGCCCTGGAGCAGGCCGGTTTCGGCGACTCCCGCAAACTGGCCGCCCAGTTCTACCTGCGCGATATGACTGTGCTCAAAGTGATGTTTACGGCCATTGTCGTGGCAATGCTGCTGCTCTCGGTGTTCTCGGGCTTCCATCTCGTGGACCTGGACAAGGTCTGGGTAAACCCGACATACCTCTGGCCGGGGATCCTCGGCGGACTGATCCTGGGCTTTGGTTTCATTATCGGCGGCTATTGCCCTGGCACCTCGCTCGTCTCGCTGGCTACGCTCAAGCTGGATGGACTGTTTTTCGTGCTCGGCACCCTGACCGGTATCCTGTTATTCAGCGAAACAGTAGACTTTTTCGCCATTTTCTTCAACTATTCCGGAGCGTATGGAAGGCTGACAATCCCCGATCTTCTGGGCCTTGATCCCAAGCTGGTTGTCTCAGGCATAGTAGTGACAGCTCTGCTCGTTTTTGTGGGCGTGGAAAGGGTGGAACTCATGTTCAAGAAAGACCGTCAGCTTGAGCCGTCATCCGCCCGGCCCCGGAAAGCCGCAGCGCTGGTCCTTCTTGCAGGCGCTGTTCTGGTCCTGTTCGCGGGACAGCCGACCCTGCAGGCGAAATTAGCCTGGCTCGAACCCGAGCTGGACAAACAACTGGAAAGCCGCCAGTTCCATATCGATCCCGGTGAGCTGCTCAGCCTGATGCACAACAACCGGATCCGGCTCGAGCTTTTCGACGTCCGCAGCGAAGCAGACTACAACCAGTTCCACCTGCTGGATGCCAGGCATGTCCCGCCCGGAAAGCTCGATGCCGCCTGGATCAGGAATCTGCCGCCGGAAGCGGTCAAGGTGGTGATGTCCAATGACGAATCCCAAGCCGGCCAGGTCTGGAAATACCTGACTGCCCGGGGGGTCCCGGGAGTTTATATCCTGGAAGGCGGAATCAACGAATGGCTCGAGATTTACGGGACGGCAGCGGCCCGACCCCTGCCCGAAAAAGTCCACGAGGAGGACAGGCTGCGCTTCACTTTTCCGCGCGTGCTCGGATCGAGCGACCAGGCCGCCAGACCGGACCTCAAGGATTCTCCCGAGCGTGATTTTACCCCAAAAGTGAAAGTCCTGAAACCGGTTCCCATGGAAGGGGGCGGCTGCGGCTGAGTTTGAACCTGTCCCCACCGGTACTGGAAAATAAGTCTACCCATAAACCTCGATAAGGGCGAGTAAAAGTGATTCTTACCCGCCCTTTTATCCTGTGCACTGCTCTAGCCTGCAGATCCGGCTCCGCCTGCTGCTTTTGTCCAACCTGTTGACCGTATAAAGATTGAATATTATTATGTTAAGATTGTCATGATATATACGTTGCTTGCATTCTTAAGTTCTTATTTATCAAGTAGTTGAAATTTCGTGAAACCCTTTTTATGAATAATCCGTGCTAAATGTACGCACACAAACCAATTAAACGGAGCCAAAAATGATCAACTGGAACCAGGAAGTGCTGGAAAGTCCTGAAAAGCTTAAACTGGGCAGGAATGACATCGTTCTGGCGGCCAACGGCGACCGCAGAAGGACCGCCAACATGGCCGGCCAGGATGCGCAGCTTGAATGCGAAAGGCAGCTCAGGGAGGCCTTCCGGGCATTGGGCAAAAACCTGGTCCGGGCGCACCCGGAGATTGACCCCGGGCTGGGCCACGGGTTTATCGAAACCCAGGCCCAGGGTCGGGAGATTTTTTCCCGCATTCCCAAAGATGCACCCCTGGTGGTTGCCGAGGCGGTCTGGCAGTACTCGAACCATATTGTTTACAACCTCTGGGAGCATGAGGGGCCGATTCTGGTGGCCTCGAATTTCGACGGGACCTGGCCGGGTCTAGTGGGCGCCCTGGGGCTCGAGGCCTGCCTTACCAAACACAAATTCGCGCCTTCCCAGGCAGGCCATTCGATCCTCTGGAGCTCTGAGGAATTCAAAGACAAGATAGCAGTGAAAAAGCTCGGAGAGTGGCTCGAAAGCCATAAAATCACCCACGATATTTCCCATGTCAGAAAGTTCGATACGCAAGCGCACAAGGAATATCAGGCAGCTCTCGAGTTCGGCAGGAAAGCGGCCGGTGCATTCCTGGCGCGGCCCCGCATTATCGGGCTTTATGACCCCCTGTGCATGGGCATGATCAATGCCGCATTCGATGAGCGGGACATGGTAGGTTTGGGCATCCAGCTCAGACGGCTCAACCAGTCGGAGCTCTATGCCAGGATGCTCGAGGTGCCACGGGCAGAAGCCCTGGGCTATATGAAATGGCTCATTGACCGGGGATTCAAGCTCACGATCGGGGCCAACCCGTTTACAGAGATTACGGAAAAGGCCGTGCTGCAGTCAGGCCAGATGTACGGGGCCATGGTGAAACACGCTGCCGAGGAGGGGCTCGACGGCCTGGGGATCGCTTACCAGCTCGGCCTGGCGAGACTCTGCGCAGCCTCGGATGTGGTCGAGGCCATGCTCAACTCGAGCCAGCGCCCGCCAGTGGAATACAGGGGCCGGGAGGTAATGCCCGGCGAGCCGATCATGTGCGCCAATGAAGCCGACATGGGCTGTGCCGTGGACCAGACCCTGAGCAAGCTTATCTACAAAGCCACCGGCCTTGCTCCAGCCCTCTGGGAGACCACTCAGCACGATGTGAGATGGGGCGACACTTATCAAGGCCCGGGCTTCTTCGGCAAGAAAAAGCTCGAGATCGACTCCTTTATCTGGGCATTCGAGCTTTCCGGCAACACCCCTGCCGGGCACATGGAAAATGGGTGGGCCGATATGGAAGCTGTCCGTCAGCCCTACGACTACTTTATCGAGAACGGCATCTCGACCAAGGGTGTCACCAGGGCCGGAGAACTAGTCTGGAGCAGGGTTTATATAGACAGCGGGGAGTTCTGTCTCGATATCGGCCGGGGAGCCGCAGTCAAGCTGCCTGTGGAAGAAAGCGAGAGAAGGTGGGAGTACACCACCGAGGAATGGCCGCTCATGCACGCCCTGCTTTACGGGGTCTCGCGCGACCAGCTCATGGCCAGGCACAAGTCGAACCATATCACTGTGAGCTACGCCCCGGATGCGCAAACCGCCAATGAGATCCTCTTTGCCAAGGCTTCCATGGCCGGCGCCCTGGGCTTGAAAGTTTATCTCTGCGGGAGCCTCGAGCTTTCTGACAGCGTGGAATACAAAGCGGCAAAGGGATTTCCGGTCGAGGGGCCTTATGTGAGGTAAATAATGTCAGCCGCTCAGGGCCGATCACAAAAACCTTGTATAATATAATGTATAATGATTTGACTAAAGAAATAGAGCCATTTCAAAATTGAGAGACTATTATTAAATCTCACTGGGATACCCCTTTCCAAAGGGGTGGGGCCATTACCCTGCTTTTCTAAAGCCGGGCCAGAGGGGATTTTATCGGAATATTGCCCTTTAATCTTCTATTGCTGTTATGGCTGCCGTAAAAAGCGTGTCAATCTTTAAAGAAGGAGAGAATTACCCCAGCCTTCCTCTGCCCGCTGACACCTGTAGCCACAGACCAGGCGCCTCCGGCTCCCAGAGCCTGGTAGGTTTCTTTCACCCGGCTATAGGTCCTGTCGAGCTCACTTTTCAGAGCCGGGGATTTATCTCCCATCAGCGGATTTACCAGACTCACCTTGCGGGGCGCGAGCGCCTGGAACACCTGGGGCAGGTCAAAATGCCTCAGGACCCCGGGGACTATGATCTCCTGGTTGTAAGCCGGCAGGCGCACAGAGACCGCACTCTCGAAAGAGCATAAAAGATCTTCCAGGATCAGGCCCGAGACACCCTGGCTTATTGCCGAGGCCAGAACAGCCCAGAGCCCGCTCACCCCGCTCGCCCAAATATAAATACTGTCTGGATTAGCCTTTTTGCTCTTGAGCCATTCCAGGCACGCGCAGATATCCGTGACCCGCCCTCCGGCGATCGGTTTCCCGGCAAGGAAATCCCAGAAGCGGTCCTCCAGGCCAGGGGCTGTTTCCCCTGTGCCCCTTAAATCAACGGCAAGAATGCGGAACTTTTTATCAAGCAGGGCGCGGGCCAGGCTCTCTTTTCCAGCCAATGCGATTTTCCCCTCATCGTGAAGAAACAGCACCACCGGGCCCCTTTCAGAACTATTTTGCGGTTCAAGCCAGACTCCTGGTAAAACAATGCCTTTTTCCGGTCCCAGGATTACAGGAGTCAGTTTACCGCCGGCAAACCATCGAGGGGCTTTTATTTCCGCTGTTGGAGCAGTTGTGGGATCCTCGATCCGCAAGAGATACTTTATCGACTGGCAAAGACGTTCCCTGTGGGTTCTTAAATCCTCCGCGGACTTTACCGCTCCCCACCCGGGCCTGTGCTGATCCAGAAAGGATTTTACCAGATCGTGAGGCTCAAGACTGCCTTCTTCCAGATAAACATTTCCGGAAGGCGCGCACCGGAGGTCCTCCTCTTTCTCCACCGGGAAGTCTCCCTCGGGAAAATCCGCAGGATCGCCGCCCAGCCATTTGAGCATCCAGGCATAGGTAACTTCTCTTTGTTCCCTGTTATAGTCGTGCGGGGCTTTCACCATCGAAGTCTGGAACCTGTCAGGCGCGCCGTGGGCTGCATAGGCTCTATAGAGCCAGGTACTCAAGGCCCAGACTCCCCCGGGCGGGTTCAGGTCGTCATCCGTGGTGGCATTGATCAAAAGCGGCTTGGGTACATGAGTAAACAGCGGGTCGCCGCGCGGGTCGATACCGGCAGTGAAACTCGAGAAAAACACCTGCTCGTGGTCTGTGGCGAGCCCGGCGTGAACGCGGTACGACCAGGTGTTAGGGTTGCATGCCGGAACTGCCACCTCGATCCGGGGCTCGAACGGCAGAATGTAGGTGGTCATCATCCCGCCGCCTGAGGTGCCGGTGATCCCGATTCTTTCAGAGTCTACCTCTGGCCGGGTGCAGAGGTAATCGACAGCCCGGATGGCATCCCAGACCATGAAATTGAACAGGTGAGTTCCGCTCAGGAAAGCCTGCATGCCGACAACCCTGTGCACGCTCCCCGGCAGACTGCCATACGAAGCATAGTCTGCGATCCGGCGCTCCCCCTGCCCGATCCCGTCGATTGTCAGGGCCACAAAACCTTTTTTGGCCTGGGAGATGCTGCGCCGCTGGACATGCCCGGTGGCCTTTCCCTCTGCGGAATGCCCGATAACATTGAGAACCGCCGCCCGGCGGCCCGGATGACCCTTGGGCAGGTAAAGGCTGGCGCTGACCGGGAAAGAGGGACGGCTTTCAAAGACAATCTTTTCGATCAGGTAATCCTCCCTTTCCAGGCGGCCGGTAATGCGGGCGTTCAAAGGTGTTTTTTCCGGCAGCGGACCGGTCCAGGAAAGAATGGAATCACGGATAACCTGCGCCCGCCGGTCCCAATCCGCTGTGGTTTTCAAGGTTCCCAATAATGAGTCGCGCAAAGCGAACTGACTGTCTATGATCGAGGTCAGGTAGTGATCCATCATCCTGTCCGCTGGCTGGTCGAGAACAGTGAACTCCGCGGCTGACCGGTGTTCCTGGCCAAAAACAGGCAGGTGAAAACAAGGCAGGCAAATGAGCAGGATTATAAGTCTTGAATTTTTCATGATTTTATACCGATAAGTTTTATATCAGTCAGAAGCCCGGTTAATTATCCGGAAAGGCTATCAGGCTCCAGGTTCGTTAAAACCTGGCCAGCGCCTTTTTATACTCGTTGAAATGCTGGTACATCTTCCTGAAAACTTTATATTTCGCCTTGTGGAACTTCCTGTACTCAGTGCGCGGGGTATACTTTTCACCGGCTGAGCTCATGGCGACCGCGGCTTCGAGAATCGAGCCGTAGTGTCCTGCGCCCACTGCGGCCAGGATAGCGCTGCCCAGGATCACAGCCTCGCTCTCACGCGGCAGCACTATTTCGCACCCGGTTATATCAGCATGCTCCTGGAGCCAGACCCTGTTCCTTGTTCCGCCGCCGCAGGCATGGATTTTCCTGATCTTGTACCCGTGCCTGTTCATCTCCTCGATAATATGCCTGGTCCCGTAAGCGACAGCCTGCACAGTGGCGTAATATTTACGGGCCACTGTCTGGACGCTTTCATCCAGGGTCAGGCCGCTTATCACCCCCCGGGCCGTGGGATCGGCGTGCGGCGAGCGGTTGCCGAGAAAATAGGGCAGGACATTCAGGTCCTTGACAATCTCCGGCCCCTTGTTTTCCGCTCTCTTGATTTGATCAATGACGTCATTCAGGTATTGATAGACCGTTATTTTCTGCTCCTCAGCCTGTTTCCAGATCCATTCGTACTTGCTGTTATCCATGATCATGAAATCGACCAGGGACCCGGTGGCGCTCTGTCCACCCTCGGTGAGCCACATTCCCGGTATCATGGCGCTGAAATAAGGTCCCCAGATACCGGGGATAAACAAGGGCTTGCGCGAGACAGCCATGTGGCAGGAAGAGGTGCCGCCGATAAGGGAGAGCACTTTTTCGAGCTCCTCCTCAGCCGGCGCGCTGGTCCAGTCGAGACCGATCAGTCCCAGGCCCCCGGCGTGAGCGTCGATAATGCCCACCGCCACTTTTGTCCTGGGAGTAAGCCCCAATTCTTCTGCAGACCGCTGGCTCAGGGAGCCGATCAAGGTGCCCATCGGCAGAATGTTCTCGCCGATCTTGTTGTCAGTGAAAAGATCTTCCAGCCCAATCTGCTCGAAAAAGCTTTTATCCCACCTGTTCTCCTGTCCCAGATAGGTCCATTTGCATACCGTGGTGCAGAGACTCCGCACATCCGTGCCGGTGGCCTTGAATGTCAGAAAGTCAGCCAGGTCCATAAATTTCCCGGCTGCGCGCCAGGTATGGGGCAGGTTTTCCTTGAGCCATAAAAGCTTGGGCGGCTCCATCTCAGGGGAGATTCTGCCGCCGACATATTTCAAAACCGCGTGCCCTCGGGAGTTGATCCTTTCAGCCTCGCGAATCGCACGGTGGTCCATCCAGACAATGATATTCTGCTCAGTCTCGCCTGTGGGGGAGACTGTGACCGGTTCGCCATTGGAATCAAGCGCAACCAGTGAGCAGGTGGCATCGAACGAGACACCGGTGACTGCCTGGGGATCGATCTTCTTCTTTCCCAGCGCCTCTTTTACCGAAACACAGGTGGCAGACCAGATGTCAGCGGATGATTGCTCGACAAAGTTCTCTCTCGGATACCAGAGCTTGATTTTCTTCTCGGCGTAAGAGTCCATGTTCCCCTGGAGGTCGAAAACTCCCACTCTTACGCTTCCTGTACCCACATCAACCCCGATTACATATTCTTTCGCCATTAGTGGTAACCCTCATTTAATTTTAAATTTTGAGGCTGTCCCGGGAAAAACTACTCTTTGAGCCACTCCCCACCTGTCTCGACATTCTCTTTTGTGAACACCCGGGAGCTCAGAGTGATCTCTTTCGGCACCTCTTTGCCGTTCAGGATGGCCAGAGCGGTCTGGATCGCCTCTTTGCCGCCTGTCGGGTATTCGAAGCTCGCTTCGAGGATTCCCTGTTTGACATAGATCATGCCTTCTTGCGGCAGGCCGTCTATGCCGACAAAAATAATCTCTTTCTCCCGGCCCGCCGCTTTAGCGGCAAGCCAGGCCCCATGGGCCGCCGGGTCATTGTGCGCATAAACCAGGTCGATCTTATCATACCGGGCGAGAGCCGATTCCATCTCCTGGCGGGCCGCAGGCTCCAGCCACTTCATGTCCGCCTCGAAAATCACCTCGATCTCAGAGCCTTTGATACCCTCGACAAATCCGGAGTGGCGGTCCTGTCCGGGGGTCGAGGTCATCAGGCCCTTAAGCTCGACCACTTTCCCCTTGCCGCCCAGGCGATTGACTATCCAGCGGCCGGCGGCTTTGCCGATCTTCTTGTTGTCCGCCCCGATAAAACAGGTAAAATCCTCTCCCAGCACCCTGCGGTCCAGCACGATCACAGGTATGCCTTTCCTGTAAGCCTCGCTCACCGGCGGAGTGAGAGGGGCCGCTTCCTTGGGTGAGATTATTATCAGGTCCACCCCGGTCCCTGTGAATTCTTCTACATGCGCTCTCTGTCTCAGGTTATCGTTCTGGGCATCCTTATAAATGACCTCTATCTCCGGGTGTGCCTCCGCGGCTTTCTTGATATCAGCGTTCATCTGGACCCGCCAGGGCTCCCCGAGATTGCACTGGCTCATCCCGATAATCCATTTTGTCTTAACCCCTTTTTCGGCTTCCTTTTTCCCTTTGGCACAGGACAGGAAACCGAAACCCAGGCTGGAAACCGCGATCAGCAGCATCAAGACGACCGGTCTTTTCATAAAAGAATTCTCCTTGTCCTTTAATTGGCCCGTACTATTAACAATAAAACCATCTTAGTGTTGGCTCAGGGACACGCTTGTGTTTACACCCTGGCCTGATCAAAACATATCAACCTTCGGGCGGACACATGGGTCTACCCCATAAGCGCTAAGTTGTTGTAATATTTCTAAGCCGGATTATTTTCAATAATTCGCAATGCCTTATAAATGATAAAGTTATATCTCATCCCTATGATTAGGAGATTTACACACCCCGCCCGCTTCGCGGGCACCCCTCTCAAGAGGGGATTTTTCCCCCGCCGTTACCGGTCTATGCGCAAATGCCCGAAAGATGTGCATTTAATTCCCCTCTAAGAAGAGGGGTGGCGACGCAGTCGACGGGGTGTGTCATTCAAATCATCCTGAAGATTAACTTTCAACAATAAATACTTAGCGCTTATGGGGGTCCGCCCTACTTTTGGAATTTAAGAATAATTCAGGCCATTCAGGTGCGCCGTTTCTGAAACAGGACCGCTACAATAATGATCACCCCGGTAAGCATGAGCCGGCTGGCCTCGCCCACAGCATTGATACTGAGGATCTTCTCCAGATAGCCGATAGTCATCGTGCCGAGCAGGGTAAGCCAGATACTGCCGCGGCCGCCTTGCAGTGAGGTGCCTCCGATCACCACGATAGCGATAGCGCTCAGCTCATAGGCCATGCCGGATTCGGGATCGCCCTGCATTTCCTGAGCCGCCTGGCAGATACCAGCTAAAGCGCAGAAAAAGCCGCTGAGCCCGTAGGCGAAAACCTTGACCCAGGCCACCGGCACACCGGAGAGCCTGGCAGCCTCCTCGTTGCCCCCGATAGCATAGAGGTACCTGCCCCAGCGCAGCTTGGCCAGAACTACATAGCAGATCAAGATACAAGCGAGAAATATGAGGGTCACCACGGTGATATTGTCACCCAGCACGGTGGAATTGAGAAGCTCGAAAATCCGGGGCACCTCCACATACTGGTAGCTCCCGTCAGGCTGCAGCACGGCGGTGGATATTTTCTGGCCTCCGGAGACGAATTTCGCCATTCCGCGCGCAAAAACCATCATGGCCAGGGTGGCGATAAAGGGCTGAATGGAAAACCGCGCGATGAGGCCGCCCGAGACAGCGCCGCAGGCGGCCCCTGCCACAAAGCAGGCCGGGATTGCGAGCCAGGGCGACCAGCCCCAGTGGATACTGAAAAGTGAAAACAGAACCGCCAAAAAACCGAGAATGCTTCCCACCGAGAGGTCAATCCCGGCAGTGATTATAACCAGAGTCATGCCACAGGCGAGGATCCCGAAAACCGAGACCTGCCTGAGCATGTCGCGGTGGGTGCCCCATTTGTAGAAGGCGCCGTCGGCGTTGAAAACGAGACCCAGAATGAAAACCACCAGCAGCGAGGCCATGGCCCTTGCCGAGGGGGAGCGCAAAAGAGCGGAAAACCATGAGCCTGTATCGTGCCTGACTTTTATTTCGTTCATTTACTGCTCAGGTCATAAAATTGTTTGCATCTGTCCGTAAAGGAAATTTTTATTCTTCTTTTGGTGGCAAAAGAAGCAAAACCATTTCTTTTTAAACAAAAAGAAACAAAAGTTAATCCTGGCTCTTTAGTCTTTTACTCCGCTTCGCCAAGCTCGCCTGCGCGCAGAAAGCCTGCGCAAAGGCCTGCCTGGGCGTTGTACATCTAATATGGCAATGATGGAAATTACTTGCCTTCTACACGCTCCAGAAACAGGGTTCTCGGACTTCAGGGCTTCTTATAGTCTTTAGTTTCACCTGGGATGGCTTTATCATCCCAGGTAGCTGCACTAAAACCTCTTTTCAGCAGTTGTAGAAGCTTTTATCTCTGGGTATTTCAACCACTGTCAGGTAAAGTAAGT